>Ga0265298_10002142_pt1 | contig 28051 bp, 41 predicted proteins | sample AusTroGonzalo_MG_3_FD_193486 | JGI IMG/M metagenome (GOLD analysis project Ga0265298, IMG submission 193486) | Bovine rumen microbial communities from tropical cattle in Woodstock, Queensland, Australia - Gonzalo_01 | ecosystem: Host-associated > Mammals > Digestive system > Stomach > Rumen ...
GACAACCGGCTTACATACGCCACATATCGGGACCGTGCTACTGGCAGCCCTCGGAGGGGCAGACGGGCGGAGCCGACAGGATTCCGCAGACTGACGACTTCGTTTCCATACCTGCTGCATCGGTGACTTATCTGCCGAAGAAAGACGATCGTATCGTAGGCAGTATAATTGAAGCTGAAACGCCTCCGGCTGACGCACTTACCGTTATGAATGTCAAGGATCTCCGCTATGGATCACCCAGAGTGCAGCATATCGAGCTGACTGCGAGGTGAGTATATGATCAACTTCAAGGGCGTTGAAATGGCTCCGGACTTCAAGGTCAGGTCGGAGAAGAATTTCCGGAAGGCTCAGAACTATGTTGACAGCGAGTGTCTGAAATATCTGCCGGACTACACTCCGATAGCAATGAAGCGGTTCAAAAATCGTGGAAAAATGAGCAAAGCCCATAAGGTCGAACGCCCCGGCGTTATCATCAACACCGAGCCAAAAGCCCGGCGTGAATACTACGTCAACAAGGGCTTTTCCGGTCAGGGCAAGCTCTGGCTGGAGCGTATGAAAGCCGACCATAAGGAAGATATTCTGAAAGGGCTGAAAAAGCTATGAAAACACCTGTTATCGAGAGCGTAAGGAACTATATCCTCGGCTTTCCGGAGCTGAAAGACGGCTGCCTTATGGTGGATATTCTCGGCTCTGAGCCGATAGAGTATATGGTCGAGGCTGTTCCCTGCGATCCGGTCTATAAAAAATACGTTGACGGGAGCTGCATCAAGCAGTTCCTTTTCATTTTCGCAAGCAGAGAGTATTTCAGTGCTGACGTCAATCAGGCTGTCGAAAACCTTGAATTCTATGAGAAGTTCAGCGACTGGATAGAGGAACAGAATGATTCCGGCACACTGCCTGATCTTGGTGATGAGCGTGAGCCGATAAGCATCGAGGTACTCACAAGCGGCTATTCTCTCAGCGAGGAAGCCAATACCGCACGTTATCAGATACAACTGAGATTACTATACGAGGAGGAATGATTATGTCCATTGTCGCAAGACACAAAAAGGTTGCGTTCTACGGCGTTCCCACGATGAATGCAGGCACTATAACCATTGTCTATACAAGAATGCCGAAGTTCACGCAGCTCACCACCAACAAGAACCCTATCGAGTACAACCGCCAGTACGTTGACGAGCCATTTCAGGAGTCGGACGTTGTGGGATACTCTCCCTCAATTGCCTATGCCTTCGACCGTCACACGGACAAGGCTGTGCAGACTGACATCATCAAGATCACTGACGAGGAGCTGATCGGTGACGATGCAGTGAGAAGCATCATCGTTGTAGATATCGACACCGGCGCTGCTACAAAGCGTGATTACGCTGTTATCCCCTCCACCGAGGGCGACAACATCAACATCTACACATATTCCGGCAACTTCAAGACAAAGGGCGAGCTTATTCAGGGTACTGCAACATCGTCCGATGACTGGCAGACCTGCACGTTCTCAGCAACCACATAGACTGCCGGAGGAGCGTCGGAGGAAAGCTCCGGCGGCGACTCCGATGAAGAGAAAGAAGAACAGGACACTGAGCCTGAATAATGAAAGGATTTGAGCCTATGAGCCAGAATCAGAAAGTATGGGAAATAAACGGTCTGAGCCTTGAGCTTGACCTTGACGATGCCGATGTTATGGAGCGCTATGAAAAGGCGTTCTCGGTGATGTCGGACGAGGAAAAAGCACTGCCAAAGGACGGTAAAGGCTCTGAGCAGATCAGAGCTTACTGTGCTATGTTCCGGCATCTTTACGACAATATCTTCGGCGAGGGTACGTCTGAGAAGATATTCGAGGGCGTTCCCACAAGTGCTTCGGCGTATGACGACATCTATTTCTCGTTCCTTGATGCGGTCAAGCGGATCAAGGTCGAAACTATCCAGAGCCGCGCTGACAGGCTCGCCAAGTACAGACCGGCTAACAGGCAGCAGAAACGCGCTGCCGCCAAGAAAAAATGATGAATCTGCTGTATGAACCGCTGCCGGAGTCCGTTACCGCTGACGGTACTGAGTACCCGATAATAACCGATTTCCGGGAGTGGTTCAGATTCGCTGATATGCTGCACGACAGTGACCTCAGCAGCGAAGAGAAGCTGCTGCTTCTGTCGGAATGGCTGCTTGAAACTCCCGAATGTATCACTGAGGAGCTCGTCCGTGCTGTGTTCGCGTTCTACGGTGCAAAGGGACTTGAACCCGACAAGCCGGTGTATGAGGACGAGGACGAACCTGAGGCAGCTCCGCAGCGTCCGGTGTTCGACTGGAAATACGATGCGAAGTACCTGCTTGCAGACTTCCGCAGATACTACGGTATCGACCTGCTGACCGCTGAAATGCACTGGTGGGAGTTCCGCAGCCTGTTCGCAGCTCTGCCGGACGATTCACTCTGCCAGAAGCGCATTGCATACCGCAGCGCCGACCTCAGCCGTATCAAGGACAGCAAGCGCCGTGCGGAGATAGCAAGGATCCAGCAGCAGATCGCTCTGCCCTACGAAATGACGGACGACGAAATAAGCGCCGTGTTCGCTTGAGGTGACTATGGAAAAGATACGCATACCGCCGCTTGAACGCAAGTGGCTTCTCTGCCCTCATTGTGGGGCAAAAACTATAATTTACGACAACACCGCGAACTGCTCCGGCGTACATATCAAGTGTACGCGCGGCTGCAAGCGTGAATTTGAAATAAAAATCGAAAACGGAAAACAAGTACACTGAATTATAAGAAATTTTAGTACACTGAGCCTTTGAGCCGTACTATTCCATACCGTAAGGAGGGATATGTATGGCTTTTGACGGCACTCTGAAATTTGATACCGCGATAGACAAGACCGGCTTTGAATCCGGTATCAAGAACCTCGGCAGTCTTGCTCAGAAGGGTATGGCTGCGGTCACAGCGGCAGTTACAGTATCATCTACTGCAATGGCTGCACTGGGCAAGAGTGCGCTTGATGCTTATGCTGATTATGAGCAGCTTACCGGCGGTATTTCAACACTTTTCGGTGCTCAGGATATGAGCCTGAGCGAGTATGCTGAAAGCTTAGGAAAAACTGTTGATTCGGTCAGCAGGGACTATGACAGACTATTGCAGGCGCAGGACAACGTAATGAAGAATGCTGCTGCCGCTTTCAAGACTGCCGGAATGTCCCAGAACGAGTATATGGAAACCGTGACATCGTTTTCTGCATCGCTCATTTCTTCGCTCGGCGGTGATACGCTGAAAGCTGCTGAGATAGCAGATATGGCTATTGTCGATATGTCTGACAATGCCAACAAAATGGGCAGCTCTATGGAGAGCATACAGAATGCTTATCAGGGCTTTGCAAAGCAGAACTATACGATGCTCGATAACCTCAAGCTCGGCTATGGCGGTACCAAGTCCGAAATGGAACGCCTGCTTGCCGATGCTGAGGCTATTTCCGGTATTCACTACGATATATCCAGCTATGCCGATGTCGTTGAGGCGATACACGTTATCCAGACACAAATGGGTATCACCGGCACTACTGCGAAAGAAGCAAGCGAGACTATAAGCGGTTCATTAGCTTCATTAGGAGCTGCGTGGTCGAATATGGTCGTAGGCATAGCCGACGATACCCAGGACTTCGACAGTCTTATTGACGATCTTGTCGAAAGCGCAGTGACAGCAGCGGAAAATATTCAGCCGCGAGTCGAAACTATAATCGGCGGCCTTACAAAGTTCGTATCGGGGACGAGCGAACTGCTTGCCGATGCGCTTGTTGGCATAACTGATTTTCTTCCTGATATGGCTGCCGCCGGAGCTGAGCTGTTCAGCGCATTGATAGACGGCATTTCCGACAATATTGATGCGATCAGCTCCGCAGCGTTACAGATCATCGGCACTCTCGTCACGTCAATGGCTCAGCTCGCACCGAGGCTGATCGAGGCGGCTGCAAGAGCCGTTTCCACTCTCGCTAAGAATATCCGTGAGAACCTGCCTCAGATCAAGGCGACTGCACGGCAGCTCATCATCGACTTCACTGACAGCCTGACGGAGAGCCTGCCGGTCATCATCGAGGCGGCGGCTGACATTTTAGCCGCATTCATCGAAACTATCGCTGAGAATGCCGACGTCATCATAGACGGCGCTGTCCGCATTCTGGAGACGCTTGTCACGGCTCTGGTAGATAACCTTGACGTGCTCATTGATGCGGCTGTACAGCTCGTTCTCGCGCTTGCTGACTACATCAGCGAGAATGCCGATGAGCTTGCAGATACCGCCATAGAGCTGATAATTGAAATCACGGCGGTACTTATCCAGAACGCCCCGAAGATCCTCGCGGCTGCGGTTATCCTGTTCGGCGCTATGATAGAGGCAATGTTCAAGGTGAAGGGCGAGCTGCTGATGAAGCTCGGTGAAGGTCTTGCTGAGATTGGCTCGATGATCGCTGAGGGCGCCAAGAGCGCCGTATCAGCAGTCGGAAAGTGGTTCGCAAAGCTGCCCTCGGAGATAGCCTCCGGTCTGTCTGATGCGCTCTGGGCTGTGGGCGACTGGGGCAGCGATCTGCTCATCAAGGGCAGGGACGCTGCAAAGGATCTCGTTGACGGTATCGTTACCAAGATCAAGGAGCTTCCCGGTGAAATGGTAAAGATCGGCAAGGCTCTTGTCGAAGGTCTCTGGGAGGGCATACAGTCCGCGGCTGAATGGCTCGGCGATAAGATCAGCGACTTCGGCGGCGGTATAGTCAGCGGAGCAAAGAAAGTTTTCCGCATCAATTCGCCGTCCAAGCTAATGGCGGCAGAAGTCGGAAAGCCTATCGCTGAGGGCATCGGTGCCGGTATGACCGACAATATTCCTGAGATCGGGCGCGAAGCTGTGAAGTCTCTGGAAGATATTTCACCTGAAATAAAGGTCAGGGCAGTCCCTGACATTGACAGTTCAGCATATTCCGCACTGACAGTTCAGTCTGCAATTGCTGATACATCGGTCTCCGAGCCGAGCCCGACCTCGGATATAACGAATAACGTCTATAATTACAGCACTGTCAACAACTCCGCTCCTGCCGATGATAAGACGATTGAGCTGCACGCTCAGTTCATAGTCGGTGAGGAAGTTGTCGCCGAGGGCGTTGCAACGGTCGCCGCTGACAAGATAGACCAGAAGCAGGGCGTAACGGTCAAGCTGAAAGAAAGGGGGCTTGCATAATGGTCAAGGGAATAGCGGTCAACGGCAAGCATTCCTACCATAATTTCGGATTGAGAATGCTAAAAAGGAACATAGGTGCAGCTCCAAAGGACGACTACACCGAGCGTGTACCGTACAGCAGCGTTACTCACGATTTCAGCCGTCTGTGCGGCTCTCCGACCTACGGTGAGCGCACACTGAGCTACACCTTTGAGTATATGGATTTCCGCTCAGAGTGGGCAGAGGAGCGGCTTTTCGCTATCCTTGAATGGCTGCATTTTGCCGGTCGTATCGACCTCTATGACGATATGCTCCCGAATCATCACTTTGAAGTCCGTGAACCGGCTGTGAGCTGGACTGTCAACCACAGGGGCATATACACTATAACAGTTAATTTCAAGGCGAATCCGGCTATACTGCCGAACAGATCGCTGATGTACAGTCCTTCCTCGGTGCATTATCCGGACGTAAACGAGGACGGAGTTATCACCTCGGCGGACGCTTCGGCAATTCTGGACGCTGCTGCTGACATTGCAGCCGGTGAGGACACGGGACTTACTCCAGCGCAGCTCAGGGCGTGTGACGCCAACCTTGACGGCAAGATAAACAGCATAGACGCCTCGCTTGTTCTTGAATTTTATTCGCTCGTTCAGGAAGGTATTTTCGAGGGTGACGTCGAAGGTTGGACTGAATTCTTAAACTACAAGCAAGAAAAAGGCAAGGGGGTTGTGTAATGTATGAAGTAATAGCCAAAAACGGAAGCTCTTGGTGCTATCTGAATGAAGTGTCACCCGAAAGCAACAAGCGTCTCAGTGCCGGACAGTTCGCGGAGGAAGTCAACCAGATACCCTCCTTCACGTTCTCAATGTCACCGGGGAATCCTGCTTTCGATGAGGACGTTCTTCACGACCGCCGGACTATCATCGAGGTAAAAAATACCCTCACCGATGAGGTCGAATTCGAGGGTACTGTCCTGATGAGTACCCAGAGTATGAACACCTCCGGCAAGCTGATGAAAACGGCTGTCTGCGAGGGTTTTCTCGGCTATCTGTGCGATAGTGTGCAGAACTACCGCAACTACTCGGACAGTGACGCTGCTGACTTCCTGACGTCGCTGCTGACCTACCACAACAATCAGGTGGTACAGGCAGGCTATCCGGAAAAGCAAATCACGCTCGGACTGTGCAACATCACCGGCGACAACACCAACAGCAAGACTACCGCCTATCGTAATACCCTTGAGGAGATCAAGGTCAACCTCATAGAACGGCTCGGCGGCGAGATACAGATACGCAAGGTGAACGGAGCACTGGTGCTGGACTACCTCGACCAGATCGGCACAACGTCTTCCACTCCTATCGCACTTGCCGATAATATGCAGTCTCTGGAAGTCAGGACAGACCCGTCCAACATCGTTTCACTGCTCATACCGCTCGGTGCTCAGCTCGACCCTGACAATTCAGCTCAGAGGCTCGACATCACCAGCGTGAACAGCGGCTCGCCTTACCTTGTAGATCAGACCGCACTTGAAAAGTACGGCCCGATCGCAGGCACCGTTATTTTCGACGACATCACAGTCGCCGCGAACCTCAAGGCTGCCGGTCAGAACTACATCGCAAACAACAACCGCATTCGCAAGGCATACCGTGCTCAGGCTCTCGACCTCTCCACGATCTACAGCGGCAGGCAGTCCATACGCTGCGGAAATACATATCCGTTCAGCAACGAGCTGCTCGGTATCAACAATGAAAGTCTCCGTATTATGAAGCGCACTGTTGATATTTTCAAGCCGTACAAGCCTGTGCTTGAGATCGGCGACAAGGCTGAGCGTATGACCGACATTGCCACACGCTCTGCTCAGCTCATAAGCTATGAGCTGCCGAAGCAGAAGCAGGAGATCCTCGCGTCCGCTAAGGCTACGGCGACCGCTCTCATCAATGCCGGAATCAACGGCTATGTGGTCGTCAACGGCAATGAGATCCTGATTATGGACACTCCCGACAAGGCTACCGCCACTAAAGTCTGGCGCTGGAACTCCGGGGGCTTCGGCTATTCATCTACCGGTTACAGCGGCACATACGGCACGGCTATCACGATGAACGGCGCTATTGTTGCCGACTTCATCACAGCAGGAGTCCTCCGCGGAATGGAGATACTCAACGGAAACGGCAAATTCCACGTCCATACAGACGGAAGTGTTGACGCATCTGCTATCAGTATCAACAACGGAAACGGCACTTTTAGAGTTCTTCCGGACGGCTCGGTTGTTGCCTCGGCAATAAGCATTACAGGTGGCAGTGTAAACATTACAACTCAGTCCGGTAATACATCTGTTATTGATCTGGATTCCGGCAATCACAGCTACCACGTTACTCCAGCCGGTGTATATATGACTAACAGTCTGACCGACCTTGAACTTGATGTAAGTGCCGGTGCTGTTCATTTTATGAAGAATGCGAGCACTTCGGCAAGAGCTTCAGTCGCAGACATTCAGACTTCGACCGGAACTTTTACTACTGACGGTGACGTTATTATCAGAGACAGCGGAGGAAATATATCACTGAGAGATATTGCAACCAGAGTTGCAGCTCTCGAAAACGCATAAGGAGGGATAATATGCTTAGTCTTTTTGATAAGATACCCGATATGGAGTGCTTGCAGGGCGACACTCTGCCGTCCTTTGAGGTCAAGATAGACGATGACCTCTACGCTCAGCTCACGGGGAACGATCCTCCCGAGAGCGCTATGTATCTGCTTGTCTCAAAAAAGTCCGACCCTGCACGCGCACTTATACAGAAAAAAGCCACCCTCGACACTGTCGGAGAGCAGTTCGTTGTCGAGCTGAACGGCACTGACACAGCAACGCTCCTTGAAGGCAGCTATGTTCTCAATTTCGTCCTCGATATTGAGGGCGCACACTTCAAAAAGCTGACCGGAAATCTCTACGTCAAGGCTGCTCCTGCACCTGTGCCTGAGGAAGAAAGTGAGGAATAACTATGGAACTTATATTCAACACCGGCAAAAGCGTCAAGCCTAAAATGAACATCGGGCCGACAGTTATTCCTACACCGTCAGACCCGACCGTTGTTCATTCGCCGGACAATTCCTGCACGAAGATCTACGCTTGCTCACGAGCGTATTACGATGCACTTGTTCAGGCAGGCGAGCTTGAAGATGCGCTCTACATAATAGTAAGGGAGAGTGACCCGGAGTAATGGACACAAATGTTATTGTGGCGCTTCTCTCACTGGTGGGAACTCTCGGCGGCTCTCTCGGCGGAATCCTCGTCAGCTCGAAGCTTACGAACTACCGCTTGCAGCAGCTTGAAAACCGGGTCGCAGAGCACAATCATTTTGCTCTGCGGCTGCCGGTCGTGGAGGAGCAGATCAAGGTCATAAATCACAGACTGGAGGACTTGGAACGTGAAGATCAGAGAGCGCATTGCTAAGCTTATTGACGTGAAAACACTTGTGACTTTCACGCTCACAGGTGCTTTCACTTATCTTTCCGTCAACGGCGATGTCAAGCCGGACATCTTCGTGACGATCTACACAACGATCATAGGTTTCTATTTCGGAACTCAGCAGAGCAAGAAGGAGGATAACAATGATAAAAACGTATAAAGCGAACGACAAAACTCAGCTCACGGAGCACTTCAATATCAGTGAATTCCGCTGTAAATGTGGCAGCGGTCACGATACAACTCTTGATACGGCTCTTGTCGAGCTGCTTGAAAAGCTGTACAAGGCGCTGAACTGCTCGAAGATCATTGTCAACTCAGGTTTCCGCTGTGCTTCGCACGATAAGGCTGTTGGCGGAAGCGGTTACGGGCAGCATACTCGCGGCACGGCTGCGGACATTGTGTGTTACGACCAGGACGGCTGTAAGATTCCTTCTCAGAAGGTCTGCTGTGCGGCTCAGGATCTCGGTTTCAAAGGGATTGCAAACATCGACAAAACATACACTGCAACACACGTTGATGTTGCCGATAGGAAGTGGTACGGTGATGAAACGATCACAACACTTTACAGTATCTGCAAGGACTTCTATGAGCATTTCGCTCTCACAAGAGCCGACGTTTACGGTGAAACGGCTAAGCGAACGGTCAAGGTCACTATCGAGCTCGACGATCATACATACAGCGGACTGCTTGCAGAGGACTAATCTACTATCGAGGAGGCTGAATCAATGTCGAAAAGGTTTTCTTACGTAGAGAATATCGAGGACGAATACTCTGACAGAGACCACAACAAGTACCACAAACTGCAAGAATTCACCGGCGGCAGCACTAACGCAGCCTACCTCGAACGCCTCAAAAAGACTATGGAGCGCGTGATAAAAAACAATCTCAACAAGCACCAGCAGGAGCTGATCCGGCTGTACTACTTCGAGGATATGAAGCTCGTTGAGATCGCTGAGCTGAACGGTACGTCATTTCAGGCAGTGCAGCAGTCTATCAAACGTGCTAACAAAAAAATCAAGAAGTTCCTTGACTGCTGCGTGTAAAAGGAAAGTCCGGCGGAGCTTATCTCTGCCGGACGTTTTTTTATTCACAAAACTTTACAAGTGTAATATCGAAGTGTATCAAGATATATTTCGCCTGCGGAAATCCCTGCACTGGGTATAACGAGATATACTTAAAAAGAAAAATACCGCCTGTTCTCAGACGGTAACTCTCAGAGGCAGCCATACAATCAGCAACCCCTTCGCGTATAATGTTGTGGTTGGTGGAGGCGATGAACCATTATCCGAACCCTCAGCGGCGAGGTCGATTCTGACTTTATCAGGATCTGTTCCGTTTATGTCAAACAGCCTGAAATAGACGATTATGTAATTTTCAAATAATTCAATGCGGCTGATAACGCTGTCGATCAGTGCAGCAGTCGGCATTGATACGAGGTTCTTGACAGCAGTCTCGAACATTTCCAAAGTCAGATCAGGAGCTTTGCATCTGAGATGTTCCTCACGAACGAGGAGCTCACTTTTCTGCGCTTCAAGTTCAGAAATAGTATTCTTTATCGTCTCGGATTGGAACCCGTCTAAAACAGCTTTTACAGCGTTGCTGAGCTGCTTATCGACACGCTTTATTTCCTTCTGGACAGCGTCCAGCTCGGAGTTGTCAAGGATCTGTCTCTGGTACTCATCGAAGGCGATTTTTGCGACACTTTTCATCTTGTCGGACTGTAAGTATTCATCAATGGTATTCAGCACAGCACTTTCAAGATTCTGAGCATTTACACGGCTGCGGCACTTGCCGGAGCACTGATAGTAATAGTATCTGTTCCCGCGCTTTGATGTACCGCTTGTACCGGTCATACGCTCGCCGCAGCAGCCACAGTGAAGAACGCCGGACAGGATATATTCGTGACTGTTTCTGTGGCGGTGCTTAGTCTGAGCTGCGTCCAGTTTCTTTTGGACAGTATTGAACAGCTCATCGTCAATTATTCTCGGACACTCTGCCACTTCATCGACTCCCTTCACAGCGTATTTACCGATGTATCTTTCATTAGTCAGGATCCTGCCGATACTGTTCTTGTTGAAGGCGTTTCCTCTGCTTGTTTTCAGACCGGAACTGTTAAGGTCTGCAATTATCTCAGCAAAGGCACTCCCCTGAGCGTACATCTGGAATATCTTCCGGACGATCACCGCCTGCTCCTCCACGATCTCGAAGCGCTTGTCAGCTCCAACACGATAGCCGAGAGCAACATTTCCACCGGTAGATTTACCCTTGATGACGTTCTCCCGCATACCGCGCCTTATCTTCTGTGAAAGCTCGGCGGAGTAGTATTCGTTCATCGCTTCGAGCAGTCCTTCCATAATGATTCCTTCGGGACTGTCGGTGATCTTCTCCATAGCTGACAGCAGCCTGATACCATACTGCTTCAGCTTAGCCTTATAGATCGCGCTGTCATAGCGATTGCGTGCAAAACGGTCGAGTTTATAGACTATAACATAGTCAATGCCGAGGTTCTTGGCGTCTGCGATCAGACGCTGGAACTGTGGACGGTGGTCTGTCGTACCAGAGATCGCGCGGTCGATGTACTCACCGGTCACGGTTATCCCCTCCTGCTTCGCAAATTCATAGCAGGTGCGGAGCTGCCCCTCGATAGACTGCTCAGTCTGACGCTCGGAGCTGTACCGGGCATAAATTACTGCTTTTTTCATAATTTCCTCCTTGATTTTTTCGGGAGGATATGCTATAATACAGTTGCGAGGCTGTGCTTATAGCATATCCTTATCCCCTGCCGGTGTTGCAAGCGCCGGTGGGGGATTTTTTTATTTGTTCTTCTTAAAGAAAGCAATGTCAATTGTTGCTCGATATTCATTAGGTCTGTTCAAGAATGCGGTGATTCTTGCGACACTTTTATCAGAATGTTTTACGCATTTTATTATTTCTTTCCCAACAAATCTATCATCAATATGACCAAATAATTTCTTTTGTGGGACAAGTAACAATGATATGTTTTCTTCTATATATTTACTTGCAGGCTCGTACATTAGAACAACCTTGTCACCGATTTTTGTGTCAGCAGGGATTACTCCCATTCTGCGGACATTAACATTTTTAAATAGATTTATCATCTTATAGCCTTCGATAGGAGTTTCGACTGGTTCTATTGTCTGCATTGGCACATTGTTAGCTTGTTTTTTTCTAAAAGAATCAAATATTCCCATAGCAACCTCCTATTCAATATCCGTAAAGTTCCGACATAGTGCAGCCGTTCAGGTAGCAATAGATCTTATCGTCAACAGCCTGATAATTTCCTTCTGAAATATAGTGAAGGTCTTCGCTGCTATGTGCAAACGCAGCTTTAGCGAATGGTTCGCTGATCCCAAAGCATTCCTCATAATCTTTTGCACTCGCTAATTTATATCCCTTCACAAGTGGGATCGGGCATAGTAAATTACGGGCAAAGCAATTCGCTTCCTTATCAGATTTGCTATTATCCTCAGTGTGTCCCAGACGGATATGACCTAACTCGTGCGCTAATGTGAAACGAATAGTTTTTTCATCTTTTTTGTTGTTATAAAATATGATGCTCTTATCACGACGAATGACAGTAAAGCCGTATTCGCTTTGCGATATATTATAAGTAAAAACACTATGTGAGCATTTCAAGAACTGTGCTGCCTGTTCATAAGATTTAAGAAGAATATCGTTTGAAGCAAGTATTATGCCGTATATATCAATTACCGGAAACTTACCGTCGTATTGAGCCAATTCAGCGTATGCTGCATTTGTAGCACGAGAGTAATTCGGTATGCGGCGTCCCCATTCTCTTGGATCAAGCATCAAACTCCTCCTTCAGCATTGCCTTGGCCATATCTATCAAAAGCTTCCTGCTTTCAGGCGGAAGCTTTTTTGCATTTCTATTGAGCAGCCTCAGATCTTCATCGTCTTCATCGACGCTGCTGTTGTTGTTAGAATTTTGAGGTACAGAATCCCTGCCTGAGATCAGAGCGTCAACAGTAGTATCAAAAAACTCGGCTAACTTCAAAAGGGTCTCATAATCAGCCTCTCTTCTTTCTAATTCGTAATTATTATAAGTCTGGCGAGAAATACCTAACTCCCTTGCAACTGCTGCCTGAGTATAGCCCTTTTCTTCTCGGAGTTTCTTCAAATTATTCATAAGTACACCCCCTCTTAATATCATTATAGCAACTAATTGTTGACTTGTCAATGTTTTGGAGACAGTGCAACAAATTGTTGATAGATTTTTATTCAAAACATAGATTTGTATTCAATACGTTGACAAACTGAAATCGTTGTGCTATACTGATGATGTCAACAAAACGAAGCCGCACAAAAAAATGAGGAGGTGTATAAATGTCTCGAACTTACTTAAAAGAACTTCGTGAAAGACATAATATGTCAATGCAGTCTGTGGCTGATAAAATCGGTATATCCCGTCAGTATTACCAGCTCATCGAAGCTGGCGAGCGCCAGAAAAAAATGGACATTACTTTGCTGACTAAGCTTTCTGATCTTTTCGGCATTTCCCTTGTTGACATTGCTGAAAGAGAAAAAAGTCTGCATTTTGAGGACACAGAAACAGATGAGGAGGGAAAGTAATGAACGTACCCGCAATGCAGCTCGCGCAGCTTATCGTCGCCTACTGGACGCCTGAACGAATAGCTCTCTGGCACGAGTACGAAAAGACCGACAGATCAGTTCCGTGGCGCGAGTATGAACTAATGAACCGAAAGGAGAACAGTCAATGACAACACTAAGCTCAATAACCTTCCTTGCAGGCGTTGTGCTGCTTGCAGCCTGCCTGACAGGGATAATGCAAGGCATCGCTGATGATGCTGAGAAACGCCGCCTCAAACGCCGCGCAAAGTATCGCTGTATCGCATACGCTGAGGTATATCGCAGGCGTGTGAAGGACAGCAACCGTGATGAATTATGGAGGAGGTACGCAGAATGAAAAAGATCACAATAAGAATCCGCGACGATGACTATGCGTGGCTGATAAGCAGAGCGCAGTCAATACTTGACAAGTTTGCTCAGACAGGCTCACCGCTGAACTTCACGCCGGAAGAGCTGATACAGAGAGCCTTGCAGGACGGCTCGCTTCGCACGATAGGTCGGGCGCTTCTCATAGGCATCAGGGAAGCCGAGAGAAAGTGCAAGAAGGCGGTGAACAAGTGATGTATATGTCCAATGCTGATATTATCAAGGAGTACAAGGAAGCAAAAGACCGCAGCGCACAGGTGAAGATCCTTGCAGATCAGAACTGCTGCTCTGTTGAGCAGATCATCGAGATCCTTGTGGACGGCGGTATCGACCACAGATGCTTCAGTATGCTCCGCCGGAAAAGGAATCAGGAAGCAGCGGCTGCTGCGGAGAAGGTCGCGGAGAAGATACCCTACAAGAAGCCAGAGATCATATCTGCGCCGCCGAAGCCGGACAAGCTCCCGACCGTTGAGCAGGCAGTCGCGGCTATCAAGGCTCAGATCGCTGAGATCAACCGGCAGCAGTATGCGCTCGACCTTCGTAAGGCTGACCTCTACCGCACTATCTGGGATATGCTGGGGGAGGTGGAGTGATGAAAGCACTGAAACTTGAAAACACCGGCATTGCCGAGGTCTCTATCGAGAACACCCTCGAAGCATTGCAGGCTGCGGTTGACGGCTGCATCGAGACGGTTCGGCTCGTTCCGGGCAGGGCTGTGATGATCGTCAATGAGGAGGGGCGGCTGCGTGGAATGCCCCACAACATAACTGCTTCACTGGCTGCCGGTACGCAGATAGTCGGTCCTGCGATAGTGGTCGGCGTTGACGGCGAGGAGTTCACGGACGTTCCGGGAGACATAGCGCAGTGCATCAGGGTGATGTTTGCGTAGGAGGCGGAAATGACAGTCAATGAAAACTATGAAGATCGCTACGGTCGGAGCTGCATCGTGTTCTCCGGCGTCAGGAAGTTCAGCGATGTGTATGAGTGGCTGTTCAACCACTACAACGGCTACAAGTTCGGCATCGTCCTTGATTGCAGCCGGGAGGAGTTCCCTGAACAGGACAACAGGATATATGTTAACTTTCTGGACGAGCTGCACGATGAGGTCGCTATGGAAGCCGGGTACGTCCGTGCCGACAAGGATACATACAAGCGCAGATAAAGAAAAAAGCTCCCCGAAGGGAGCGAAAACAAATATAACCAACACTACTATAAACATAAGGAGAGAAAAGTCAATGATAAAAATAGAAGTAAACAAGAGCGAGATCAATCTGCATATAGAGGGGCGTGTATCAGATGCAGCAACAGAAGCCGCACTTGCAGCCGCTGCTCTTGTCAGCCGTGTTGCTAAATTTTCCGGCATTCCTGAGGGCGCTATGCTCGGTCTTATAATGACAAAGGCATCAGAAGCTTTGGAGGTTATGAAGAAGGAAAATGCCTGAAATAATACCACCCGAACGCTGTCCATACTGCGGCAGCATAGAGAACAATGGAGACACCTGTAAATGGTGCTCAAATAAAATTACGGAGGAAAACAACTATGAACACTATCAAAATGACTATCGAAACTACACCGGAGACAGCTGCGAAGATCGCGCAGCTTCTTGCAAATGAGGGCACGGCTGAACAGCAGCCTGCACTCGCTGTTCCGCAGCCGACAGTTACGGCTATTCCTCAGAACGCCCCTGCTGTGCCGCAGTATTCCATACCGGTACAGCAGCCTGTGCAGACTGCGCCTGTAATGCCTCAGCCGACTGCGCCTGCCGCTCCAACTACCGCACCTTCATACACTATCGCGCAGCTTCAGGCTGCCTGCGCTCCGCTTGCTGATGCCGGAAAGCTTCCTGCACTCCAGCAGCTTATCAGTACATTCGGAGTTGCCTCGCTGTCTGAGCTTCCACCTGCACGATACGGAGAGTTTGCCAACGGTCTGAGAGCTCTGGGAGGTGTGCTGTAATGCCCGGAACGCACTCAATACTTCCGGCGAGTTCTGCCGCGAGGTGGCTCGAATGCACGCCCTCGGCGCGGCTCAATGCCGCAGCCGATGAGCAGGATAGCAGCTATGCGGCTGAGGGCACTCTTGCTCACTCGATGTGCGAGGTCAAACTCACAGGCTATACCGTTGCTATCCCGAAGCGGACAACTAATGCAAAACTCAATAAGCTCAGGAAGGATCCTCTTTATCAGCCGGAAATGGACGGCTACACCGAGGAATACCTCGACTACATAAAGAAGATAGCTCTCAGCTTCAGCGGACCTGCAATGATAAGAGTCGAGGAGCGGGTCGATTTCAGCAGCTACGCGCCGGAGGGATTCGGCACGGCTGACTGCCTTATCCTGTTTGGCGATGAGTTGCACGTTGTGGATTTCAAATACGGCAAGGGCATTAAGGTCGATGCCGAGGAGAACCCTCAGCTCAGGCTGTATGCGCTCGGAGCACTGGAAAGATTCGGCTTTATTTACAACATAAGCAAGGTAGTCCTGCACATCGTTCAGCCGCGTCTGGACAATTTCTCAGCGTGGGAGACAACGGCAGCAGAGCTCAGAAAGTGGGGCAGCGACGTTGTAAGACCGAGAGCCGCACTTGCATATGAGGGTAAGGGCGAGTTCCGCAGCGGTGAGCACTGCCGGTTCTGCAAGATCGCAGCGACCTGCAAAAAGCGTGCTGAGGAGAACCTTGCGCTTGCACAGTACGAATTCAGAAAACCGCCGGAGCTTACATCAGACGGCTCGGCGGTGCTGACCGATGATGAGCTGTCAGAAGTGCTGACAAAAGGTGCACAGCTAAAAAAGTGGTATGAGGATATGGAGAAATACGCTCTCTGCGCTATCCTTGCCGGTAAGAAGATCAGCGGCTATAAAGCTGTCGAGGGGTGCGGACTGAGAGCGTTCAAGAGCCCCGATGAAGTCCCGGCACGCCTCAGAGCCATAGGTCTTGACGAGAGCTTGGCGTTCACAAGGGAGCTGCTGTCACCGGCGCAGCTTGAAAAATCACTGGGCAAAAAGGTCTTTGCCGACAACTTTACCGAGCTTGTTGTAAAGTCCAAGGGCAAGCCGACACTTGCTCCTGAATCGGACAAGCGCCCTGCCTATGTATCGGCGGCAGAAGAATTTTCAGAAGAAAAATTGCCATTTTAAGGAGGAACTATTATGTCAAATACTATTGTTACCGGAGAAGTAAGATTTTCATACGTCAGCGTTTTCGAGCCGAGAGCCAACCAGAACGGCGGCGATCCGAAGTATCAGATCACAGTGCTGCTGCCTAAGTCGGACACCGTCACAAAGGCGGCTATTGACCGTGAGATACAGGCGGAGCTCCAGAACGGCGTTGCCACCAAGTTTGGCGGTCAGATGCCTGCAATGCCTGCTATTCCCGTTCACGACGGTGACGGCGTGCGCCCTAACGGCGAGCCGTTCGGTGAAGAGTGCCGCGGCTGCTGGGTGTTTACAGCGTCATCAAAGCAGAAGCCGGAGGTGGTCGATGAGAACTGTCAGCCTATCCTCACAGCGACCTCTGTATATAGCGGCTGCTACGGCAGAGTTTCTATCCGCTTTTTCGCCTATAATCAGGCTGGCAAGAAGGGCATCGGCTGCGGTCTCGGCAACGTCCAGAAGCTCCGTGACGGTGAGCCTCTCGGTGGCGGAACTACTGCCGCACAGGATTTCGGTGCAGCTCAGCCGGTTCAGCAGTTCGGTGCTTCCTATCCGCAGCAGCCTCAGTACGGCGCTCCGCAGGGGTATCAGTATCAGCAGCAGCCTGGAAGCGCTCCTGCCCCTAATGCTTTTAACAGCTTCCTTGGTATCTGATATGCAGAGACTATCTATCGACATCGAGACTTATTCCGACATTGACCTGAAGAGATCGGGACTGTACAGATATGTGCAGTCCCCTCAGTTTAGGGTGCTGCTGTTTGCTTACCGGTGCGACGATGAACCGGTGCAGATCGTTGACCTCGCTGCCGGAGAGAAGATACCGCTCGATATACAGATCGCAATGATGAGACCGGAAGTCCTGAAATCCGCATACAACGCAGCTTTTGAGTGGTACTGCCTGTCAAAGCTGCTTGCACTCACGGATAAGGCACGGGCGGAGTGGCTGAAACAGTGGCGCTGCACAATGCTCCACGGGCTGTACCTCGGCTATCCTGCCGGACTATCGGCTGTCGGGGAGGCGCTCAGGCTGCCGCAGGACAAGAAGAAAATGGGCGTAGGGCAGGCTCTTATACGCTATTTCTGCAAACCCTGCAAGCCGACAAAGGCGAACGGCAGCCGCACCCGTAATCTCCCTCACCACGAGCCGGAAAAGTGGGAACTGTTCAAGGAATACTGCAAGCAGGACGTCTATTCCGAAAGCAGCATACAGCATTTGTTAGAGGCGTTTCCTGTGCCGGACGAGGTTCAGGCTCAGTGGGAGCTCGATATGCGTATCAATGCTTTTGGCGTGAAGCTGGACGTTCCTCTGATCGAGGGCGCGCTGCATTGCAATGAGCTTACCACTCAGGAGCTTATCGCTGAGGCGGCTGAATTGACGGGACTACAAAATCCGAAGTCGGTGGCTCAGCTCAAAAAGTGGCTGAGCGATGCTATGAAGGAGGACGTCAAGTCGCTCAGCAAGGAGACCGTCAACGGACTTCTCGGTTCAGCGACCGATGATAACGTCAGGCGCGTTTTAGCTATCCGTCAGGAGCTCGGTAAGTCCTCCGTCAGCAAATATGAAGCAATGGCTGACTGCATCTGCCCTGACGGCAGAGTGCGCGGACTGCTCCAGTTCTACGGTGGCAACCGCACCGGGCGCTGGGCAGGAAGGCTCGTTCAGGTTCAGAATCTTCCGAGGAACTACATCGAATCCCTCGACACCGCCCGTGAACTTGTGCGAAAAAAGAATGCGGAGGCGGTCAGGCTGCTCTACGGCAATATCCCCGACACGCTCTCTCAGCTCATCAGGACTGCGTTTATCCCCTCAGAGGGCAACAAGTTCGTAGTGGCTGACTTCTCAGCTATCGAAGCGAGAGTAATAGCGTGGCTTGCCGGTGAACAGTGGCGGCTCGACGTTTTCAACACGCACGGTAAAATATATGAGGCTTCTGCTTCAAGTATGTTCGGCGTTCCGATCGAAAGGATAAAGAAGGGCAATCCCGAATACTCACTCAGGGCAAAGGGAAAGGTCGCAGAGCTTGCTCTCGGCTATCAGGGCAGCGCAGGCGCGCTCATCGCAATGGGCGCTCTGAATATGGGACTGACCGAGGACGAGCTTCCGGACATTGTGCAGCGCTGGAGAAAGGCTAACCCGAGAATAAGAGATCTCTGGTACACGTTTGAGAATGCAGCACTTGAGGTAATGAGGACGGGGCAACGCATAGGTCTTGACAAGGGCATTTTCTTTGCGAGGGAGTGCGATCCCGGCTGTGGTCTCAGCTTTTTCACAGTGCGGCTCCCCAGCGGACGCAAGCTCTATTATCCCCACCCGTTCCTTGCCGAGAATGATTTCGGAAAGCAGGCTCTCCACTATTACGGCACCGATCAGCAGTCCGGGAAGTGGGGCGTGATCTCGACCTACGGCGGCAAGCTCACCGAGAACATCGTGCAGGCGGTGGCGAGGGACTGTCTTGCGGTCACTCTTGAGCGGCTGGAGAACGCCGGTCTGCAAGTGGTGATGCACATTCACGATGAGGCGGTCATAGACTGTGCTCCCGGACAGATAAGTGCAGAAGCCGCCTGTGAGATTATGGGGCAGCCGATACCGTGGGCGCAGGGACTTCCGCTCAAAGCCGCCGGATTCGAGAGCCAATACTATATGAAGGACTGATCCAGTGCTTTAGCCAAGCACTATGCACTCTGAACTAATAACTACAATATTCAACGGTTTTCGTTTAAATGGAGCGGTATTTTTGCACTATTACGGGAGGCGATAATTTTGCAATTTGATAAGAAGATCACCATTACGACCGGCGCGAGCCGGAAAGCAACTGTCTGGAAGCCTCAGTCGATGCTCTGGTCTGAGCTGGTAACAAGGCTGGGCACTCCGGTCAGGAGCACTGAAACTCTTTCACAGTATCTTCAGTTCCCCAAGGCTAAGCAGGACGAGCTGAAGGACGTCGGCGGATTCGTAGGCGGAACTTTTACCGGCGATAAAAGACGTTCGGACAAGGTCGCTGCGAGAGATCTTATAACCCTCGATATGGACAGTATCCCTGCCGGCGGATCTGAAACCGTGCTGCAAAGGATAGCCGCGCTCGGCTGCGGCTACTGTGTATATTCGACCAGAAAGCACGAGGCTGCAAAGCCGAGACTGAGGGCAGTATTTCCGCTTGACAGAAGTGCAGCACCGGACGAGTATGAGCCGATCGCGCGAAAGCTTGCTGAGCTTATAGGCATAGAGATGTGTGACCCGACTACCTTTCAGGCATCGAGGCTGATGTATTTTCCGTCAGTCTGCGCCGATTCTCAGTATATTTATTCGTGGGAGGACAAGCCTCTGCTCTCAGCGGACGGTATGCTCGCGCTTTACGGAGACTGGCGCAATATTGCTGAGTGGGCGGACGTTCCGAATGCTCCGCAGCTCCGTAAGAAAATGGCGGCAAAGCAGGGCGACCCGACCGAAAAATCCGGCATCGTGGGCGCGTTCTGCAAGATCTATGACGTACCGGCAGCAATGGAGAAGTTCCTTCCGGGTGTATATCTGGAGACTGCTCAGGACGACCGCTACACATATTCCGGCGGCTCTACTACCGGCGGCGCTGTGCTCTACGATGACGGGAAATTCATTTACAGCAACCACGCTACTGACCCGGCAGGCGGAAGGCTCTGCAATGCCTTTGACCTTGTGAGACTGCACAGGTTCAGCGATAAGGACGCTGATGTCAAGGAGGGAACCCCGACCATAAAGCTGCCGAGCTATGCGGCTATGTGTGAGCTTGCGGCTTCAGACGGCGCGGTGACAACGCTGCTGACTAAGGAGCGCAGGGACAAGGCTGCTGCTGAATTCGGGTCGCCGGTGGAAACCGGTGCGGCTGACGGCAACTGGGAATCAGCTCTCTCGGTGAACAGCACAGGTCTTATCCGCAGCACGATCGACAATATCCTCATCATACTGGAAAACGATCCGCTGCTGAAAGGCAGGCTCGCATTTGACGAGTTCTCGAACAGGGTGCTCATAAAGGGCGCTGTGCCGTGGGATAAGCGTGAAAACAGCAGGGACTGGAACGATACGGACGATGCCGGAATGAGGCATTATCTCGAAAAAGCCTACGGTATAACCGGCGTGAATAAGATAATGGACGCCTGCTCACTGTGCTGCCGCAGACACAGCTTCAACGCTGTTGTGGATTGGCTGAAAGCGCTGCCTGCGTGGGACACTGCGCCGAGACTTGACACGCTTTTCATCGACTATCTGGGTGCGGCTGATACGCCATATACAAGGGCGGTCGCGCGTAAATCCTTTACCGCTGCGGTGGCAAGAGCAATGCAGCCGGGCGTCAAGTACGACACTATGCCTATCCTGTCTGGCCCTCAGGGCATCGGCAAATCAACTTTGCTGAAAATAATGGCTGGCGGCTGGTTTAATGACAGTCTCGACAGTTTTGACGGCAAGGAAGCCTGCGAAATGATACAGGGAAGCTGGCTTATCGAGCTCGGTGAGCTCAACGGTCTGAGCAAGTCTGAGAGCGGTCAGGTCAAGCAGTTCCTCAGCAAGACCGACGATATTTACCGTGAGCCATACGGCAGACGCACAGGGCGCTACCCACGGCGCTGCGTATTCTTCGGTACGTCCAATGAAAAGGAATATCTCAGGGACGGCACAGGCGGCAGACGTTTTCTCCCGATAGACTGTATGGCTCAGAAGCCGGCAAAATCGGTGTTCACGGAGCTTGAGGGCGAGATGCCGCAGATATGGGCGGAGGCTCTCCTGCGCTGGCAGATCGGTGAGAAGCTATACCTCGAAGGCGAAACGGCTAAGGCTGCTATGGCGCAGCAGGAATCCCACAGGGAGCAGAATGCCAAAGAGGGCATTATCCGCGAATTCATCAGCAGAAAAGTCCCTGCGGACTGGGGCAGACGCAGCATTCAGCAGCGGAAAATGTTCTGGGCAAATGAGTTCGGCAGCGCTGACGAAAGCGCTCTTGTGGAGCGCACAAGGGTCTGCGCTCTGGAGATCTGGGTCGAGTGCTTCGGCGGCGATGTGAGGTATATGAAAAAGTCCGATGCGAGAGAGATCAATGACATTCTTTCAAGAGCGGAAGGGTGGAAACGCACGGAGGGTACGGAGCGCTACGGTGCTGATTACGGAGTGCAAAGAGGGTATGCAAAAGCGTAACATTCTCAGGAAAAAGGCTGTAACATTCTTAGTTTATAGGCTGAGAATGTTACAAAATGCCTGAATTTGTAAATGTAACAAACTAAAGAATGTTTCGGGAATGTTACACAAATGTTTCACTGAAATTCGGCTGCGTTACGCTGAAAACACGTTAATGTAACATTGTAACATTCTTCTATATATAGTATATAAATATATAGTATATAGGGGTATAGTACCTCTATAATATCTATAATTTAATAAATACATACGCGCGCGCGAGGAGGCAGAAATGGAAAACGAAAAAGATACTGAGGCTTATCTCAGGGACGAGGTAAGGAAGCTGGGCGGAAAGGCTTACAAATTCGTCTCGCCCGGTCAGGCAGGAGTGCCGGACAGGATATGTATTCTTCCGGGCGGTCGGGTATTCTTCGTTGAGACAAAATCTGAGGGGAAGAAAAGCACGGACAAGCAGCGTCAGCAGCAGGCAGCTCTTGAAGCTCTTGGCTGCACGGTCTATGCCGACATCGACACAAAGGCTAAGGTCAGGGAGGTGATAGCAAATGAGATTCAAGCCGCACAATTACCAGTCATACTGCATCAGCAGGATAGTCAATGAGCCTGCGGTAGGACTGTTTCTTGATATGGGTCTGGGCAAAACAGTCATTACCCTGACCGCTGTGAATGAGCTGAAATACAACCGCTTCCAGATCGGCAGAGTTCTTGTCATAGCGCCTAAGAAAGTCGCTGAGGCAACGTGGAGCACGGAAGCACAGAAGTGGGATCACCTGAAGCATCTGAGGATCGTCAAAGTCCTCGGCAGCGCGGCGCAGCGGATCAGGGCAGTGAACACTCCGGCAGACGTCTATGTCATCAACCGCGAGAATGTACAGTGGCTGGTGGATCACTACCGCAATGACTGGAAGTTCGATATGGTGGTAGCCGATGAACTGAGCAGCTTCAAGAATCCGCAGGCTAAGCGCTTCAAGTGCCTGACGTGGGTAAGACCACATATCAGGAAGTTCGTGGGACTGACCGGAACACCGGCGCCGAACGGTCTGCTTGACCTGTGGGCGCAGATCTACTTGCTGGACAGCGGTCAGCGCCTCGGCAGAAGCATCACGGCTTACCGCAAGGCATATTTCAGCGAGAACACCCACGGCGGCAACTTCTCCACCTTTGAGCAGCGTCCGGGAGCGGAGGAGCTGATAAAACAGAGGATCTCGGATATATGCGTCAGTATGAAGGCTGAGGACTACATCGAGCTTCCTGAGAGGCAGGACATAGTCGTTCCGGTTGAGCTTGATACGAAGGCGCGGAAGCTGTATGACCAGTTCGAGCACGATATGTTCCTGCAAGTCGATGAGGAGACTCTTGATGCAGGTACAGCAGCAGTCCTGACCAATAAGCTGCTGCAAATGGCTGGAGGTGCGGCTTATTCCCCTGACGGCAAGGTGGTCGATGTCCATAGCTGCAAGACTGAGGCGTTTATGGAGCTTATCGAGGCAGCGCAGGGAAAGCCGGTTCTGGTGTTTTACAACTTCCGCCACGAGCTGGAAAGGCTGTCAGAGCTGCTGCATAAGGCTAAACTCAGGTTCGGAGAGCTGAGGACTGCGGAAGACATTGACAGGTGGAACAGGGGCGAGCTGAGTGTACTTCTCGCGCACCCTGCATCAGCAGCATACGGTCTTAACCTTCAGGCAGGCGGCAGCCACATCATCTGGTTCGGTCTGAACTGGTCGCTGGAGCTATATCAGCAGGCTAACGCAAGACTGTACCGACAGGGGCAAATGAACAGGGTCGTCATACATCACCTGATCGTTACCGGCAGTGCCGATGAAATGGTTATGGCTGCGTTGCAGGACAAAGACGCTGCTCAGGAGAGCCTGCTTGCAGCGCTGAAAGCGAGGATAAGGGGGGCAAGGAGCAATGGTCATTGATATGAAAATGGGAGAGGGCAGAGGCATAAGCATACACGCACACCAATTTCTCGAAAGACGAAGCTGCTCCGTAAAAGCGGTTCGGCTGGTTGCAAAGCTTGCTGCCGCCTCTGATCTGATATACGGGACGGACTGTGTGAAAACGTGGTCGTGTGTTATTTATGAACTCGTCGGTCAGTGCGAAATGCGTATGAAGCGCCTCGATACCGAACAGCAGCAGGCTTTTGAGCACGGCGATATACAGACGTGGAAAGAGGCGGTCGCCGAGTTTAAAAAGGCAGACGCCAAAAGGCGGAAATATCTGAAATACGAGGAGCTGTTTGCAAATGCCAAGCCGTGAACAGATCTGCTCCCAGCAGATCCACTGCCTGAGCTGCCCGATCTCGGTAGCGGTCACGGGTAAGGACTGCCGGGAGCTTACACAACAGGAATTAACAAAAATCAAGGAGGAACTGAAAATGACTGACACAGATATGCTTTATATGGCATCGCTTGAAAAGCGGAACGAGGAGCTCGAAGTCCGCATTTCTGTACTTGAGGACAAGCACTATAGCGAGTGCGGACAGATAGCGCACTACGATGACGAGCTGAGGCAGGCTAAGGAGCTGCTCCGTGATGCCCTGCCGGTACTTCACAGGGCTTTCTTCGCAAACTACAAAGACAGCAATGCGGCTAATGAGCTGTATGACAGGATAAAGAAAGCTGTGGGAGGTGCTGATGATGACAATTGATGAAGCAATCCGACACTGTGAGGAAGTGGCGGAAAAGATGAATGACTGCGAATGTGCAGCAGACCACAGACAGCTCGCTGAGTGGCTCAGGGAGTTGAAAGAAGCAAAGCGACTTCTGAAAGCAGCGGTTGAGGATATTAATTTCTATGTTGATTGTTTTGAATCACACTGCGATGAATGTTGCTGTGACCACGATAATCACTGTCATTGGAAACACGAAGCCGAAGCCCTTGCGCTTATCGGAAAGGACGGTGATACATAATGGGACATTTTCTTATAGGCGCATTCATCGGCAGCCTTGTTACGTTCACAGTGATGTGCCTGACGTACTACGGTGCTGGAGGAAGAGGTGACGACGATGAACATAAGACTTGATCCGCCCCGTGCGAGGTTCCGGATCAGGAACAGGCTCACCGGAGCCTACGTCCTGAGATCGCTGTTCGAGGTGCTGGAATTCGATACCCGAACTGAGGCGATATGCTACATAGAACGTGCCGGACTCAACCGGGAAATATACGTGACGGAGGCGGTGCTATGAGGAACTATCAGCAGAAGAAGAACAACCCCTACAAGCTGCCGCACAACCTGTATATGCGTATGCTGTATCTTGTCAGGGACTACGAGCGCATACGGTCCGAGCGTGAGGACATACTCAATGCTTCACCTGCTCCGGACGGCACTCCACACTCCGGCACCGGCAATCCTACCGAGCAGAAGGCTATCAAGCTTGCCGGTCTCGGAGACAACTGTTCAGCTATCGAGCAGGCTCTCAAAGTTGTTCCTCCGGAGTACCGCAAGGGCGTGTATGATAATATCTGTTACCGGTCGCCTTACCCGACAGATGCCGGTGAAGCTACATACAAGCGCTGGCGTTGCCGGTTTATATACGAAGTCGCTAAAAATCTTCACGAAATATGAAAAATGATACCTGTGGGAAAAAATCAAGTGCTATAATAATACCATAGGATTATGACCAAAGAGCAGAGGGTCAGGCTGCTTCGGCGGAAAAGTTCATTTTTCGTCTCCTTTCTTTTGTTTTGACCGGAGTTCGCTCCGGTCTGTGTGGCAGAGTAGAACAGCGGCGAGTTCACGAGCCTCATAAGCTTGATACCGTGGGTTCGAGTCCCACCTCTGCAACCAATTTTCACAACCACACTCCTTTCAACTGCGTCAAGTTTGTACTTGAACCTCCTAATGTAAAAGCAGAAGTACCTCGGCAATAGTCGGGGTATTTCTGTATCCGGAGACGGGGGGGAGGGCACCCCTCCCATTAAGGATTAAGGACTACACCGCGTCACTGCTCATTAATCCGATCAATTTGCGAGAAATTTGTAAAAAAGAGGTGGACTGAATTGACTAACGCTGAGAGTATAGCAATAAAAATGACTGAAAATACCGGTGTTGAATGGCGTCCGATAAGCATCGAGGGCGCAGAAAACCGGTATTTAATATCAAGCGAACGAGAGGTTTACAGCATTTACAGCCATAGGATCCTCTCTGTTCGCAAATTTCGGGACTGCCCCTCAGAGTATATCGAGCTCAGCCATTGCCATAAACGGCTGTTCCTGATTGACGAAATAATGATAAAAACATTTCCGGAGCTTTACAGCGACAAACAGAACGAATGGAAAATGATAGAGATCAACGATGAAATTACTGCGTATGAGATCAGCAGCTCCGGCAAAGTCCGCCGACATAACAGTCACAGGCTCTTGAAGCCCACACTGCAAAGTGACGGATACCTGCTTATCAGAATGAGACATAAAGGCAAGACTATCACAGAATACCTCCACAGACTTGTTGCTAAAGCTTTTGTCCCCAATCCTAACGGATATGAAATTGTAAATCATATTGATGAAAACAGGCAGAATGACGATTACCGCAACCTTGAATGGTGCGATAAGAGCTACAATTTCAAGTACAGTTATAACCGTAGAAGGGCGGTGGTTCGTTGATAAACTACGGAACAGAATACGGGCTGCCGTATCTGAAAAAGAAACTCAATGCAAAGCGGCTGAGGGTCCTCACCCGCTACGCTTACTACGATATGAAGGTCTCAGTCAGCGAGCTGAGCAGCATACTTCCGAAGGAATTCGGCTGGCTCGCTTATTCGCTGGGCTGGTGTGCGAAGGCTGTTGACAGCGTTGCCGACCGTATCGTGTTTGACAAGTTCAGCAACGATGACTTCGGGCTGAATGAGATCTACAAGCTGAACAACTCGGACGTTCTTCTGGACGATTCTGTGCTGTCGGCGCTGATCTCGGCTTGCAGCTTCATCTACATCGGGCAGGACGAGACCGGCTATCCCACAATGCAGGTCATTGACGGCAGCAACGCTACCGGCACGATTGATCCGGTAACGAAGATGCTCACGGAGGGCTATGCCGTTCTTGAACGTGACGAGTACAGCCGCACACCCATTCTGGAAGCCTACTTCCGTCCGTATCAGACCGACTACTACGTCAGAGGCAGACTTGACGAGCGCCTGACATTCGTTCACAAGGCTCCCTACGCTCTGCTCGCCCCGGTCATCAACAGACCGGACGCTAAGCGCCCCTTCGGTCACAGCCGTATCAGCCGAACCTGTATGCACATCACTCAGGCTGTTCTCAGGACGTTCAGGCGAATGGACGTATCCGCAGAGTTTTACAGTTTTCCCCAGAAGTATATCCTCGGACTGTCGGACGATGCTGAGTTCAACAACCGTGTTGCAACGATGTCCTCATTCCTCAACATCGGCAAGGACGAGGACGGCGACAAGCCCACAGTGGGACAGTTCCAGCAGCAGAGTATGACCCCCTATGCGGAGCAGCTCAAATCCTACGCATCTGTATTCGCCGGTGAGACCGGTCTGACACTTGACGATCTCGGCTTCACTACTGACAACCCTGCAAGCTATGACGCTATTAGGGCATCGCACGAATCGCTCAGGCTTACTTCACGCAAGGCTCAGAGGACTATCGGTGTGGGCTATCTCAACGCCGGTTATCTCGCCGCCTGTGTCCGTGACAATTTCGAGTATGACCGCAGAGCGTTCGCAAATACTGTGCCTGAGTGGCTGCCTATCTTTGAGCCTGATGCCGCTGCTCTGGGCGCTGCCGGTGATGCTATCCTCAAGGTCAATCAAGCTGTGCCCGGCTTCATCGGCAACGGCAATATCCGCCGCCTGACAGGATTGGAGAGCGACAATGGCTGATTATAAGCAGCTCCGGGAGGCTATCGACAAGAAGCTAAGCACGGATCCGGAGTTCCGCACGATCGTGAAGCGCATAAACAGCGGCAGAGCTACATTCATCGACACTGAGCGCTATGCCCAGATAACCGCCCGTGCCGTCAGCAGGGAGCTGTCGGCGGAAGTCCTCGATCTGAGCGACCGTGAGGGCATCACCACCCAGATACTCCGTGACAGCTACGAGGACATCAACAGCACCTGCGCCCGTGTCCAGAGAG
>Ga0265298_10002143_pt1 | contig 28044 bp, 22 predicted proteins | sample AusTroGonzalo_MG_3_FD_193486 | JGI IMG/M metagenome (GOLD analysis project Ga0265298, IMG submission 193486) | Bovine rumen microbial communities from tropical cattle in Woodstock, Queensland, Australia - Gonzalo_01 | ecosystem: Host-associated > Mammals > Digestive system > Stomach > Rumen ...
AGGGATACCGCGACATCCTCTACGAGCGTAATTTCGATAACGTTCCCATGCAGCGCAACACGATTACCCAGTATGCCGGCGCGTTCTTCGTGAATGGCAGCTATCCGGATAACCCCAATAACCCGGATAACCCCAATAACCCGGATAATCCGGATAATCCAGAAAATCCGGACAATCCGAATACCCCGGACAATCCGAATACCCCGGACAACCCGAACACCCCGGACAACCCCAACAATCCAGACACCCCTGATACGCCCGCAACGCCTGGCGGCACGTTTCTCGTAGACACTGCCTGGCTCACGGTTAACAAGTACACTTTCTGAGACAATGCCAAACGATATTGCTATCTATACGCTGACGTCGCCGCTTCACGACCCGTCGGCCATCCGCGAGTCTACCGTTCTGTTCCTGAGCGACTTGGCTCTTGACCACACTTTCTGCGACGACGACTTTTCGGCCTACGGCACCCACGCCCTCGATGTCATCTACGTGCGCACTGGCGGCACGGAGATGCTGTTCCGCCAGTTGCTACCCCGCCTTCAGCAGCAGTCCTCCCAGCCGTTCGTGTTGCTGACCTCGGGTCAGAGCAACTCGTTGGCTGCCTCTATGGAGATTCTGTCATATCTGCGTCAGCAGGGACTGCAAGGCGAGATCGTTCACGGCGACCTGTCCGATGTGTCGCACCGCCTGACGTTGCTGGCTAAGGCCAATAAGGCCAAGCAGCAGCTTCGCGGCCAGCGTCTCGGCGTCATAGGCCAGCCTTCCGACTGGCTCATTGCCAGTCACGCTGACTACGACCTTGTGCGTCAGCGTCTGGGTGTGGAGCTCGTCGATATTCCGATGGACGAGCTGCTGACTGTCCTTCGTGAGACACCCGCCGAGAGCCTGCAGACTGATGCTGCTGTGCCACCGACGGTGGCCCCTTCGCTGCCGGGCGCTATGCAGATTTACGGGGCCCTGCGCCGACTTGCCGACAGCTACCGGCTTTCGGGCTTCACGCTGCGCTGTTTCGACCTGCTCAGTGCCGTCCATAATACGGGCTGCCTGGCTTTGGCGAAGCTCAATGCCGAAGGGCTTGTCGCTGGCTGCGAGGGCGACGTTCCTGCGCTGCTGACGATGACCGTCGTGCGTCAACTTACGGGCGTCTCCGGCTTTCAGGCCAACCCCTCGCGCATCGATGCCAAGACGGGCGAGATTGTCTTCGCCCACTGCACCATTCCGCTCGACATGATTTCCCGCTATGAGTTCGATACCCACTTTGAGTCGGGCATCGGTGTCGGCATTCACGGTTGGATGCCCGAGGGTCCTGTGACCGTCGTCAAGCTGGCCGGCGACCTGTCGCGCTCGTTCATTGCCGAGGGAACGCTGTTGCAGAACCTCTCCGACCCGAACCTCTGCCGCACGCAAATCAAGGTCCGTCTCGACGATGCGAAGCAGGCCGCCTATTTCTTCAACAACCCCATTGGCAACCATCACATTATCCTTGCCGGCCGTCATCGCGAACTGCTGGAACAGGTGCTGGCGTAGGCCGTGCTGCGACAAAACGCGTTATTTATACGCTCTTTTTTCCATTTTTATTTGGCGGTTTGCCAACTTCTTCGTACTTTTGCGGCGTGATTCTGTAAAAGAGTCGCCCGTAAAGGTGCACTTAGCTGTGCTTAATTGGGAATGTGAGTGAGAATCTCCGACTGTCCCGCAGCAGTGAACTCCGTTATGGCTCCTAAGCACAAACGCCATTGAGTGATTACTTGAGAAGGCGCTTGGGAGTGGAGGAAAGTCTGAAGACCAGCCTTTTTCGGTAAATGCCAACCGACCCTCGATGTAAGGGCGTGCGGCGAACAACTATTTTTGTGGGATTAAGAACACCGGAAAGGACTGTGTCATGCAGTCGCTTTTATTGGCTCCGCACTGCTGTGCGCATACGTGTATTATTATATAAGTTTGGGGGAGCCTGTCGTGAGACAATGCTCCCCCTATGTTTCATAATGTCAATTAAAACTCAACGATTATGCATTACATATTTATCGTAGCCCTCGAATTTCTCGTGACTTTCTTCGGAGTCGCCATGCTTATCCGATTCTACAATCACAAGGCGTAGGCCGTCGTCTACATATTGATGGGTACTACGACCTTGAACGTGACGTTGCGCCCCATGTTGTAGACGCCCTGACGTCCGCTGACGGTGTTCTCGTCGGCATACTTCAGGCGGCTCAGGTGGTTCTGATAGGCCTTGTTCAGCAAGTTGTCGGCGTTGACGTAGAGCTCGAAGAGTTTTTTACCCTTGAACATAATGTCTGTGCCTGCCGAGAGATTGAGCAGCGCATAGCCCGGCGTAGCGGTCTCTGTGTCGTCGGCGCTGTAGATGTGTGCCTGCTTCAGATAGCAGTCGAGACCGGCGGCTATGTAAAGATTATTGAATGTTGAGCGATGGAACGGATGGCGGCTGTGATCGTGGGCCACCGTGCTGTGCGAGTGGTGGAAGAGCTCCCACTTCAGCTCCGACGACCATCGGTGGGCTGGCGTGAAGGGCAGATACTTCGTGTCGGCCGTCGCGTTCATCAGCTGTGCATCGACGAATGCGAAGGTGTTGGAGAAGTGGACCGAGTGGACGGGGTGGAAGTCAATGCCGGCCTCGAAGCCCAGCAGTCGGGCGTCGCCCTGCGTGTAGGCATAGGTGAGGTAGCCTTCCTCTATCTCCTCGGGCATGCGGTGGGTGAAGATGTAGTTGTCGATGCGGTTGGCGAAGAGTGCCAGTTGTGCCGAGACGTAGCGCGAGGTGAAGTCCACCCCGAGGTCGGCCTGCAGACTGTACTCGGCCTTGAGCTGCTGGTTGCCCAGCTCGTAGCGGATGGAGCCCTCGTGCACACCGTTCGAGGCCAGTTCGCTCATGTTCGGTGTGCGGAATCCGCGGGCCACGTTCAGTTTCACGTTCAGGTGGTCGCTGGCGTTGAAGACGGCGCCGATGCTGCCCGTCAAGCCGTTGAAGTGGCGGGCAAAGTCCGTGAACCGCAGCTCGCCGTCCTCCGTCAGCTCGTCGCCGTGAAGCCGGCGGTGGTCGTAGCGCAGTCCGCCGTTCAGCGTCCAGCGGTCGCCCAGCGTCTTCGTGGCTGTGGTGTAGAAGCCGAAGTCGAAGAGGCGGTAGTCGGGAATCAGGTACTCCTCGCCCTCGTTGCCCGACTGCTGGTACATGCCGCCGATGCCTGTTGAGAGCTTCCAGCCGTCCCACTCGCTGGTCACGTAGCGCAGGTCGTAGGTCAGCGTGTGCAGCTTGAAGTAGAGCTCGTATTCGTCGGCGCTCTCCTCAAACTCCTGACGGCGGTTCTGCTGATAGCCCACGGTGGCCTTCAGGTAGCCCGACGCGAGGTTCAGCGAGTTGTCCCACACGGCTTTGTAGTGCTTCACCTGCTGGAAGGGCAGCGACTTGGCGTACGTCTTCGGCGAAGCCGTTGAGCACTCCAGCTCGCCCGTCTCCTCGTCGCGTTCGCCCTCCACGATGCCGGGCGTCAGGTGATAGGCCGTCCACGTCAGTCGCGAGTGTCCCCAGGCTTTGTTCAGGCCCATCATCAGGCGTCCCGCCCGTTCGCGGAACTGCGAGCCCGGCACGTAGCCGTCGTACTTGTTCTTGTAGGCGTGAGCCATCTTGTCGCTGTAGCGCGCGTCCCAGACGAAACCCTTCTGGTTGCCCGCCATCGACAGGTTATAGCCGAAGAGTCCATTGTTCGTCTGGTACTCCGAGCTGACGTTAGCCCGCATCTCGCCGTCGGCCAGCGTCGGCTGCGCGTGCAGTATCACCACACCCGCCATTGCGTCGGAGCCGTACATCAGCGAGGCCGGGCCTTTCAGTATCTCCACAGAGCCGACGCTGCTGCCGTCAACCTCCACGCCGTGCTCGTCGCCCCACTGCTGTCCCTCCTGGCGCACGCCCTCGCTCATCACCACCACGCGGTTGTATCCCAGTCCGCGGATGATGGGTTTCGAGATGCTGCCGCCCGTGGTCAGCTGGCTCACGCCCGGCTGGTGGGCTATGGCGTCGATAATGTTGGTCGAGGCCGTCCCTCTCAGCATCTGCGGTGTCACGATGCTCACGGGAGCCGTCGCGTGTTTCAGCTTCACGTCGCCCGTCACGCCCGTCACCGTCAGTTCGTTCAGTTGCAGGTGGCGGAAGAAGACGTCCGTCGAGTCCTCCGCATGCTGCTGTTGCTGCTGGTGTTTCACGTTATCCTGTGCTGCCACCGCCGTGCATAGACACAGCAGTGGCAGAATGATGTATTTCGATTTCATTCTGCGATTCTTTTTGATTCTAATATGTATGTGATAAAAAGTAGAAGTTCCCCCTTTCGCAAAGATGAAAGGTCACACCGTCGGAGGCCCGCGCGTGACGATGACGCCGCAGCCGGCTGCGCTGTAGCCGCACAGAGGCTGGGCAAGATACTTCTTACATACATGGGCAAACACCGTGACAGCCGTCGCCGTCGCCGCCACCATCGTCAGCGTCAGAAACTGGCACAGCACGCAGTCGTGCGCCCATGTCGCCGTTGCCGTCAGGTGACCGTGACAGCTGTGGTGTACGCAGTCCGTACACTCCGTGTCGGCGGTCTCTGTAGTCTCGTGAATGTGAAGCGACGACAATACCAACATCGGCAGGAACACTGCCAACAAAATCCATGTTGATATTTTCCTTCTCGTCTTCATTGCGGGTGCAAAGTTACGAAAAGTTGAGCGCAAACCCGTGACACGTCGCTCAAAAATAACTTTTTTTATCTTTCAGTACCCCAGGCTTTCCCCCACCAGCACCACCTTGTGCCGTCCCTGCGGCGAGTTCCTCAGGAAGTGCACGAAGTTGCAGATTGACTCCGGCGAGTTGCAGTTGTGGCACACGCCGTCCGTCTGGCAGGGCGTCTTGATGTCGAAGCGTGCCGCGTTGATGGGCGAGGCCGTGCTGCGCGCCCTGGCCAGCGCCGCCTCCACCGTCTGCGCCACCTTGTTCAGCCCTATGACGAATATCACCCTCTTCGGTCCCCACGTGATGGCCGCCACGCGGTTGCCGTTGCCGTCTATGTTCACGATCACGCCGTCCTCCGATATCGCGTTGGCGCTCGTCAGATAGACGTCCGTCGCGAACGCCCGGCGATACATCTCCAGCTTCTCCTCCGCCGTCGTTGCCAGGTCGCGGTCCAGCACCTCCAGCGTGCCCCTCTCCCTGAGCGCGTCGGGTATGCCCAGGTCGCGCACCGTCATCGTGCCGCCCCACGTCACGCTGCTGCCGTCCTCAATCAGTTCCGACACCTTCCTCACCGCCTCCTCCGCCGTAGCGCAGTAGAACCCCTCCATGTGCCGGCGCTGCAGGTTCTTGATGACCGTCTTTGCCAGCCGTTCGTTTCTCATCTCCTGTGGTTTCATGTTCATCTCATTTGTTTTCGTTTGCAAATATACGCCTTTTCCCCGATAATCCGCCAACTTTCCCGTGTTTTTTCTCCCATACACTTCAACAGCATGACGGGGAGGCTTGAGCCTCCCCGTCATGCTGTTGACGGCACTACGTCTGAATCAGCCTCACCTTGCGCCTGTTGCCCGATGGCCTCACGGCGAAGTGGAGCCAGTAGGTGCCCTTGGGCGAGCGCTCCAGCAGCAGTTCGTCGAAGTCCTCGCGCGACTCGTCGCTGATGTCGAGCAGGATGGCGGCGTAGCGTATGAGCTGCTCAATGCCCGCCACGCGTATGTCGGCGGCGCAGCCCGTCAGGTGGTTCGAGCCGTTCACACCGCCCACGGCGCGGTTCACTGCTGGACTTCTGAACCCAGAGTTGATGACAATTGCGTCGTCGCTCTCGCCATAGCGCTTGTTCCACTCACTGCGCAGCCGTTCCAGCCACCCGCAGAGTCGCTTCAGGTTCTCCACTTGTGCTTCGTTGGGCACGTTCTTTAAGTTCACTGTTGTCTTGCACATTTCCCCTAGCGTAAAGTGCTCAGTCAATTTTACCATATTCAATAACTTCAATTCTTCTTTTTATTCACGTTAATCGGTGTACTCTTTGGGAAGGCGAGGCTGTAGGCCGCGTCGAGGGCTTTCAGGTTCACCTTGTAGAAGCTGATGCCCGTGCGTACGGCCACGACGGCGCGCAGCAGTTCGCGGTGGCGGCGCGGATAGAGGCTCGGTGGCGGCAGTTCGTTCCAGCCTTCCTGCGGCTCGTCATCTACCAGCGCCTTGTGGCACACCTCCCAGATCATGTCGTCGGTGGCCTCGCAGCCGAACCACGACTTCAACACATTGCGGATGCAGTAGCGCTTGCACTGCCCCTGGAGCAGGCGCCTCGTGTGCTCCAGCCGTAGCCAGAGCTGCACAAAACATGCCTGGGTGTTCTGAATATCCTTAATGACACTCATGACCAATGACCTTAATGACCGACCTCCTGCACCTTGCGGTATCGTCCTGCCTCTACCTGCACGATGAGCCCCTGCTTGCGCCAATTCTTCAGCATCTGCCTGACGGTGTTGTTGTTCACGTTAGCCCCCTTCACGGCAACGCTCTGCTGCATGGCCTGCTCGAACGCAAACTGCGGGTCCAGTCGCTCAAAGATGGAGTCGTTCTTCCCCATACGCAGTCGCTCGCCGTTCTGATATCCCGCATAGTCGCGGCTCGCAAATGCGTTCTCTATGCGGTCGCGGAAGAAGTAGAGGGCGTTCTCCAGCAGCGAGTCGGCTATCACGTCGTAGGCCTCCAGCATCGCGGCTGTCTGCGCCTTCAGGAGGAGCTCACGCCACAGGTCCGGCTGCTGCTTCAGCATCGTCTCGGCACCGCTCAGTCCGTGCTTCTGTATCAACGTCTCGCACACCTTGCAGAGCATCAGGCAGCAGGTCATTCGCTGGGCCGTCACACAGACGCGGAAGCGCTGACGGGCACGCGTGCGGTCGTCGTTCTTCATCGTCTCCACGCGGATGCGCTCCACCCACTGACGGCCCCTCGCCTCCAGCTTCGGCAGCACCGCCTCGCCCTGCATCAGCGGCAGCAGGTGGGCTATCTGCTGTATGCGCTCGCGCTGACGGGCGGTCAGCACCGGCGGCTTGTCCTCCAACGGCGCAAAGGTGTTGTCGGGCGTGCGGGCCACGGCGATACGGCTCTGGAATCCGTCGGTGTAGTTCGACACCACGCGGTATAGCGCGTCCGGCGTTCCGCACATCGTGACGTTCCACAGCAGCTGCCTGATGTGCACCGACACCGCATCCACGCTCTTGGCTTCGCGGTCGTACTTCGTGCCGTCGTAGCTCTGGCGCAGCATCACCGAGAAGTCGCTCATCGCCGACCGCCACTTCTGCGCCACCGTGTCGGCCTCGGGCGTGAACGAGAAGGCGTGCTTGCCCTCCGTGTTGGCCAGTCGCTCGGCCAGCTTGGCCACCGTGCTGTTCAGCGTCACGAAGCGCACGGGCAGCTTCGGCTCCTCGGGCTGTTCCTTCTTGTTCTTGGCCGCTTTCTTCTTGCTGCGCCACTCCTCTTCCTGCATCAGGTACATCTCGTCCAGCGCCGTCACCTCGCTCATCCAGGCCTCCACCACCGGGTCGATGCTGCCCTTGCCGCTGGCAAAGTCGCCTGCTATATAGGCAATGAGGTTCAGCCCCTTCTTCTGCCCGTGCACGTCGAGCGTCACACCCGTCGCCAGCGCCCCGATGCAGGGGCAGATGGCCGTCACCACCGGCAGCGCCAACTGCGTGCCTACGGCGTCGATGGAGTCACGAACGCCCTGCGGCATCTTCTTTAGTGAAGAATGAAGAGTGAAGAGTGAAGAATTTGCGGCCGCCTCATCTTCTTCGCCTTCTGGATTATCTTTTCCTTGATTCCCAGGTTCCTTAGAATAAACCCCATCCGCAGACAGTGTTTCAAGAACTTTCCTCAGTCGCATCGGGAAACCGTTGAACTCCGACTGCAGCGCGCTCCTGATTTTCGCCCGCTTCTCTTCCAGCGAGAAACCGTCGTAGCAGGGAATCACCTGGTCGAGCCACTCGAAGCTCCGGCCGCAGATGTGCCTCAGGTCGCACGCCAGCTGGTAGGTCAGCGTGTCGCGGTCGCCCTGCGTGGGCTCAAAGCCCCGGTTGTTCACCTCCCAGTACTTTCGGATGATGTCCGCGAACGGAATGCCGTGATAGTCGCTGGGAAAAACCTTTATATTGTCTGCGGAGTTGTTTTTGTCTAAGGAATCCGGGAATTTAGGAACTTCTTTTCCTTGGTTCCTTGGTTCCTTAGAATCAGTCGTCTCCGCAGCATCGGTTTTGAACACCTTCTGCTTCACACTCTCGCACACGCTTTCCTCAAACAGCCGCTTGTCGGGGCCAAAGAGCACGTAGCTTCTCGGCACTGCAAACGAGCCCCGAGCCAGGTCCTTCGTCTTCGAGTCGTCGGTCACGCCAAGCTGCCCTGCCAGCCACCTCTTCGCCTGGTCTATGCGCTCTGTTGGCGACAGGTGGCCGAACTGGCTCGGGATGATAAACACGATGCGCAGCCCCTTGCCCGAACAGCTGACGTGCACCAGCACCACCAGATGCTCCAGCTCCAGCATGATGAGCGTCTGCACCAGCCGTTTCCAAACCTCGCGCGGGTCTTCGCCGTTCAGCTCGTCCAGATCCAGATAGGCCATTCCCGTTGGCACCGCACTCTTGGCGTGTCGGCGCCCGTCGCCGTAGTTGGCCATAAACATCAGCAGCGGCAACTGCTGTTTCAGCCCCTTCGCCTCGTCGCTGTCGTGGTCAACTTCGCTCAGCTTCCGGCACACCTCAGCCACCTGTGGCGAGTCCAGAATCTCGTTCAGCTTTTCCTGAGGGCAAGCCAGCACCTTCGCTGACTTGCCATTCCTGCAGTATGAAATCATAGTCTGTAGCCCTTTCCTTTAATCAGTTCGCGAATCACCTTCTGCGCTATGGCGCTTGCCTGGTGCACCAGCTTCTCGGGCAACTGCCCCAGCTGGTCCTCGTCCATCGAGAAGTAGAAGTACCACCTGCCGTCGCGGCCTTGCGACAGCGCCGCGTTGTCGTCGCGGAAGATGGGTTTGTTCTTGACGCGGCGCGGCTTCTCCGTCAGATACACGTTGCCGTCGCGCATTCCCTGCACCTTAAATGTTCCCGTGAACGCCTCCATCTCCACATCCTCGCAGCACATGAAGTCTGCCGTCTTCAGTCCGTTCTCCAACATGCCCAACGTCATCAGTCCGTCGAGCGTTACCTGTTTCTCTGTTGTAATAATAATCTTTTTCATAATCTTGCGAATTTGTGAGCTTCGGAATTGCGGGGTTTTAGTTGAGCTCATTTGTCCGGACACATTTCCTCGCTCCTCCTTCGCCCGATTACTTTTAATCCTTCAAAGCTTCAATTTTTCAATTCTTCAATTTCACGATCTCCGTTGCCAGTATCTCTTGGAACGTCTGCCCCTGATACTCGTGGGTAGAGAAACGAAGGCTGGCCGCAACCACATCACCTTCGTAGAACCTGCACGCCGCCAGATTGCCCAGCATGGCGCACACATACTCGTTTTCAAACTTCGAGCCGCCCATCTCGCGCAGCACAATGTTGCACTTCTGAATCGAGCCCGACTCTGCTTTTGTTGACTGTACGCTGAAGGCCTCGCCCTGGCGTACCACTTTTAAGATTTTTGTTTCCATCGTTGTATTCCTTTGCCAACGCCGTTAGTGGTCGATTGACAATGCAAAATTAAATCATATGTAAGAAGAAAAAGAGTAATTACAAATGAACATTCCCACTTGTCTAACGTGTCTAATTCATTCGCCTTTTCCTGTCTAACATGTCTTTTCCTATGTCTAATAAATAAGCAAAAGAAACCTTATAATTGCACTTTTCTTCGCTTTTCCTTGGAAGTCTCAGAAATAAAATCTATCTTTGCACCAAGAAAGAGGAAAGGATACAAGATGGACAAGAGATTCACACCACGTTCAAACGAAGAGATGCTTGCCGCAGTGCGAGCATTTCAGGCAAGACAGCGTAAATGGTTCGAGGAATCAAACAAACGTTTGGAGAAAAGAGTCATTGAACACGAGATTGCCGTATAACCTATTATGTACACACTTGATTTAGACCGACTTAATCTCCGTTCTCCCTATTACGTTTGGAAGGTGAAGGACGGAGTTTATGCATTTGATACCGACTATGAAGTAAGCTATGAAATTGGGTTGAGTGTCAACGTCGAGATGCTCCAGATGGAGGTATGTGCTTTCGACATCAACAATAAGAACCAAAAACCATCACCCAACGACCGCAAACTTCGCGACACCATCCTTGCCATCATCGAAGAGTTCTTCCGTGCCAATGGCGGTGTGCTGCTCTATATCTGTGCCACCGGCGACGGTATGCAGAAGTATCGTTTTCACTTGTTCCTTCGCTGGTTCAACACCTACGAGCACCGCGACCTCTATGAGATTCGTACCGTTGAGGACGTGATGGACGATAAGACTCCCAACTACGGCGCCATTATCGTAGAAAAAACGCACCCAGACCTTGAACTGATCCTGGCGCGTTTCGAAGAGTTGGCTGCATTCCTAAAGAAGCCTATCGAGTAGCCTTCTCCTTGGCAATCTCCTGTTTCAGAGCCACAAGCCTCGTGTATAGCCCGTTATAGGCAACCCTAACAATACGTTCTATTTTCGCGGGCTTCATCGCCGTTATGCGCCGTTTGTTAGCTTCAATATCTACAAGGTTCACGGTTTTGCCGTTCATCATCCACTTTCCCTGTTCGGCAGACACACTTTTACAGATGTTTCGAATACGTTCCTCGTCATCTATATCGATGATATCAGGGAGCCACTTGGCTATCTGGCGTACAAAACCAACAACCGTCACGACATTCTCGCGATTGCTACGTGTCTCAAAGAGTCCAGCATCGTAAATGGCCTGATACAACCAATACCATTCCAGGCCTTTACTAAGGTCTATCTTATCTTGGTTTCCCATACCAATAGATTCGTTGATGATTGTTCGCAACTTTAACAACTGTTGATTGGTCATAAATAATTCATCAGAGAAAACGTCATTGACTAGCAAATCGTCACATTCCCCTGCGACTTCCTTAACCTCTTCTGCCTCCTCAGCATCGTCCTTGAAGAAAGCTCGCATCAATTGCTGCAAGTCTGCACCTTGCAACTTGTCTATATGGAGCACCCTTTTATGGTCGTAATGCTTGGCTCCGTCTTCATAATGATAATTGTCACTCATTGGTCAGTCGTTTTAATGGTACAAGCTTCTCTTTTTCTTCACCCAGCAGTAGCTGACTACGCTTATCATCGTGAGTGGAACCATTTTGATAATTGTGGTATTCACCATATGTTGGCCGTTCTGCCACTTTCATTATCGCATCAGTCATATTCTTCTGCTGATCAATAGGCTCATACAGCCGCTTGCGATACTTCTCAAGCAGAGTCGGATAATTCTCACGCCACGCAGGTTGTACACAAATAGCAGGATTCGCATTCAAATTGCCCAGCATATCCCAAGCCATACCAGGAGGATATTTCATCAGCTCATCATCAACTTTCTCAATAGGAATTGACGACAACACCATCTGCTGTAGTGTTTCCTCAGTCTTATCTAATTGTTTGTGAAGCAGCTTCGTTTGTGCCTGCATCTGCTCAATCAGTTCATCCTTACGGTGACTTTCATCCTCCACCTCCTTATAACTCTTTGGTCTGTTCTCACGAAGCATGCGTTGAAAGTCCTCAGGGAAGATAGCATTACACAACTCATAGAGCAGGTCTGACGGCTCGCATCTGGTTATCTCTTCCTGCATCAGAAGCATCACCTTATCCATCTCACGTTGATGCTTCTTGTCAAGATGCAGTTCATCCACGCAGTCCATCAGCCCGCAATAGTAGATGTGCATGTGTGGCTTGAACGACTGGCTTGCCGTCATCACCGTCTCGGTAACCTTTGAGAATTTCGTCCACTTTACACCGATGATATGCCGAGTCATCACAGAATAGTAGTGCTTCAGGAACAGCCAGTGCTGGTTGAGCAGATGAAACTGCTCCTGCTTTTTCTCCTTTGTCCAATCCTGTTGCATAATCATCGTGAAGGCATGCAACATACACAGCACCTCGTCGGTCTTATAGTCATAGCACACTTCCGACTTGAAAAGCATATCCTTCAGTTCTCCAGACAAGTTTTTCCAATCTTGTTGGCAATCGTATTGCAACAAAAGCTCCAGCACATGAAAGAACCGGTAAATGCGCTTTGACTCTTTTTCAAAGCGTTTCATGTTGTCACCCCAGTTTTCTGCTGCTACAATCAGTTTCTGTTCCGATGCCCAACTACCAAACTGGTCATCATTCGCAATAACGTGTGCCATTTCGCGCACTATACTTTCCAACCGACTGCCAATACAACAAAGCCGAGTGTCGCCATTGAGATACATCTTATAGTAAGGTACCATCATGGCATGCAACAAGCTTTTATAAACAGAGTCCTTCATGGGGGTAAGACCTTTCGAACCATATTTCTCCCAAAGATTAACATCATCTACCTCATCGTTTCCCATCAAACGCTCTATGCGATTGATGATGCTATCCTGAATATATTCTTTGCAATTGTCTATGTTGTTCATCTTATACCTTTTTTTATCGGAGCACAAAGATACAAAAATTCCCGCTCAAATTGACATGAACGGGAAAAATGTTTGTAGTTAAAGATTCTAAAGAATCGATAGGGTGAAACGTTGATGTAAAGATTGTTGGGAATAGATTCACTGTAAAAAATATTTCTAAAGTCCGATTTGCTCTCACCCAGAGCAACATATTGCAATCAAACAATTGTCAAATCTCTATCACCCGATTTATTTCATCCATAATTTCTATCTGCCTTTGCAACGCTACTACTATCTTTTGATAGTGTATCACCTCATCGTTAGTTAGTTGTTTCCCTTGTCGGTCTTTTAGCCATTTGTCGAGGGGGTGATAGCCTGAAACGATAAGTTGCCAAACTCCTACAGGAACCCTGTCAAAATACTGTTGTTTGTTTATCCATACCTGTCCATAGCCCTCTTCTGTATCTACGAATTTTCTTTCTGTAACGACATTGTTGTCCTTGGGAAGTCTGATGGGATAATCCGTTATCAGGTCATTACGACTGATATTCTTGAGGAGATGTAATTCTCTGATCTGCTTTCCAAAGTCTGCCATCTGGAAGAAGTAGTCTGTTGAATAAGGATATGGAATTGTGGGGAAACCATCTTGTAGACACTCATGATAAGTCTCACGATAGATTGTGGAATGTAGAACGGCATAAACATAGTCGAAAAGATCTATAGGTAAGAAACCGTCCTCATGTCGTTCTTCAGCCTCTGGCTGTTGAAGCTGTTTTCCAATCCTAGATTCTATCTCTTTGAGAATATCGGTTGAGAAGTTTGTATGAATCATTCCCAATTCATCATAAACGAAAAGTGGAAACAAATATATACCGCCGCGGGGTATCAAATTCTTATCTGTTGGTAGAGTTGAAACAAAAGCCAACGACCATATAGCATCTCCTTGCGTATTGCCTTCTTTTCCAAGGCAGAGAATGATATTGTTTTTATTCAAGATATTTTTTTCAATTTCAGGACGATACCTGTCTAAAACCGTTTTGTTATAAATAGTCCATCTGTTATCAAATGGCCGATATGTCATTTCTGTGATGTGCTTAACAGGAACAACATGGGCATCATTGATATCATTTTGTATTTTGGCGTATTTATTACGTACAGATTCAATATCTGACAATGAATATTTCTGCACCACCTTTTCAAACGGTTCTTTCAAGATATCTTCTGCGAAACTTGAAACGGAATTTTGGGTAAAATGTATCAACAAAGCATCTGCTCCAGTTGTAAAGCCTTGCTTAACGTCTTCCGTCATCAAATTAGAAATGCAGAACCCTTTATCGTATTTTTCTCTCAGATGCGGATCTCTAACCCTGAATGTGTATAATGGCTTTATCGGATCTATATCCGTGAAATCAATATCTTCAAACTTCATGTTTTCAAGGTACTCTAATTTCTCGCTACGTGTCCCATAGACATCTTTATAATGTACCTTTGCCAGTTCATTTGGGTTACCATTCTTATGCTTGATGAAAATGTTGATACTGACACCGACCAGTATCTTGAATACGCATTCATCCCTTTGCTCTTCTGTGTTTTCATGTCGTTTGGTTGAACCATGTAGATTGACAATGTATATTTCGTCAAACTTTTTCATAAGTTCATAACGCATTCCTCTGAATAACCGAGTATCAAGGAAAGTATTACCACAGATATAAGCCAAAACACCTTCTTGTGTTCGTTCCACAAACTTCTGCCCCAAACGGATGAATTTGCAATAATCGTTATTGATGCCTTTTGGATTAGGTTCTTTTAGGGTGTTTTTGTATATCCACTGACCCTTTTTCTTATCAAATCTGACCTGTACTTTCGTCATTCCAGGCTCCTGCTTGTATTCATTCATCAAGTCTCTTATCCAATCACCATTGTTTGCAGATTTATCATTATATGGTGGGTTGCCCATTACAACCATGACAGGAGTGTCACGCTTGATTTTGCTGGCGGCATTCGATTCGTCGGTGATAAACTTGGCAAAGTCCAGCTTTTGTTCAGGATGTTCCTCTTCCAACGAATTGGTGAGGAATATCTGCAAACGTTCTGGCAACTGTTCATGAATTTCATCAAGCCGCAGAGATGTGGCTACCTTGAGGTGAGCCATTGTGTAAGGAGCCATTAAATATTCAAATCCGTTCAGACGAGGTATAATGTGCTTCACTACATCTTCTGGCCACAGACCCTCTTGGCCCTTGTAGCTCTCATATATTTTTTCAGCTGTAACGGCAAGGAATGTACCTGTACCTGTAGCTGGATCTAATATCTGAACCTTGTGCATATTGGGGTCATTTTCCACGGGTGAATTATCCGACAATCCATCGGTGATATTCAATTTGGTTTTGAGAATGGTATCAACAGAATCTACAATGAACTTTACTACCTCTCTTGGTGTGTACCATACTCCAAACTCTTCACGTATCTTGGGATTATATGCTTCAAGGAAGTCTTCATAGAAATGGACTAGCGGGTCTTTACCATAGTTTCTCAGCACCTTTTCTATATCAGTGACTCTGAATATTGAAACCAAATCTTCCACTATCCATTTTGCACCACTATGTAGTTGCGCTAAAGCCAGCAATTTAAAGATTTTCTTTAAGAACGGATTTATGGCAGGAATTAAGTCTGCAGCCTCTTGTAAGGAGAAATCTTGGGGAGTCTTGTCGTATATTCTGGCAATAAACAGACCGTAAACGATTGTCTGAGCATAGAAGTCAGTGAATTGCTCCTGTTTCATGTCGTGGACAAGATATTTTTTGAACGACTCCATTTTTTCATGCAGCTCCTTGTCTTCGTCACTCTTATTATTTTCCATTGCCTTGGTTAGCACATCGGCAATAATCTTGGCTTTCGCAGACATTGCATCTGCCAATAGGTTTGCACTTCTGATTGGCTGAATACTAGCATCCCCTAAACGTCTTACAATCTTTTCAAAGATAGATAGTTGTTCCTGGTCTTGCGTTATAACGATTTCACCATTAACAATGTCTCCAATTTGAGCCGATAACACCTCTTCACCATTTTCATAAAGCACAAAATGAAGATAGTTGGTGAAGGCAATATTGTTAACTGCTTTTTTGTAGCGGTCAAATTGTTCTTTGTGCTTCTTTACGCCTCTGACGTCATCGTCGCCCAAGTCCTTGGTTTCCATAAATGCTATGGCAATATCGTTTTTACGAAATTCAAAGTCGGGCGCACCATAGTCTTTTCGTTTTGGCTCGTTGATGATAGATATCTGAGCATCCTTCCTGATACCCTCGTTCAACATCTTCGTCAAAAGATTTTGCAGCGTTCCCCTGAAAGAATGCTCGGTTGTATCCTTTGACTGGTAGTCATCATTTACCTTCGACAAGTATGACTCTATATCGTAGATTGTTGCCAGGTTCATCATCGGCATAACTATGTGCTCCGACTGATACCCAAGCGCCAGAATGGTTAGAAATCTTTGTTGAACCACATACGAAAAGCGGGGTATCTACTGCTGCCCGTCCCGTGACTTTGGCCTACCACAGCCTTCTCAATAGAACGAGCAGAGTCGATACCCACGCAGGTCTGTATATAGTGCACCTGAAAAGTGTGCACAGAGGGTACAAGTACCCCCGGCACACCCCGGCTGCATACATATATACACCCGTAGGCGTCACCTCTGCCGTTGTCTTTGATTGAGATTTGATTGTGGTAGTTCAAGTCACCAAAAACAAAGCGTACAGTGTCGCTTATTCCGCAATGTAGTTGTCCCCATCAGTCCACAGACTTAGGTTTGGACGTTGCAAAAATACAAATAAAATATGATATAAGCCTCGTATTCCTGTTTTTTCTACAAAAAAATATTCAAAAATCATAGAATGTTGAGAGTATTTCATTCTTTTCGTAATTTGAAAGAGTTCATCCGGATGTTCTTTACCTCAATACCAGATGTGTTCTGTATCGAGTGCTGTACAGACGAAGAGTATCAGCAGGTGGCTAGGTTTTCATTATACGGCTGGTTCTAGTCGGACATTTCCGGTGTGGTCATTATGGTCATTGGTCATTAAGGTCATTAACGATTTCCAGAAAGAGATGCTGTTTTACTCCATAATAAATATATAATTATAATTATATATTTATTATGAGCTATTATTCTGTTCCCGAACGCTTAATGACACTCTTGACCAATGACACACGTGACACATTGCTCCCTGAAAATGCTGAAAACACAAAAAATGCAGGGGAATGAAAAAAAGTGGGCGAAGTATTCGTGAACCGCAATGCAGATGTTGTACCTTTGCTGTTGAATTCAAGATGCATCACGAGTTTCAGGAAATACTCCACGAGTTTCGAAAAATTCTCCATGAGTATTTTTCAGAAAGCGTTGAAGAATTGAAGAATGGAAGAATTGAAGTTCTGAGGCCTCTATAAACACTATTCACTAACATTATTAACAACACAAAAACTAAACTAAAGAACTATGGTAGAACTGAATGTTTACAAGAACACAGACACGACCAGCGCACAGTACGGCAAGGCCTACGCGCGAGTAGATTACAAGGAGCAGTTTGACGTCGCCAAACTCGCCAAGCACATGAGTGAGCACAACACGCCCTTCAGCGAGGGTACCATCCGCGGCATCCTGACCGACATGGTGAAGTGCATCCGCGAGCTCACCCTGAACGGCAACACCGTGAAGATTGAGAACCTGGCTATCTTCAAGGCCAGCGTGAAGGCGAACGCCTGCAGCCGCTACGGCGTGATGCGCGCCACGATCGGAGCCAAGACGGTGCGCGTGGGCGGTCAGCCCGTAGAGACCGGCAACGCCGTGAAGTCGATGAAGCTGCTGGCGCAGGCCACGGGCGAGTACACAGCGGCCGAGCTGAACAAGGACGCCATGCTGGGGTGGACGAAGAAGGCGCAGGACGCCATCAACGCGGACAAGGCTGCTATGCAGGCTGCTCAGGGCGGCGGCCAGGGCTAAAATCGACCACAGATTACGCAGATGACACAGATTATTTTGGGGGGATTATGTCGGATTTCACGGATTCCATGCGCAAAAGAATTCACCACAGATGACACAGATTATTGCCATGCGGCAGCTAAATCTGAGGAATCCAATTAAATCTGAGAAATAGCATAGTCAACGTGCAGCAAGAAAAATCTGTGGAATCTGCGAAATCTGTGGTCAAAACCCACGCGCAGCAAAATTATAACAATTATAGTAATTTCTGTCAATAAAAAAACAACACGAATTTCTTTCAAAAAAAACTACGACGATGAAACTGAAGAACAAGATTATAGAAATTGGCTTGAAGATTGTGATTGCCGCACTGACGGCGGCACTCACCGCCATCACCACCACCTCGTGTATGGGCTACGGGCCCGTGACGCTTTAACAAAGCAAACTAAATAATCCCAGGGCAGAGGACTGCCTTGGGATTCTTTTTTGCGGTTTGTCGGCGGGGTGATTACACATTTTGTGTTACACATTTTGTGTAATCGCGCGGGCAGGCGCTACTCCGACAGCATGGTGACCTCGATGCAACGCTTGGCGGCGAGGAGGCGCTGGGCCATACGCTGTACGTCGGCTGCCGTCATGTTGCTGACCATCTTGCAGTAGTCGCGGTCGAAGTCGGTGTCGTCGTCGAGCTCGTGCCAGATGATGTAGCTCCAATAGTCGTTGGTGATGGCCACCTGGTCGTACTGCTTGATGAGATACTCCTTGACCTTCTGCATCGAGGTGGCGGCGGGGCCGCGGTCGGCGATGTTCTGGAGCTGGCGGTAGATGATGGGGTTGAGCTCTGCATAGCGGTCGGGGTCGGCGTTGTAGGAGATTTTCAGCGTGGCGTCGGGGCGGTCGTTCTTGTCGAGTCCGAAGTCGACGCTGACGCCGTAGGTGCCGCCTTTCTCCTCGCGCACGGAGTCGGTGTAGGCTATGGAGAGGCAGCGCTTGAGGAAGTCGAGCTCGAGGTCGCTCTGCGGCGTGAAGGGCACGTCGGCGGTGACGACGATGGTGACGTTGGCCAGCGGCGTTGCCTGCTGCTTGCGGAAGGTGTGGACGGCAGTGCCGCCGACGATGCGTGGTATGCGCTCCTGGACGGTCTGCTCGTGCTTGTTGGTGGCGGGCAGTGTGGCCAGATAGCGGCAGAGGAGCTGGCGCAGCTGGGCGTCGTCGTAGTTGCCGATGATGACGGTCTTGAAGTTGGCGGCGTCGCTGAAGCGCTCTTTGTAGATGTCGAGTATGCGGTCGTAGCTGACCTTCTCGAGTGTCTGCTGGAGCACGGGCTGCATGCGCGGGTGGTGTCCGTAGAGGATGGCGCGTATGGAGTCGTTGTAGTCCACCTTGGGCGAGGCGTTGCGGTTGCCGAGGAAGGCGTGCTGGCGGTTCATGAGTCCGGCGAAGGCGGCGGTGTCGCGTCGCGGCTGTGTGAAGTAGAGGTAGGCCAGCTGGAACATGGTCTCGGCGTCCTTGAGCGAGGCGCTGCCGCTGATGCTCTGTCCCTCGGTGCCCACGGAGGGGCTGACGCGCACGCTCTTACCGGTGAGCAGCTTGCGCAGGGTGACGGCGTCGTAGGGGCCCACGCCGCCCTCGGTGACGCCGCTGCTGATGAGTGCGAAGTTGGGTATGTCGTCGTCGCCATAGACGGAGGTGCCGCCGTCGGCCTGCATGCGCAGCGTGATGGCGTCGGCCTCGTAGTCGGTCTTCTTGGCATAGACCTTCATGCCGTTGCTGAGCGTCAGTTCGGTGAAGCCGTGACGATAGGGCTTCTCGCTGACGATGGTACCGGGCTTGAGAGAGGAGAGGTGAGAAGTGAGAGATATGATTTCCTTTTCCTCAGTATAGGGGGCGTAGGCCTGCTGCTGTGTGGCCAGGATGACCTGCTCAATCTGCTCCTCGGAGGGAATGTCGAACTTCTCGTTGTCGGGGGCGTAGATGACCACCACCTGGTTCTGGTCGCTGATGAGCTGGCGCGTGGCGGCGTTCACCTCGGCCAGCGTCACCTCGCGGTCGAGCTTGCGGGTGTTCTCCAGCTTGAACTCGACGCTGAGCAGGGGCTCGCCCTCAAGGAAGTTGTCGACGCAGCTGTTGACGTAGTGCGAGTTGCGGTAGTCGTCCTTCATGTTGAGTCGGCGCTCGGCGGCATTGAGCAGGAGCTGCTTGGCGCGGTCGAGCTCGGTCTGCGTGAAGCCGTGCTGACGGGCGCGCTCGCTGACGGCTACGGCGGCTATGATGCCGCCCAGGATGTTGTCCTGCTTGCAGCTGATGCTGAGCGAGAAGGCGTCCTTGGTGCGGCTGAGGAAGAACTGCGAGGCGCGGCCTGTGGCGCTCTGGAAGGGCGGCACGGCCTGCTGGCGCTGCTCCACCAGACGGTCGTTGAGCATCGTGCGGATGAGGTCGTCGGTGTAGCTGTCGCGCAGGTACTGCTCCGTGTTCTTCTCGCTGTCGGGCGTGGCATCGTGCTTCTGGTAGATGTTACAGAGCACGATGGGCTGCTCCTTGTCCTTCTCGATTCTGACAATCATCTTCTCGTTGTCGCCCACGGGGTAGTAGATGCGCTGGGCGGCGTTCTTCGGCATGGGGATGGGCGAGAACAGCTTCTTGATCTTGCGCTCCATCTTGTCGACGTCGATGTCGCCCACGACGATGACGGCCTGCAGGTCGGGGCGGTACCACTTCTGGTAGTAGTCGCGCAGGTCTTGATAGGCAAAGTGGTCCACCACGTCCATCGAGCCGATGGGCATGCAGTCCTCATACTTCGTGCCTTTGTAGACGGTGGGCATAGCCTGCTCCATGAGGCGCTGCACGGCACGTCCGGCACGGCGCGTGCGCCACTCCTCGTGGATGACGCCGCGCTCCTTGTCAATCTCCTTGTCCTCCAGCAGCAGGTAGTGGCTCCAGTCGTGGAGCACCAGCAGGCAGGAGTCGATGATGCCCTCGCGCTTCAGCGGAGCGGAGCCGATGTGATAGACCGTCTGGTCCACCGAGGTGTAGGCGTTCAGGTTGGCGCCGAACTTCACGCCGATGCTCTCGCACCAGGGCACGATGCCCAGGCGCTTGCCCTTGCCGGGGAAGTTCTTCGTGCCGTTGAAGGCCATATGCTCCAGGAAGTGGGCCAGTCCGCGCTGGCGGGGCTCCTCGAGAATGCTGCCCACGCGCTGGGCGATGTAGAAGTCGGCCAGTCCCGCCTCCTTGGCGTTGTGGCGGATGTAGTAGGTCATGCCGTTCTTCAGCTTACCCTTGCGGACGGTGGGGTCTTGCGGCAGTCCCTGGGCTGCTGCCGCGAGCGACAGCAGCGCGAGGGATAAGAGTGCATATAGTTTCTTCATGTGTCGGTGTTATTTCTTCAGCGAAGGCACCTGGCGCGCCTCCATGTCGTTAGTCGAGTTGTTGGTGTCGATGTACTTGCCGGCAGAGTCCTTCTTGCGCTTCACGGCAGTGCCGCGCTGCGTGGTGTCCTTGGAGTTGGCGCGTCCGGCCACCCATCCGGCATCGAGCGTCTCGGAGATGACGAACCAGCCGAAGTCGTCCTCAGTGCCCAGGTTGACGGCGTCGAGCACCCACTCGTTGGGAATCTGCACCTGCTTGCTCTCCATCAGCTTACCCGTAGAGGCGGTGTAGGTGGGCGTCTCGCTGTGGTTGGCCAGGAAGGTCTCCTTGTTCTCCTTCATGCGGGCGATGGCGTAGCTGCGGTTCTGCTGTACGGAGGGCAGCCAGATGGTCTGCGTGTAGCACCAGATGTACTCCAGGTTGGGCGTGTCGTAGTCGGTGTCCATGCTGTTGCCGCCGTTGTCCAGATAGACCTCGAAGTCGGCACCCGTCAGGTCGTAGGAGTTCTCGTTGGCCGTGCGGTGGTCCATAGCGTTGTTGGCAATGACAAACGACTGGCCGGGCTGCACGGGGTGGCTCTTGCCGTTACCGGGAATCATGAACACGGCGCCGGCGGGAATGGCGTAGGGACGCACGTCGGGGCTCCAGGGCTGCTGGCCTGAGCTGCCGCTCTGGAACTGCGACTCGACGAGCACGATGCTGTCGGCGTAGAGCACCACGTCGCTGTTGTTGGTGATGATGAAGTAGGCGTCGTTGTTGTAGTTCTTGTTCTGCGGCGTCAGCGTGCCTGTGGTGCAGATCTCGGAGATGACGAAACCGCCCTCGGCCTTGAACGAGCTGACCACGAGCTTCACGGCTGTCTGCTGCTCGTTCAGCGCCACGTCGCTGGAGCTCACCTCGAAGTCGGTGGAACCGGCCACGCCGTCCTTGACGAACGAGATGTTGCCCTTGGCGGCGATGTTGTACTTGCCCTCAGTCAGGCTGGGAATGGTGACAACGTAGTTCTCGCCGCTCTTCACGGGCGAGGCCAGGCGCGTCACCTCGCCGCTCTGCACGTTGGTGACGGTGCCCTCGAAGCTGTTCAGCACCACTTGGCTGACGTTGATGGGCATCTCGATGGTTACGGTACCGTTCTCTACGACAAACGGGTCGTCGTCGCTGCTGCAAGCCGTGAAGACGGTGCTTGCTGCCAGGAGCATCATGCTCAGGAATAGATTCTTTTTCATTGTTCTTGTTATTTGTTTGATGATTAAAAATATATGTCTGTTTTGGTGTCAGAAGGTGATGCCTACCGACAGGTGAAGGTTTGCCTCGTGCTCGCCCTCGGAGCAGAACTGCCACGCGGTGGCCGCCTGGCCGAACACACCCACAGGCCACGACTGCGGCCGGTAGTCGGCGCGCACACCCGTCTGGGCGCTGGCGTAGCTGGCCTTCTGGTAGCGGTAGTTATGGTTGACGTAGTCCCTGATGCTCGCCGTCATGTTGGCGTAGGGCATCAGCAGCTTGTCGCTGATGCGGCCCGCATAGCCGCCCTTGCCATAGACATTCAGCGTGAGGTCGCGGCCGACGGCCTTCTGCCACTGGGCAGTCAGCTCGCCGTAGAGACGGGCGTAGGACAGCTCGCGCTCCACGTAGGCGTAGGTCTCGCGGTGGCTCAGCAGACCGGCACGCAGTTGCAGGTGCCACGCGCGGTGTCCGTAGCGTGCGGCGGCGCTGACGTCCCACCGCTGCTGGCGGTACATCGTCAGGTGGGCCAGTATGGGGTAGTCCTGACCTGAGGCCGAACCCACTACGTGCTCGTCGCTGGCGCGCTTGTCGTAGGCGGCCTGCAGCAGCAGGGCACGCTCGCCGGCGGCTGTCTGACTGCGGTAGCCGGCCGTCAAGGCGGTCTGCTGGCGGTAGAGGGTTGTCAGAGGCAGGGAGTTGTATTCGTCGGAGAGGCGCTCGTACTGGTGCAGCGCGTGACTGAGATGAGCCAGCCAGCCGCTGCCCGAGAGAGGCTGCACGTCGAGGGTGGCGCCAACGCCCTTACCCTCGTAGAAGATGTCGCGGTTGGAGCCCGAGAAGCGCACGTAGCTGGTGCCCAGACCCGTCATCTGCAGCTCGCCCATGCTGTTGGCCTCGCCGTAGAAATCGACGTCGGCCGTCTGGCGGTAGATGTTGCCCTCGGCCGAGACACCCGTGAGGTAGCGCCCTATGGTGCGGCCGGCACCGGCCCTCAGCGTCAGGTCGGAGACGATGCTGCGCATGCGCGGGTCGACGGTGCGGTACTCCTGCTCGGCGCGGAACTTCAGCTCGCCGCCCAGCCGCCAGTCGCCGTTCTCGGTGGCATAGCCGCCCGAGAAGAGATAGCGCTCGCGGCGGGTGTCGCCGCCCAGACTGTCGGCAATGACGTCGGGATAGAGCAGGTCGAAGTCGGCCACGTTGTTAAAGCGCTTGTCGTAGTGCTTGCCGTTGCCGTAGGCGGCCTCGCCCCATACCACCGACGAGGGCGTGAGGCGGATGTAGGACTCCACGGACACCTCGGGCAGCAGCGAGCCCGTGCCCTGCTCCAGCCGGAAGGCGTCGCTCTGGTGGCGGTAGTCGCACGTCAGGCTGAGCTCGGTGAAGGGCTTCTGGTAGGCCTGCGTCATCAGCGCGGGATTCTCCGTCGGGCCGAGCAGCAGGAGGGCGGTGTATATGATGTTGTTCATATCAGTCTAAGAAAATAATGTTCAGGTCGGCCTTGCTGGTGTCGCTGCCGACAAGTTCCACGTAGTCGCTGACGGCGCGGAAGGAGCGCACGCGGCGGGCGCCGTCCTGACCGTAATAGCTGAGCAGTCCCTCAACGTGTACTTGGTAGGCGCCGCGCAGCAGCTCGATTCTGGTCTCCGCACCCGTGAAGTCGGCTGTGCTCACCACGTGGCGCGTGTTCAGGTTGGTGATGTGGGCCATCGCCTGTACGCGCTCGATGGTCAGCGTGTCGCCGCCGTCGAGACGGAGCGTCGCCTGCGTCATGTAGTCGTCGTTGTCCTGATGGCAGGCGGCGGACAGCAGCGTCAGGACGAAGAGGGCGAAGTATATAGTTTTCTGTCTCATAGAGGTCTTCATATCTTAACGTTCATTTCTAATCCGAAATAGGGTTTGGTGTGACGGCGGATGGTCTTGCCGTAGCTCTCGTAGTCGGGCGAGCAGTCCCATATCCTGTTGCAGAACAGAGCCACCCGCAGACGGTCGTCCAGCAGCTTCTTGGTGACCTTCAGGTTGAGGTTCATGGAGAAGGGAACGGTGCTCTTCGTGTAGTTGGTCGAGGTGCGGACGAGCCACTTCAGGTAGGCGTCCTGCGCGCACTCGTGCGTCCAGTCGTGAATGTTGCCCGCCGAGTCCATGTAGGCGTCGGGCTCGCTGCTGACGGCATCGTGCTGCGAAGAGGTGTACCACTGGCACTGTGCCGACACGGAGAAGCCCAAACGGAGCTTGGGCACGTCGGTGTCGAACATGAAGTTGGTGTTGGCCATCTCGTTGACCACGCCTTCCTGGTCGCGGTAGAGTCCCACGTACTGCAGGCGGCTGCTGCCGACGACCACGCTGGGGCGCTCCATGATGAGCTGGGAGTTGCGGTAGGTGGTGCGGAACCAGGCGCCGGTAATCGTCAGGCGGGTGTAGAGCTGCGGGATGCGCTTCGAGGCGAAGGTGAGTTCCACGCCTTCCTTCTTCGTCTGACTGCCGTTCTCGTAGTGGGTGTAGGCGCAGAGCTCGGTGAGCAGCTCGTAGGGCAGGCCGTCGAGCGAGGGTGCTGACGTCAGCGACGCGGCATCGACGCCCGAGGCATCGTATTTCTTGTAGGCATAGGCCTCGTAGCTGGTCTGACTGCGGAAGCCCGACGTCATATTCTCGCGGAAGAAAGTCGTCGTCAGGCGGTTGCCGCCGACGTTCAGGTCGGCCGTCACCTCCCACTTCAGGTTGCGGGCAGCCTCCAGACGGGTGTTGGTGCCGGGAATGATGTAGGTGCGGTCGTTGATGCGGCTGTAGGCGGGGTTGATGTGATAGTACTTCAGCTGCAGCAGGTCGATGTAGGCAGGGTCGGGAAACAGCTGGCCGATGGTGGGCATCTTCGTGTGCTGACCTATGCCGCCCGAGAGGCGCAGGAAGGAGGGCTGGCCGAACAGCGTGAAGCGGGGTAGGGTGAAGCCGGCGTTGGCGCGAGGGTCCAGATACCACCGGCCGTGCATCGTGTAGTCGGCGGGCAGGTTCAGCATCTGCAGGGCGCGCACACCGGCCATCAGCTCTAACTGACAGCGCCCCAGGGGAAGCGTAGCCTTCTCCTCGGCATAGAACGACAGCGTGTGGTTGGCGGGCTTCTCCGACAGGCTGCGCATGCGTATCTGGGCTGTGGGATAGACGGGGCGCACGGGGTCGAACACCTGACCGCGACCGTAGTTCTTGTCGACGTTCCAGTCGGCACCCGCCAGCAGCGTGTTGGCCACCTTGCGGCTGGGAACCTGCAGGCGCGCGTTCAGTTTCAGAAAGACATTGAGGGGCTTGCCGTCAACATCCTGTGTGGCATCATAGACGTAGGGCAGAATCAGCTCGTCGTACTCGCCCTCGGCGGTGTTCTGCACGGCGCCCGTCATACTCTGCAGACTGACGGTGCGGGTGCGCGAGGTCTTGTCGTGCTCGTACGATGCTGCCGCCATCAGCTCGGCCCCTTTCAGCCAGATATGGCGGTGAGGCTTCAGCTCCAGCTTGGTCGTGACGGACAGACGGTTGTAGTCCTGCTTGTATTTGTCGATAGCGCCTTTGTTGAGGTCGGGGTCTTGCTTCTCCCCGTCGAACGAGCCCGTATAGTCGAGGTTCGTCGTCAGTCGCAGATTGGCGAACTGCAGGGGGAAATCGTGGCCCACGCGTGCCGAGAGCGTCACGCGGCTGTAGTTGTTCAGCGAGTTGCGGGGGTCGGCCTTCGAGTCCAGGTAGTCGGCGCTGAGGTTCAGGGTGGTGTGGCTTCCTGCAAGGCCGGAGGACGAGGGCGCGCCGTTCCATTCGTAGGCCTTCGCCAGATAGAACAGCTTCGAGCCCATATCCGACTTCAGACGTGCCTGCAGGTCGTGTCCGCCCCGTCGGCGCTCAATCTTCACCAGTCCGCTCGTCAGGTCGCCATACTCCACCGACGGGATGCCGCGCACAATCTCCACACTCTCAATGTCGTCTGTAGAAATGGTACGCATGTCCACGCCTGCGTTGGTGTTGTCGCGGTTGGTGGCAGCGCTCTCCCACGCACCGCTAACCTGCTGCATGTTGGCATTGGTGGAGATGCGTGCGCCGTCGACGAGAAAGCTGGTGCCTAACGACGAAGTGGCGTAGTTCGAGCCCTGAGGGCTGGCTTCGCGCAGGCGGATACTGTTGGTGGCATTGAGAACGGGGTCTTTGCTGCGTCCGCCGGGCAACAGCTCCAGCAGGTCGGCAAAGCTCGAGGGCTGCAAGTGCTCCATCGCGTGCTTCTCAATCTTCGAGGCGCTGGTCAGGCCGCGGCTCTCCTGGGCCGTCACCACCACCTCTCCGAGCTTGCTTACCTCCGCCACCAGCTCGTAGCGTCCGTCCTTGGTCGGGGCGGTGGTCAGCGGCTTGTAGCCGATGTATGTGATTTTGATTTGCCGGGGATACTTATTTTTAGGTATTGCGAATCGTCCCTCAACATCGGTAACGGTGAGCGGCTTACGTTTCGCAACGTCCGAAACAGTGGCTCCGATGATGGGCTCGTGCGTGTCTCTGTCGAGCACAAGACCGCGCATAATATCTTGTGCGTGAGACAATTGTAGTGTCATCATCACGATGACGGTATATAAAATTCTTCGTGTTTGCATACTTTCTCTTATCCGACTGCAAAGGTACAGCGGATAGTAAAAGTACACAATCCCTAAAATGTGGTATTTTGAAGAGTCTTACTGCTTGACGGCCTTAGGAGTCCTCGCCTTGAAGAGTCTTACTTTAGGAGTCCTCGCTTTGGAGAGTTTTACTGCTTGACGGCTTTGGGAGTCCAGTTCTTGAAGAAGCGCAGCACTTTCTCCTGATGGTAGCCCTGTCCTTCTTCCAGGAAGCTTGAGTCCTGGGTGTGAATGACCTTACCCTCGCTGTCGAGCACCACGAACACGGGGAAGCCGAAGCGTGCGGGGTTGTTCAGACGCTCCAGCATCTTCTTGGCCAGAGCGGTTTTCTCGGCACTCTCTGTCTTCCGGGGGTTGTAGTTGACGTGGATATAGACGAAGTTCTCGTCGATAACCTTGCTGATGGTGGTATCGCGGGTGATGAAATCGGCGAAGCGCAGACACCAGGGACACCAGTTGCCGCCCACCTGACAGACGACGAACTTCCCTTCGCTCTGGGCCTTTGCTACGGCCTGACTGATCTGCTCGACGGGGTTGATGTCTTCGTCATACACTTTCTTCAGACCGCTCTGGGCGTTGGCGGTCAGAGCTGTGAATAGAACCAGCAATGATAGGAGATGTTTTACTTTTGCCATTTTCTTGTTAATTATTAATAGTACACCTGCGATGCTTATTCCTGTTAATTATGATTAGCACACCTGCGATGCTTACAAAAAAAGCATCGCTGAATAGCGATGCCTTTTGGGTGCCCGGTGGGACTCGAACCCACGACATTCAGAACCACAATCTGACGCTCTAACCAACTGAACTACGGGCACCATGTAAGAGAACGATTGCATTACCTTGCGGTTTTGCGGGTGCAAAGGTAGTCAAATTCTTCCGAACCGCCAAACTTTTGGGCGATATTTTTTTGAAAAACTTTATTTTCGGACAATCACGCTACCGTTAGCCTGATGGGTGGCGAGGATGAGAACCTCGGCTATCTGGACGTGCTCAGGGGCGTTTGCGGCATAGACGGCTACGTCGGCAATGTCGTCGCCGGTAAGGGGCTTGATGCCTGTGTAGAGCTTCTTGGCACGTTCGGTGTCACCGTGAAAGCGGACGTTGCTGAAGTTGGTCTCGACGAGTCCGGGCTTCAGGTTGGTAACGCGGACGGGGGTGTCGGCAACATCGATGCGGAGACCGTCGCTGAGCGCTTTGACGGCTGCCTTCGTGGCGCAATAGACATTACCACCAGCATAGGCTGCATCGCCTGCTACGGAGCCGAC
>Ga0265298_10002144_pt1 | contig 28005 bp, 17 predicted proteins | sample AusTroGonzalo_MG_3_FD_193486 | JGI IMG/M metagenome (GOLD analysis project Ga0265298, IMG submission 193486) | Bovine rumen microbial communities from tropical cattle in Woodstock, Queensland, Australia - Gonzalo_01 | ecosystem: Host-associated > Mammals > Digestive system > Stomach > Rumen ...
TTCATTTTGTTACCCTGAAGATGTTACCACCCAGCGTTGCGTTAACATCAAATTCGCCGAACTGGTTGTTATAGAGGGCCAATATCTCAGCATTGAGGGTGCGGTTCTTGAAGAATTGGTATGTCAACTGACCAGCAGCCTTACCAGGAGTGGTCTTGGCAATGTAATCCTCAAAAGTCATATCGTTGATATCAGTACCAAGGGTGCCCTGCAGTTTCAGGTGCTTATTGATATTCCAGATAGCTTTGCCCGTGAAACGGTAGATGTCCTTGTTTGATGTGTTGCCATTCTTATACAAATCCCAGTAGGGATTCTTGTTGTACTGGTCGTTACCATTCCAGTTGGCATAGTCTCCTGTGCTGGTCTCATAGTTCTTCAACCATTCCTGATTGTATGTGCCAGCCAGCGTCATAAGGTTCTTACCAACATTGCTCTGTGAGTCGCCCAGTGCAGGACGGTTCTTCACGTCCTCATGGGTGTAGTTGGCTGTAAAATCAAGGTCAACAGGTCCAACTGAGGTGTTGACACGCAGATTGAAGTTGTCGCGGCTCATGTGCGTGTTGGGAAGAATATCCTTGTTGCGCATATCTGTAAAGCTAAAGCGAACACCTGTCTTACCGCTGTTCACGCTAAGGATAGCAGTGTTCTGAGCAGTGAGACCTGTGCGGAAGAAACCGCTGACATTGTCCTTATACATGGTGAAGGGTCGCTGCACGCCATCGAAATACTCCACTAACTGGTTGTCGGCTTTTGGACCCCAGCTCATATTCGTACCCGAGTTGGCCGTCTTGCTGAACTGGCCACCATAACCCATACCATAAATCTGCTGGATGTCGCCCCATTGCGAATTTTGGGTATCGATAGTCAACGAACCATTGTATTCGACGCTGACCTTGTCCTGGTCTGCCTTCTTGGTGGTAATCAAGATGACACCGTGAGAGGCACGGCTACCATACAGAGCAGAAGCGGCAGGACCTTTCAGCACAGTCATGTTCTCAATATCATCAGGATTGATGGCAGAAATACCGTCACCGAGGTCATAGCCACCTTCTACACCTGCGCTGCCGAAGTTGGTGTTATCCAAGGGCACACCATCGACAACATAAAGGGGTTGGTTGTTACCCGTCATCTCCGTGTTACCACGAAGCATTACACGAGTGGAACCAGAAGCGCCACCGGCTGTATTCTGGACAACAAGACCTGCCACCTTACCAGCCAATGAGTTGATAACATTGGTTTCTTTGGCCTTTGTCAGTTCTTCACCTTTTATTTCAGAAAGGGCATAACCCAAAGCCTTTCTTTCGCGCTTGATGCCGAGGGCGGTAACAACCACCTCGGAGAGTGCTGTCTCGTCATCGGTCATCAGAACCTTGATGGGTGCGCCGGTGACTTTGATTTCCTGTGTTGTGTAGCCCATGTAGGAGATGACAAGCACGTCACCTCTTTTGGCAGCGATGGCGAAGTTTCCGTCCATGTCTGTCAGAGTACCTACATTCGTGCCTTTGATCTTGACGGATGCACCAATGAGGCCACCGTCTGCATCAGAGACATTTCCCTTAATCTTGTCGTCCTGCTGCTCCATTTTGGTTGGGGCGGCTGGCTCTGCGGCTGCCAGAGGCGCGGGCATGGCTGTCCATGCGGAGAGCATCATGGCACCGAGGCAGGCTTTGCGATAAGTTTTAGTCATCATGTGTTTGGTTTGATTTGTTATTATATGGTTTTACTTTATATTCAATTGTCAATTGTCAATTGTTAATTGTCAAATTGTAAATCACCTCGGTGCTTTGTCGTAGATGCTCTGGAGGGTATATTCGGGGTCGTCGTTGTGCCATGCATCCACCATAATCTTGATGATTTCCTCGCCGTTCTGAATGAACTTGCCATCGTCGTGCTCCATCAAGCCGAAAGCTTCCTCGCCGCTGGCCTTCTTGCCGTTGTCCCAGAAGATGACGGGCATCTTGTGGTCGCGAAGGGCCTTGCAGGTATATTCGAGGTAGTACTTGCGGAAGTTCTCGGCGCGGCTGCTGTTGCGATGCACGCATCCATACTCGCCGAGATAGACGGGGATGCCCTTGCGCACGAACTTGTTATAAAGGGCATTGAGGGTGGCGTTATACTCTTCCTCGCCGCCATTACCGGGAACGACATCCTTGCCGGTGTGTCCCCACTCGCTGTACTTGGCAGAGCCTGCGAAGTCCCAGGGGTCGTACATGTGCACAGCCACCATGATGCGGTTCTCGACGGTATCGTCGGGGATGCGCAGGTACTTGACCGTAAGGCCGGGCTGGCAGACATAACCGGGAACGCCGATGTAGCGTGTGGCATTCTCGCCTCCTGTGGCACGGATGATGTCAACGCAGAGCTGGTTCCACTCGTTGAGCACGCGATACTGATGGCCTCCGTCGGTCAGGTTGTCGCCATTGCCCCACTTGCCGTCCTGTATCTCGTTGAGTGTCTCGAAGATGAGCCAGTCGCCTTCGTTCACGAAACGCTGGGCTATCTGGTTCCAAACCATTGCGAGCTTCTGCTTTATCTCCTGGTTCTTCTCCTCGTCCTTGGCTGCGCCGGGCAGGTCGAGCCAGAAGAAGCCCTTCTTCGACTCGTCGGTTTCTGCACCGAAGCCGTCGTGATGGACGTTGATGATGCACTTGAGGCCTGCTTTCTTGGCATAGCCTGCCACCTCGGCCACGCGGTCGAGCCAAGCCTTGTCGATGTGGTAGCCGGGAGCCTTGCCGATGTGTCCCATCCATGTCACAGGGATGCGGACGGTGCTGAAGCCTGCCCTTTTGACGGCATCGAAGGTTTTCTGGGTGGCAGCGGGGTTGCCCCAGCTGGTCTCGTCGCTGACGCCGTTCACATGGGCATCGAGGTTGTTGCCGAGGTTCCATCCCATACCCATCGACAGGGCGTAGGCGATGGCCTCGTCTGCGGGAGTCGCAGGAGCCGCAGGAGTCTCGGGAGTCACAGGCTCCTCGGGAGCTATTGTCTCCTCGCTGGAACTGCACGCATTGGCAGGGAGAGCCAGAAGTGCGATGCAGCATGTTGTCAGTAAAGTTTTCGTGAATTTCATATTTTGAATTTAATGATTTTGAATTTACAAGGTTATCGTGATGTGTCGCTTTTCTGCCTGATAGGGGATGAAGGTCGGTGCATCGGCCTTCTGCTTGCCGTCTGGATTGAGAATCGTGATGGTATATTCCGCATCACGGAACTTGCGGCAGACGGTGTATTCCTTCAAGGAAGAGGGGATGCAGGGATTGACGACGAGGCCGTCCCATGTGGGCTGTATGCCGAGAATGTGCTGGGTGACGGTTATCCAGTTCCATGCGGCAGTTCCTGTCAGCCACGAGTTCTTTGCCTCGCCGGGCAATGCAGACTCTTTTCCTGCCATGCACTGGGCATAGACGTAGGGTTCGGTGCGGTGCAGCTTCTGGTCGCGAATCCATGCGGGTGCAATCTTTGTGTAGTGTTCCCAGGCATCGTTGCCGCGACCGCAGAGTGTCTCGCCGATGATGACCCAGGGGTTGTTGTGGCAGAAGATGCCGCCGTTCTCCTTGTAGCCCATCGGATAGGAAGACTGCTCGCCGAGTTCAATGTGGTAGCGGGTATAGGCAGGATAGTTGAGCACCATGCCGTGCTCGCTGTCGAGCATCTCCTTGACGGAATCCAGGGCGCGCTGGGGCATCTGCTCTTCTTTGCCTATCTCGGCCATCGAGCACCAGCCCTGGCTCTCGATGAATATCTTGCCTTCCTCGTTTTCGTGCGAGCCGACCTTGTTTCCGAAGAAGTCGTAGGCGCGGAGATACCATTCGCCGTCCCAGCCGTGAGCCTTTACAGCGGCCTTCATGTCGTCGATGCAACGCTGGGCACGAGCGGCCTCCATTGACCATTGACCATTTACCATTGACCATTGACCATTGACCATTTGGCGGCACAGCTCGACGTACATCTGTCCGCAATAGACGAACAGGCCGGCAATCATCAGCGACTCTGCCTTCGAGCCTTCGGTCTTGTTCTCCGTCGTCTGGAAACTCTCGTTGGGGTCCATCGAGAAGCAGTTCAGGTTGAGGCAGTCGTTCCAGTCGGCACGGCCGATGAGGGGCAGTCCGTGGGGGCCAAGATTGTTTACAACATGGTTGAACGAAACGCGAAGATGCTCCATAAGGCTGACCTCAGTGCCCTCTACATTGTCGAAAGGCACAGCCTCGTCGAGGATGGAGAAGTCGCCTGTCTCCTTGATGTATGCCACAGTGCCATAGATGAGCCACATCGGGTCGTCGTTGAAACCGCCGCCGATGTCGTTGTTGCCGCGCTTGGTGAGGGGCTGGTACTGGTGGTAGCAACCGCCGTCGGGGAACTGCGTAGAAGCTATGTCGATGATGCGCTGGCGGGCACGCTGGGGAACCTGATGAACGAAGCCAAGCAGGTCCTGGTTGCTGTCGCGGAAGCCCATGCCCCTGCCGATGCCGGACTCGAAGAAGCTGGCGGAGCGGGAGAAGCAGAAGGTAATCATGCACTGGTACTGGTTCCAGATGTTGACCATACGGTTCAGACGTTCGTCACCGCTCTGGACGGTGTATTTGTCCAACAAGCCGTCCCACATCCGGCGCAGTTCTGCAAACGCTTCATCCACTGCTTCTACAGTATCAAAGCGGCGAATCATCTCGCGCGCACGAACCTTATTTATTATATATGGTGCCTCCCATTTCTCTTCTTCGGGATTTTCCACATAACCGAGCGTAAAGACAAAGCTACGGCTCTCGCCTGGCTGCAACTCGATGTCCAATCTATGGGAGGCGATGGGGCTCCAGCCATGAGCAACGCTGCCCTGGCTTGTCCCTTCGAGCACAGCTTCGGGCGCATCGAAACCGTTGTACATGCCGATGAAGCTCTCGCGGTCGCTGTCGAAACCACTGACAGGTGCGTTGACAGCATAGAAGGCATAGTGATTGCGACGCTCGCGGTACTCCGTCTTGTGGTAGATGACAGACCCGCCATCTTCCACCTCCACCTCGCCGGTGCTGAGGTTGCGCTGGAAGTTCTCCATGTCGGTCTGTGCGTTCCAGAGGCACCATTCCACGAAGGAGTAGAGCTGGACGTGCTTCACCTCGGCCGAGGTGTTGCGGAGCGTCACCTTCTGCACCTCCGCCCATGTGTGCAGAGGCACGAAAAAGAGCGTCTCGGCCTCCAAGCCGTTCTTGGCTCCCAGGATGCGGGTGTAGCCCATACCGTGACGGCACTCGTACTTGTCAAGCGGTGTCTTGCAAGGTTTCCAACCGGGAGACCAAACAGACCCACCCTGGGTCTCCCTTATATAGAAATACCGCCCACCGTTGTCCATAGGCACACCGTTGTAGCGGTAGCGGGTGATGCGGCGGAACTTGGCATCCTTGTAGAATGAGTAGCCGCCAGCTGTATTGCTGATGAGGGAGAAAAAGTCCTCGTTGCCCAGATAGTTAATCCAGGGGAAAGGAGTCGCCGGTTCGGTGATGACATACTCTCTATGAGCATCGTCAAAATATCCGTATTCCATTGATATGTTATAAGATTAAAAGATTAATTGCAATTCGCCTGCAAAGATAGAGATAATAATAGTATCAACCCTTACTCTTTTCTAACCAGAGTTGCCACAAAACTGACCGATTTCGTTTTGTGGCAACATTAGTATAAGAAAATGTTAGAAAAGAGGAACCCTTTCACCTTTTAACCCTTTAACTTTTCACCTTTTAACCCTTTATATGAGGTAGGCATTTTTCGTGTAACTGTTACGAAACTCAGTAGGTGTCACGCCTTTTATAGACTTGAAGATGCGGTTGAAGTTGCTGATGGTGTTGAAGCCGCACTTATAACTGATTTCTACCACGGTCATGGCACTGGAGGCCAGAAGCAGGGTGGCTTGTCCGATGCGCACTTCGTTGATATAACCGGAGATGCTGCGGTTGGTGCGCTGCTTGAAGAAACGGCTCAGGGCGTTGGGGGTCATGTTAATAAGCTCCGAGAGTGTCTCCATACGTATCTCTTCGTGGTAATGGGTGTCGATATAGTCCTTGAGCTTCTGGATGCGACGGCTCGTGACGGGCAGTTCGGCATGTGAATAGTGCGAAGAGGAGAGCGTGTGGTAGTCGCCCAAGTCGGCGAGGTCGAGCAGGACGTTGAGCATGGTCTGTGCCGTATGTAGGGATGGCTCGGCCTGAGCAAGCTCGCAGAGGCGGTCATAGACGTGCATGATGGCCTTCATGCCGAAAGCGATGCCGACCTTCGAAGCGTCCAGCATGTCCTTGAGCGGCTGCATCGCGCGGCGGTTCAGCCAAGCATCGGAGAAGAGGTTGGAAGGCATCTGTATGGTTATCTCGTGCAGCGTTTCCGACTTGCATTCATACTGCTCCCAAACGTGTTCCAAGTTGCAGCCAACGAGGGTGAGGTCGTAGTCGCCCAGCACCTCCATGCTGTCGCCGACGATGCGCCGCGCCCCGGAACAATGCTCCACGAAGTTCAGCTCGTAGGCATCGTGCTTGTGCAAAGGATAGTTGAAACAAGGCTTGTAGCGCTCTTGGATGTAGTAACAATCCTTATCGCTGATGGGCGGTATCTCGATGATTAAATTCAAAATTCAAAATATATAAATTCAAAATGAATGGTCAACGCTCAATGGTCAATTTGTATTTCCCGACCAGAATAACGTACTGGCCGGGCAGGATGCGCATGGCGTTGGACTTCACGTCCCACCACTCAAAGGCTGTGTCGGGAAGGGGGATGCTGACCTGTGCGGTGCTGCCTGCTGCAATCTCTACGCGCTGGAAGGCTCGGAGAGTACGGATGGGGCCGTCTGCATCGCCCACCCTGCTTATATAGACAAGCACCGTCTCTGTGCCGTCGCGTTTCGACTTATTGCTGACGGGAACCGTCAGCTTACCATCGGCGAAGCGCGGCTTGCCATAGACGAAGGTGCTGTAGCTGAGACCGTAGCCGAAGGGATAGAGCGGCTCGCCCCGGAAATAGCGGTAGGTGTGACCCTCCATATTGTAGTCCTCGAAATCGGGCAGCTGCTCCACGTTGCGATAGAAGGTGACTGGCAAGCGGCCACTGGGATTGACGCGGCCGAACAGCACCTCTGCCAAAGCCTGTCCACCAGCCTGACCGCCGTACCAAACCTGAAGGATGGCATCGGTGGTTTGCTGTTCAGGAACAAGTCCGATGGCACTGCCCGAACAGAGGACGAGGATGACGCGCTTGCCTGCCTTGTGCAGGGCGGCGAGGATGTCGCGCTGCGTCTGCGGCAGCTCTATCATCGTGCGGTCGCCACCCTTGAAGCCCTCTTCCTTCACGTCCATCTCTTCGCCTTCGAGACTTGGCGAAATACCGCCGCAGAAGATGACGGTCTGGGCATCTTTGGCAGCCTGTACCTGTTGCTCAACATCCTTCTTCCACGGGATGAGCGAGGCGGAGGGACAGATGCTGCGGATGCCCTCTGCCAGCGTAATGGTGTGCAGGGGAAAGCCGTTGTAATTGCCCCACATCATGGTGCTGTCCGCAGCGTTGGGACCCAAGATGAAGACCCTCTCTAACTCTCCCTTAAAGGGAGAGGACTCCTCCCCTTTAAGGGGAGGTTGGGAAGGGTCTTCCAATGGCAATATGCCATTGTTCCGCAGCAGGACGATGCTCTTGCGGGCTGCCTCAAGTGCCAGTTCACTATGCTCTTGGCAGCAAAGGCGGTCGTCGGGAATCCTGTTCCAGGGGTTGAGGTGCGGGTCGTCGAAGTCGCCCAGACGGAAACGTGCCTCAAGCAGGCGACAGAGGCTCCTGTCGATGGTCTCCTCTTTGATGCGGCCTTCCTTCACTCCGTCCTTCAGACTGCCGAAGGTCTCGCCACACTCCACGTCCGTTCCGGCTATCACTGCCTCGCTCACCGCAACTGTCTTGCTCTCGCTGTAATGATGTCCCCAGTCTTTCCAGAAGTCATCCACCGCCCAGCAGTCGCTCGTCACCAGTCCGTCGAACTTCCATTCCTCGCGTAATATCTGCTGGAGGAGGCGGTCGCTGCCGCAACAGGGCTTACCCTCGAAGCGGTTGTAGGCGCACATCACCTCGGCCACCTTCGCCTCCTTGACGAGGGCACGGAAAGCATAGAGATAGGTCTCGTAGAGGTCGCGCAGCTTGATGTTCTCGGCATTGTAGCGGTGGCGGCTCCATTCCGGTCCGCTATGGACGGCAAAGTGCTTGGCACAGGCCAGCAGCTTCTGGTAGGGCGCATCCGTCGGCCCTTGCAGACCGCGCACCACGCTCTTGCCCATGACAGCTGTCAGGTAGGGGTCTTCGCCGTATGTCTCCTGTCCCCTGCCCCAACGCGGGTCGCGGAAGATGTTGATGTTCGGTGTCCAGAAGGAGAGGCCGTGGTACATCTCGCGTTGCGTCCCGAGGCGGCAAGCCTTGTTATACTTGACACGCGCCTCATCGCTGACCGCCGTGAAGACACGCTCCACAAGCAGGGTGTCGAAAGTGGCAGCCATCGCCATCGTAATGGGGAAGACCGTTGCGTTGCCATTGCGTCCCACGCCATGCAGCGCCTCGCTCCACCACTGGAAGACAGGCACATCAAGCCGCTCCACGGGCTTTGAATAGTGCATCATCAGCCCCACCTTTTCGTCCAAAGTCAGTCGCTGACAGAGGTCGATGGCACGTTCCTTGGGACTGAGCCTGGGATTTTTATAAGGAGCTTGCGCAAGCAAAGGTGAAAAGGTGAAAAGATGAAAAACTGAAAGGAAGAGGAACACCCTCCTTAATTCTTCTTTCTTAATTCTTATTTTTGTCATAATAGGACGATTTTTGTGCAAAGATACAAAAAAATCATAGACTTTCGCCTTTTCTACCAAAAAAAAGCTTCAAGCGCAGGCGGAACCTTGCCTCCTCGCCTTTTCTGAAGTAGTTTTCAACTAAAATTTGACATGGTACACAAGATTGTGGTCCACAAACTTGTGTACCATTGTTGTTTTTCGTACCTTTGCCCTCAAATATAACCAAAAGAGACCATGAACAAGGCATTCGTATATGGCAAATCTGTAGATGGGGAGAACTTCACCGATCGCGTAAAAGAGACAGCCCGACTCAAACTGAATTTTGAGAATGGCATTAATGTCATCCTCGTATCACCACGAAGGATTGGCAAGAGCTCAATAGTAAAAAAGGTGAGAGCAGAACTGAACCGCCCAGACATCAAAGTTGTCTATATGGACATCTACGACTGCCGCAGCGAATACGACTTCTACAATCGTTTTGCCTCCACACTGATGAAGCAGACAGCCACACGAACAGAGCAGGTGTTGGAGCATATCAAGCGTTTCCTGGTCAGGCTCGCTCCAAAGATTTCCTTCTCGCCAGAACCGTTGTCAGACTTTTCGCTGTCTTTAGGCATCACCCCACAGAACTACCAGCCCGAGGAGATTCTCCAGTTGCCGGAACTGATAGCCCAGGAACAGGGCATACATATTGTTGTGTGCATTGACGAGTTCCAGCAGGTAGGCGAGTTCCCTGATGCACTCACCGTACAAAAACGTATGCGTGGTGTATGGCAACATCAGGACAACGTGTCCTATTGTCTTTTCGGCAGCAAGAAGCACCTGATGACCAAGCTGTTCCAAAACCGCCGCATGCCTTTCTACCAGTTTGGTGAGATGATGTTTCTCGACAAGATTTCCACAGCCGACTGGGTGCCATTCATCCGCTCGCGCTTTGAGAGTCAAGGCAAGAGCATTTCAGAAGAGCTGGCACGTCGCATCTGTGAGACCGTTGCTAACTGCTCATCCTACGTGCAGCAGTTGGCGTGGAACGTGTTGGCCGAGACCGATGTGGAGGCCACTGAGCAAAACTTCTTGGGAGGAGTGGAGGCTCTTTTAGCCCAGTGCTCCGGTCTGTTCGAAGAGCAGTTGATGGGGCTCACCTCCTATCAACTCAACTTCATCCGCGCCCTCTGTGACGGTGTCCACAAAGACTTCGGCAGCAAGGCCGTCATGGAGCAGTACAATCTTGGCAGCAAGTCAAACCTCTCACGCCTGAAGACAGCCCTGCGCGACCGTGAACTGATAGAAATCAACCGCGACGGAATCTACATAGAAGACCCCGTCTTCCGCCTCTGGTTCCAGCGCGAGTACCACATGTGAAAAGATGTAAATGTCGTACCTTTGCAGAGGTTTAAGGTAAATTCTACTATGTCACACGTTCGGCACAAAGCACTTCTTCTGCCCGTTTTGGTTTTGGGATTCTGGTTTATGGCTTCTGGCTTATTTGCGCAGGAGCGAGCTGACTCCACGATGATGCGGGAGGTAAGCATCAACGGACAGCGGCAGCGCATCAGTTATCGCTTGGATAGGCAACGGATAGATGCCAGCCAAGTGCTGACGGCACAGGGCGGGACGGCTCTCGATGTATTGCGGGCTGTGCCGGGTGTCATCATAGATGCCGACGGAAGCCTCTCCTTTCGCGGCAGCCAGGAGTTCCTTGTCTATATCGATGGCAAGCCGTCGCCTCTCTCCGGCACTGAAGCCCTGCAGATGATTGGCGCAGCCAGCATTAAGGACATCGAGATACTGACCACACCCTCTGCCAAGTACAAGACGGACGGCGACGTGGGCATCATCAACATCGTCACCCGCCGCAACGAGACGGAAGGCTGGGACTTGGCCGTGAACGGCACAGCCTCGACATGGGGCACGCTCTCGCTCGACACGAAAATCAACTACCGCACAGGTCATCATAATATATATGTAAGCGGACAAGGCTCCGACATCCACAACAAGAGCCAGTTCCAGCAGGAGAAAGTGACAGCCTCCCCCGACCCCTCCAAAAGAGGGGGGAACGGAAGAAGCACAGAGGCGGTAACTTCTTTTGCCGACGGCACACGCTTCCGCGACTTCCGCACCTTCATCGGGCAGGGCGGCTATGAGTTCAACAATGGCTGGCACCAGCTGACCATCGACTTGCAAGGCGGCAAGACCATCAATCCGCGAGGCGGGGATATGATGTATAATAGCCTGTCCTCTAAAGAGGAGGCTCACGACCGCTACAAGCTGACGAAGCACCTCTTCCAAGCTGCCGTTGACTACACTTGGAAGCTCAACGAGCGGGGCGATGAGATTAACATCTCCAACCGCTTGCGCTACGACAACTTCTCGGAGGAATACACGGAGAGCAATATGTTCGACCTGAACGGTGCGCGGCAGGAGGGTACACGCGGCTACGAGACGGAGCACCATTGGGACTGCGACGGAGCCGCCTCCTATAAGCTTCACTACCAGCAGACAGGCACACTTGAACTCGGCTATCAATATACCACCTATAGCGAGCATGGGGACTACCGCATCTGCTATTGGGACTTGCCCAGCCAGAGCTTCGTCTGGCAGGACGACCTCTATGCGCCTTTCTACTACCGCCGCCAGACGCATAGCGGCTATGCGCTGGTGAACGACCGCTTCGGCCCCTGGCAGTTCGATGCAGGTCTGCGCATCGACCATCTTATAGACGACATGGACCTGCCCACCATCACCAGCCGACACAAAAGATACACCGAGCTTTATCCCTCGGCACACCTCGCCTATACGACCTCCAAGGCAGGCACCTTCACGCTCGGCTACTCGCGCCGCACCAACCGTCCGGGCATCTGGAAGCTGGAGCCCTACATCACCTACGAGGACTACCACACGCGCATCATCGGCAACCCCGATTTGGAGTCGGAGTACATCCACTCGATGGAACTCTCCTGGCGCAAGATGATTAGCAAGACGCAGGTGACGGCAACCATCTATGCGCGTCGCAGGACAGGCGTGGTGGATTACGTCCGCAGAGCCTACGATGTCGGAGTGACGCTCGACAGCATCATCAACGCCGGCAATGGATGGCGCAAAGGTCTTGAGCTTCAGGTCACGACAAAGCCCACCCGATGGTGGCAGCTCACAGCCAATGGCGACCTGTCCCTCCACAACTTCCGCGCCACCTACGAAGGCTGCACCAGCACACACAACACGACTGGCACCATCGGATGCATCAACAACTTCCGTCTGGCAAAGAACACTTCCGTGCAGTTCGACGGGCATTTCGTCAGCGGACACCATCTTACGCAAGGTTGGGAGACGGCCTACGTCTATTTCGACCTCGCTGCCCGCCAAAGCCTCCTCAAAGGCAAGCTGCAATTAGGACTCGTGGCGCACGACATCTTCCATACAGCCCGCTACCACAGCCTCCGCACCTCCACGCTTATGAGCAGTGAGACGTGGGTGCGTCCCACCTACCCCAACATCGTGCTGAGTGTCTCCTATCACTTCCGCCAGCCATCGGCAAAGACGAAGGAGGGGGCATTGAGCAAGGAAGCAGAGTTCGTGGGCAAAGACTTTTGAATTTACAATTTGAGGATGTTGCAAAGGTAGCTTATTGTCTGGAAACATGCAAGGAAATGCTCTCTTTGGCTTCATCACACGAAACAGGCCTTGTTTGCACGTTTTTACGTGTAATGAAGGGCAAAATAAGCATCAGGAAGCTCTTTTTACACCAATATGCCCTCAAAAATGTTAAATAATGAAAAAAAATAAGGCAACAATGCAGGTTATTTCATTTTTATTTCTTAACTTTGTTCTGAAATTAACAATAATTCTATATGATTTTGCTTGAAGCCATTTACATTTCTTCACAAAAGGATAAGGTATTCAACCAATGAGACGGACACTATTTTTGCATATCATATTGGCACTTGCATGTTTTTCGGCACATGCGCAGCGTTTAGCCGTCAGCAATAATCTTGTGTTTGATGTGATGGGGTCACTCTCGGCAGGTATCGAGATGCCCGTATCGAAACGGACGTCGATAGACGTGTACGGAAGCATCCGCCCATGGAAAAGGGGCGAGAATACAGTCAACAAGTTCTGGGCGTTACAGGGGCAATGCCGCTTCTACACCTGTCAGGTGATGAACGGCTTCTACTGGGGCCCCTATCTACACGGCGGACAGTATAACATCGCCAACAAAGGCATTCCCTTCAAGTTCTTCACGAACCTGAAGAAGTACCGCTACGAAGGATGGTTCGTGGGCGGCGGCATTGGCATTGGCTACGAATACCCGCTGTCGAAGCACTGGAACATCGGTGCAGAGATTGGTGCGGGCTATACCTATATAGATTATAAGAAGAGCGGATGCGAAACTTGCGGCAAGCTGATAGAGGATTCCGGATACAACTACTGGGGCATCTCGAAGTTGGGCGTGAGCGTTCTGTACATCTTCTAACACATTATATATATATATGTGAATATGATGACTGGCTATCAGATGAACACAAAAAATAGCAACCAGACAAGCAAATGGTGGACTATGCTCCTGCTGTCGATTCTGCTGCCTGCTACAGCAGCCGCAGGGGTATCCCAAACTCCCCAAAAACCAAAATACGACTATGTGATGAAGGTCAACAATTCCGCCATTGCGGTGGTTGACAACAATGTGGTGGTTTCGCTGCAGCTGACCGCCATTCAGGATATTCCTGCTTCACAGTCGGTAATACTGGCACCCGAGATTGTAGATACGTTAAGCCTGCGGAGCAAGAGCCTCCCCCTGATATTCCTCAACAGCCGCAACCAGCAGATATACTTCGACCGCAACCTGAGGCCGAAATATCCAGACGCTCTCGTCCTTCGGAAGAAGAAAGGCACGAACCTCACCGTCAACTATCTCCGCACGACAAAGTTCGAGCCGTGGATGGAGAGCGCCGTGCTGAAGCTGAAACGTCTGAGCTGCGCCTGCAACAAACAGAAGGTGAGAGGCGAGGAGGTGGTGGCTGCTTTCGCCAAGAAGAAGGAAGAAGCTCCAGAGGTCAACCTGTACCCCGTCTATCTGCTGCCGCCAGCCGACAACAGCGTGAAGGTGCGCGAGGAGAAAGGCTCCGCCTATCTCTGCTTCGTGGTCAACAAGTGGGACATCCTGCCTGACTACATGACCAACCCCGAGGAGCTGCAGAAGATTCACAACTCGGTGAACATCGTCAAGAACGACTCCAACGTCACCATCACAAGGATGGTCATTGAAGGCTATGCCTCGCCCGAAGGCACATACAAGCACAACCAGATGCTCAGTGAGAACCGCACGGAAGCACTCAAGAAGTACCTGCAGCGCACAGGCATCGCCAAGGGCATCCGCATGGAGGCATCCGGCAAGGGCGAGAACTGGGAAGGTTTCCGCAAACAGCTGCGGGAAGACACCACCACGCCGGGACGCGACGTTCTGCTCCGAATAGCCAACAGCAACATCGGCCCCGACGAGAAGGAGGCACAGATGCGCAGGGAAGCTGTCGCAGGCTACAGATACTATCTGGAAAACGTGTTCCCCAAGCTGCGCTGCACCAACTACACAGTGGAATACACCGTCAGGCCGTTTACCGTGGAGGAGTCGGAAATCGTGTTCGAGACACGCCCCATCAACCTCAACCTGAACGAAATCTACAAGCTGGCAGGCAAGTATGCCAGCGACCGCCAGAAGTACTACAACATCATCCGCAAGGCATATCTGCTATACCCCAACGATTCGTATATCAACCTCACGATGGCCTACCTCTCCATTCAGCGCGGTGTCGTGGAAGAGGCAGAGGAGCACCTGACCAAAGTGGATAACAGCCCGCAGAAGACGATGAACGAGGGTCTCGTTGCCTACATGAAAGGCGACCTGGAGCGTGCCATCCAGCTTGTGGAGCAAGCCGCCCAGCAAGGCGTGCCCGAAGCCAACAAGCAGCTGGCTGAATTTAAGAAAATGCAAGAATATAAACTTAAAAACAAACAATAACTACTAAACACCAAAAACTATGGTAAACATGAGAAGTTTCTCAGGCACTTTGCTTATTGCTGCAGCGCTTCTATACAGCTGTAGCGACGTGCAAGACCTCGCAGATGTCGGTAAGCGCGTTGAAACAGAAGCCACGGATGGAAATGTGACATTCATCCTGCAAAGCAACCTATCCTCAACAACCCGGTCCGCCGAAGACAGCAACGACCATACGCAAGGTACGACGAACGAGTACAAGGTGAACACGGCCAGAGTCTATCTCTTTGACAGCAACACCAAAGCCCGCGTGAAATCATTTTCGCTGACAAACATCACCCAGGCTGGCAGCGATGAGAACTACAACATAAAGTACACAGCAGACAAGGTGAAAGTCCCCCAAGGGAAATTTGACATTTTTGTTGTCGCCAACACCGACCGCGTGATTGACAAGGACACGGAAGAGGAGTTCTTGGCCGACATTGACAACGGGACATACTACAATAAGGCGTGCATCGAGGCCAGTGACATCGCAAGACCAGGTATCGTCATGTCGAACCGCGCCTCGGACAATCTGGAAGTAACCATTGCTGACAAGGGTCCAGGCAACGACAACGTCGTCACCATCGTACTGGAGCGCGTGCTTGCCCGCATAGATGTCGCCAAGAAATATAATGAATACCCCTTGACCGACAACAAAGGCGCACGCTATGCCACCATCAAGCTTGACGACTACTATATTGTCAACCTGGCCAAGACATACTACTCCTTCCGCCACACCGCCGTGCTCACGTCCCTGACCGCACCCGCCGAATGGACCGTTCCCACAGCAACCAACTCCACATACTTTGGCAGAGTCAATGATGTGAACGGCTATGTCATTGACCCTTATTTCTTCAACAAGAAGGTCGATGCCACTGGCTTCACCAACCAGGACAAGTACTATGAACACTTCTACGGCGACATGAGCAATCCCAGCAGCGTACAGTGGACAGCCATCAACCCCGCTATAACACCCACGTCCACAGCACTCACTGCCAACTACAATACAACATACTGCTTAGAGAACTGTATGCTCCAACCCGCACAGAAGAACGGCTACTCCACAGGTGTCGTGTTCAGAGCAACGGTAGTACCCTATAACAATGTTTATAAGCTCAACGCCGCCAACAATCTGGAGGTTGTCACCGACCCGGCACAATATCCCGAGGTGCTGCACTACTACGACTACAAGTTCTTCGCTTCCCCCGAAGCCATGCAGGCATACATCCGCAGCACAGGTGGCTCCGGCGAGTTCGAAGACCTCAAATTCGAGAAGACCGATGCCGGCTACCGCTGCTACTATAAGTACTGGATTCGCCACGAGGACAACAACAGGCCTACGGAAATGGGCGTGATGGAATTCGCCGTCGTGCGCAACAACCTCTATCGCCTGTATGTGACCAATGTCTCCGGCCTTGGAGAAGGTGGCGATGGAACAATCAACGTGGATCCCGACATCCCCGACGAGGGTGAAGCCAGCCTTCAGGTTGATTTGAAAGTTAAGCCTTGGATTGTTAGAGATCAAATTGACATTGTGCTTTGAAACAGACATTATCCATATTCTTCATCCTGCTGCTCACCTCGTGCGCGTGGGTAAACGATGACAACGACGATTGCCCAGACGGCTTTTGGCTGAATCTGCACTACACATACAACATCCTTGATGTGGAAGCAGCGCCAAGACATGTGCAGGAAGTCTCCATCTATGTCTATGACGCAGCGGGCAACTACATCAAACGCCTGAATGTGAACAAGGCAGAGCTGGATGCTAACAGCTACCGCGTCAGAGTGGACGGGCTAACAGAGGGCGACTACCAGTTTGTGGTTTGGAGCGGTGTCGTGAACAACGAGTATGCCGTTTCCGGAGACGTGGAGACAATGGATAAGTTTCGTGTTTCACTCTCCAGCCAGACAACAAGCTACGCAAGCAAACTGCCAGACTTGTACTTCGGCAGCCTGTCCTCTGTGCATTATGACATGAATTACGCAACCCACGATGTTTATCTGATGAAGAACACGAACCAGTTGTCGTGCATCGTGGTGCCGTCAAGCCCGAGTGTCACCATCAAGCCTGAGAGCGTCACCCTGAGGATTGAGTCGGCCAACGCAACGATGGATGCCCACAACAACATCGCATCCGACAGGGTGATGACCTACGAACCGTTCGCAAAGGAAACCGTCACCATCAACGACCCGGATTTCGGCACCCTGAACGGCACAACCTTCAGTGTCTCCACCCTGCGACTGATGGAGGGCCTCGACTGCCGCATCATCCTCGAGAACACGGAAACGGGCAGACAGGTGTTCAATGTGTCCTTCCCCGAGTACGTCGGCATGATAGGCGCATACTACACGAATCTGGGGAAAGCGCTGTCGCTACAGGAATATCTGGACAGACAGGACTTCTATACCGTGGTGTTCTTCCTCTCTGCAGAACTCGATGCGCTCATGCAGTTGGAAGTCAACAACTGGAGAATCAGAGCTAATAACCATCTAAAGTTATAAGGTTTTGAAGCTACGCTGTCATTCATACGTTGCACTATTGTTCGCAGTCTTTTCCCTCACCATTCTGTCCGCTTGTCGGGAGGATGAGGCAGAGGGAGAGAAAGCTGCCGTGCGCGAGCTTGTGAAGGTGGGCGACATGGTTCCCGAGTTCACGCTCACCGATGCTGAAGGACAGGAAATCACGTCATCATCGCTGCGTGGAAAAACCTTCCTGTTGAGCTTCTTCGACACCACCTGCCCCGATTGCCAGAAAGAGCTTCCCGTCTTGCAGCAAATCTACGAGACCTACAAGGACGTAGTGCCCGTGCTGAATGTGCCGAGAAGCCAGACACTCGACGTAGCGAAGGCATATTGGAGCCAGGCTGGGCTAACCATGCCGCTCTATTCCGCCACAGACAACGCGCTCTACTACAAGTTTGCCACATCGGGCATCCCCCGCACATACGTTGTGGATGGAGACGGCTTGGTGCGTGCCGTCATGACAGACTCGCCTCTGGCCGACTTTACCACCATCGACGACGTGCTGCGCCCTCTGGCTGGCAGCGAAGGGGAGGTGGAGAGTGGCTATACCCGCCTCATTCTGAAGCTGAAGCTGCCTGCACCGGACAGAGGAGGCGAGGAACAGTACTTCAAGAACGAATACCTCATAAGCCATTTCGCGATATACCTCTTCGACTCGAAGACAAAGAATTACGTCACAAAAGCAACCGTTGACAACCCAGAGCCTGCCGACGAGTCCGACCTAAATTACGAGGCGGGATATGACATCACATATATTATCCGTTCAATGAGGGTCAAGGTGGGCTTGTACGATATCTTTGCCGTTGCAAACTACGACAAGATTCCGGACAACATCGAGAACGAAAAGGCTTTTCTCAACCTAATAGATACCGAAAGCTACCCGACAGGCATCGAACCCTACATTCCAGAAAAGGGAGCGATAATGACCAATCACGCAAACTCGCTGCTGAAAACCGACCTGACACCTTGGGACGGCAAGAACTGCTATGTGAAGATAGAAATGGAGCGTGTATTGGCAAAGCTGCAAATCGGTATCAAAGAGCAGTTATACGAGTTGAGGGACTATCATAACGAGAAATATGCTGACGTAAAGATTACCAACTATAAGCTGGTGAACCTGAACAAATGCTTCTACCTCTTCCAGCATACAGACCGAATGGAAGAACTCACCGAAAAGCCTGATTTCAGAAAGGCCGAAGACTTCACGGAATACGAGGATGAAAACGGACAATACATCGTGGATCCTCATTTCTACGACAAGAAAGCCGACGAGTCCACCATTGCCAGTCTCGGCAGCATCTTTGCCTCATGGTACGGCGACTTCAACACCGATAATTTTGCCTCCATGCCGCCAGTTGGCACATACGGCTATGCCTACATTCTGGAGAACACCTCGTTCAAGACGAGCCAGAAGAACGGCTATTCCGCTGGCATCGTGTTCAAGGCTGCCGTGAGTCCCGTCTCTGTCTGGCTCTACGATGTAAATAGCAACTCGCTGAAGAAAGAAACCCGTCCCGAATACTGGGGTGATGCCATCTATCTCTACAAAAACCAATTCTATGGCTCCATACAGGCCATCAATGCAGGGTCATCCTTAGGTCTTGACGAATTGGCACATTATACGAACCAACAGCTCAAGAGCTACGGCATTAAGAAGTGCAGTTTCAACCAGGGCGTATATGAGACCTATTATACCTATTGGATTAGGCACCGCATGAATTCAACAAACCCGATGGGTCCCATGAGCTATGGCATTGGAAGGAACAACTTCTACAAGATACGCATCGCAGGCGTAAGCGGTCTCGGTGACAGCATGATTGAACCCGAAATCGCCCGCGACAACTACCCCAACTCCTACCTCGACGTCGAATAAAGCAGTCCGATTGGTCTGACCAGTCTGACTTGTCCGACGAATCGGACTGGTCGGACTGGTCTATCTTCTTCTATCTATAAAGCAAGCGGAGCTTGCAAAACTTAACCCAATCGGTCATTAGATGTTTTTCAAAGTGTGATGTGGCTGGAAGCCAATACAGCAGAGTAATCGGGAACAGCGTGCTGTAAAATCACACGAAGCGAGCTCACAAACTTCAAATAACGTATTATAAAACTATTTTCAAGCTTTGAAAATCTATTTTCAAGGCTTGATAATATATTTTCAAAGCTTGATAATATATTTTCACGCCTTGAAAATAATTATATAACGAGCCTAAAAGACTTTTATGCCGTGTTATGGGGAGCTTTATATCGTGTTTCCCGGTAGTTTGTTCCCTGTTGGTAAGCGTTTTTACTTTGGCTTGAGTTGTATGAAACTCGAGACGCGCAGTGTCTAATGTGCTATTTGGGTGAAATCATATATTTTTTGAGGGAATAAACGTGCGGTTTAATTGAAAAAATTGTATCTTTGCCATTGGAATTGAGCAACAGGTGTGCTTTTCCTGCAAACAAAGATACATTTTTCACTATTACAAACCAATACCAGACATGAACAAAACACTTAAATGGCTGCTGACCGCCCTGTTCGCCACAGGCTGCGGTGCGGCATGGGCACAAGCCCTGCCTACAGCCGACACTTCACCCGTGCAGTTGGAAATCACCGACCTCTACGGCGACAAACAGATTGTTCCGCTCACAGACGGCATGACGCTATATTGGCCACAACGTCTTCTGGAAACCACGTCAGGCGAAGGTGCCTTTGCCGTACTCTGCGATAAGGACGGGACACCGGTATGGAGCATTCCCGTCAACAGTAAGGACTTGGCCCACTTGAAGTTCCTCGGGGCTCCAGCCACCACCACCCAAGCTCAAATGGATGCCTACAAGAATCCCGACGTTTGGGACCCCACCATCCGTCTCATATTCAATGTTGGCGGCAAGGGATACCTCATTCCAAAGCCCGGCGAGCTGCACTTCTCCAGTCCGCTTGGCACCTACGAGCTTGTCACGGCGACTGGCGAGAGCTACACTATACCGATGAGGGAAACCGAACAAATTCAGTATCAAGATACGATACAGGGTATTGGCGGCTACCTGCAAAAGATAAAGGAAGGGAATGAAGTCTATTACGATGCATTCTGCGATGGACAATATGGCAGCTACCGTAACGGCACTTACGAGGACTTCTACGCCCTGATACCCGATGCCACAGACCACAACATCTCGATGTTCGTGCCTTCGGACGAGGCATTCAGCCATGCGCCGGACGTTATCAGCATCAACAGCCGGACACCTCGGGCTTTCAACTTTTCTTCCGATGGACGCTATATAAAAGGACCTGCCTACAAATACAATTTCCAAACTGGAGAATTGGGAGCGTCATATACTGGCCCTAATGGATCACTCGAGAATACCTCAATCGGCAAATACATGGTGATGATGCTTCACTCCCACACCATCCTGCACAAAGACAAAGCGGGGCTGGACAGCGGCAACGACTACTATCTGGCTTTAGACGGCAGCCCGATCCACATAGTCCGCGAAGGCGGCAAGGTGGTGGGTGTGCAGAGCGCCTTCCACCTTTGGAACCAGCGACACGGGCTTACGGCCGCGAGCGACACAACTGGTGTTCCGCTCATGCAAGCCGACATAACAAGCCAACGCTCGAAGGGCAACGGAAACATCTTCTGCATCAACAGCACACTGGAAGCCACGCCCAGCTCGGTCTATAGCATCCTCTCTGGAAGCGAGCTGGAAGAGGGCGCAGAGAATCCGTTCGCCAAGTTCTACGAGCTGTGCGAAAAAGGCGGTGTCTTTGTCAATAACAAAGGCATTTACAACTATGGGTTGGACTTCGTGGGCGATATTCCCTTTACCCTCTATGTTCCCACCAACGAAGCCGTAGAGCAGGAAATGGGCAGCATCGTAAACGAGATAAACGCCCTCGACCAGCAGATGACTGAAACAGAAGACGACTCCATCCGGCAGGAACTGAACAGCCGAATTGGCGAGAAGAAGGCTATCGTCCGGGACTTCGTCAAGGCACACATCCAGTTCGGCATTGAGATTGCCGACAAGCTCCCCTGCTCCGGCAGGCACAACACGGCACTCGTCAAGAACGGTTCGCTGTGCACGCCAAGACTGATGGTGAAGGGCTTGGGGGAAGGCCGGATGACTGTCACCGACGAATGCGGCAACACCCGCAACATCCTCGACGCCCACAAGAACATTTTTGTGCGCGAAGCCCACTGCTCCTCCTCTCCCATGAACGTGGCCATGAGGGGTGTCACTCTGGAAACCTATGCCGTAGGTGTCATCCATCAGATAGACGGTGTGCTCCGCTTTAATCCCTAAATCACACGAAAAAAGACAACAACCATGAAACAGAAGATATTCTATATAATAGCGCTTTCACTTGGCATCAGCATAGTGACTTACGCGCAGGACACCGAACCAATAGACCAGCCCACAGAGGCAGAGACCGTCGTCCAGGAACTACGGAAAGCCCAGGGATTTACCGTCTTCAGCCGCCTGATTGAAGCCTGCGGCCTGGAGGAAGAACTCAGCAATGTCCGCGACGAGGCATACGAACAGGCCTATCTGCAAGGACAAGTAACGGACTTGCCCAGACACCCATCCGTGGGTCAAGACGGAACCCTGCCCGAACATCGCTACTACGGCTTCACTCTTTTCGCAGAGACCGATGCCATCTGGGAAGCCCTATTGGGCAAGCAGGCCGCAGCCATAACCGTGACCGACATCAAGAACTACCTGACTGGCAAGGGACTCTACCCCCAAGGCAACAAGGACGATGACTATACCAACCAGAACAACATCGTCAATCTCTTCACCACCTATCACATCCTGCCCGAGCGGCTTGCCCCGGACAGGCTCGTGATTCACTACAACGAATACGGCCGCAACTTCAAAGAGAAGTATTGCACCATCCCCGTTGAGGAGCTCTATACCACACTGGGGCAGCCGCGCCTGCTGAAGATTTATGAGAGCGCAGAAAGCAAAGGCATCTATTTGAACCGCTTCCCCGTCTTGCGGAACGGACGCGGGCAGTTCTCTGCCGCAAACGCACCTGACGACGAGCTACGCAACGACTATCACGAAAGCGGAGTCTTCCAGCCCGCAAAGGGACAGACACTGACTGCCGACGAGAACCAGGGTATTCTGGTTGCCACGCGCGACTCGACAGAACAGTATGTCTGCGACAATGTGTCTGCCATCAACGGTGTCATCTATCCCATCGGCACATTGCTGGCCAACACCGAGAACGTACAGAACCAATTAGGCAGCCAGCGTCTGCGCTTCGATGTCAGCTCCCTGTTTCCCGAAATGATGAACAACGAAATCAGAAGCCCCAGAGACTATTATCCCTACGGTGCCCGCGATATCCGTGCCTTCCCCGCCAGCACCGACTATCCCTATTTCGACAATCTCTACATTGCCCCAGGTTCCCAGTTTTACTATTTGAGCGGGTTTGGCCGTGGATGGGCCAACTACCAGGCCGATGAATTTAATATCGTTGGTGCCTTCGACTTTACGATGCAGTTGCCACCCGTTCCTGTCAGCGGCGAATACGAGCTGCGCTACGGCATAGCCAACCAATCCACTGTCCGAACCATCGTACAATTCTACCTTGGCAGCGACAAGGAGAACCTGCATGCCTCAGGGCTTGCTGTGGACATGCGCGTCGGAGGAGTAGAAAAACGTATGCGTTCTACCACAACAAACAGCAATCTCGGCTGGGAAGAGGAAACGACGGACGAAGCCTACGACCGCCTGGTTGACATACGCCTCCGCGAGAAAGGGTACATGAGAGGGCCACGGTATTTTCTCACTGGCTACTACACCTATTCCCCCAGTGCCCGCGAAAGGCATTATTGCCTTCGACGCATCGTCTGGAAGGGACATCTGGAAGCTGGGAAAACATACTATCTGCGCATAAAGAACTGCATGGACGACCCACAGTTAGAACTCCACATGGACTACCTCGAATGGTGCCCCAGCAACGTCTATGACAATCCTGAGGTGCCCGAAGACATCTGGTAATATCATGAACCACAACGCAAAACACACAAACATGAGACAACATATCACATTCTCGCTGCTCTGGCTCGTTGCGGCTGTGAGCAGCATGGCACAGGAAGCATTTACAGAAGGCGACTTCAGCTTCCTGCCCATCGGCGAAACCACCGTCAGCGTCGCAGGCTGCACATTAGGCGAAGGAGCCCTGGCCATCATCCCCGAAACCGTCAGCTCCTACACGGTCACAGCCATTGCACCACAAGCGTTTGCAGGCAGCAAAGTGGCTGCCGTCTGTCTGCCTTCTACCATAACGGAAATCGGCGACGAAGCGTTCCTTAATTGCGGTGCCACATTCATCAAGCTCCCAGCCAGTGCCACCACTATAGGGAAACGGGCATTCTATAACTGTGCCGCCTTGGGTCACATCGACCTGCCCGATGGATTGGAACGGATAGAAGAGGGGACATTCTCCCAAACCTCCATATACACGCTTGGCAACACCCGCCTGCAGAACATTAGCCATATCGGAGACTGGGCATTCGCAGGGACAAGCCTTCAACACTTCCCCATGACGGATGCCATCACCTACCTTGGCACGGGCGCCTTCAATAATTGTTCCGACCTGCAGGACATCAATCTCTTGCAGTATCAGGGTAGCATCGGCAGCATGGCATTCAATGGCTGCTATGGCCTGCCGCGTCTCAACCTTCCGGCAGACAATCCCTATTGCTACACCTCCGAGGACGGGAAGGTACTCTATGGCCGGCAGGATGGAGAGCTGCTCTCCGTATTGCCCTCTGTGGAGCATCTCGTCATCCCCTACCCCGCTACTGGCGTAGTCGAAGGCAATTACCCGCTCACGGGCTGGTTCGGACAGTTGGAAGAACTGGAACTGCCGCACACATGGAAAGCTGACTTAGGAGATTGCCAGGTCAGCACCTTGAGGAAGCTGACCATGCGAATGCCGGCCAATAGCTATGCTAACCTTAATCCGCCTACAGGACTACCTTCTTATAATGATGGTTATTATCATGGCGACACTTGCCACTTCAATGTCTTCAATTATGCAACAGACGCCCTCCTTGGCATCTCAAAGTGGAAAAACTGTTTGAACAGAGTGCGTGACCCCGAGACAGGGCAATACTATTATGCAAACCTGCACACCATAGAGCGCCCCACAGAACAGCTCTACATGGCAGAGGTGCTGCCGATGTACGACGGCCACAAATATACCGAGGAGAACCTGAGCATCGTTTGGAATCCCGACTGGAACGCTGCCCTCGAGAGGTCATTCCCCCAGTACTATACGACTGAAGACGTCGGAACAACAAGCTATAACTACAAGTCCGAATTCCGCAACTACATGGTCTCGCAGTACCTGACGCCAGAACACTTTGAGAACATCATAAGCCCGGACGACGCCTTCATACAGTGCATCGACGGCAAGCTACGCTTCTCCTCCTACTTCAATGAGTACGATTACGCAAACTGGTACCTGCACACGAGCTTCATCCCCGCCACGAGCTATGTACCCGCAGGCACATTCGGCTATAGCAACCTGAATGGTGATGCAAGCACAATATGCCAAGCACTGGAGGCTAATCCCGAATGGGGACTGCCCATCGGCGAATATGGATTGTTTCAAAACGAAGCAGGAACACAGACCCCACGAATCTTCTTTGCCTTGCGCATGGTGCCAGACGTGACATATAACATTTATGCTGTCGTGCCGCCCTGTCACCCACTTTCCACGGAAGAGACAACATATAAGAACAAGGTTCTAGCCTATTTCTACTCCATCACCGCTCTTCCCTACAGGATGGGTAACATTAAGTCGGACACATACGACATCACCTACGAGAGTGGCAAGGCAGACACCATCCTGCTTTTCCAGGGCGTGCAAGCCATAACAGATGTCTATAATGTCCTAAAGATCCAATCCGCAGCAAAGACGTCCGACATAAACGACAACGGATATTCCCATGCCATACCCCTCATTGGCATTCTCTGCCAGCCGCAGACGGAACTGGACTGGTACGATGCTCTGGACGGCATCAAGAAGGAGCAGGTCACCATCATCAGCCGCTACGACTTGCAAGGACGGCACCTCGCCTCGCCCCAGCCAGGCATCAATATCCTGCTTATGAGCGACGGCTCCGTCCGCAAAGTGCTGATAAAGTAACTAACCTTTAACTTTATACGCTTTCCTGTCGGGTTTCCCGTTGAAGGTGCGGCGTATGGCTTCGACGGATTCGTAGAAGAGGGGTATCTTGTAACTCTCCAAACGGGCTTTCAGGAACTCTGCAATGGCGCGGGGCTTGACCTCGCAATCCGGTGCAGGAACGTAAAGCAGCTTGGGGGCTGTGCCAAGCACGGGGTGTGGGTCTGGCACGCAGATGCAGTCGCGAACGAGGGGACACGCACTCACCGCGTCCTCCACCTCGATGGGGTTCACTTTGTAGCCGCCGGTGTTGATGATGTCGTCGTCGCGTCCCAGCAAGTGGAGCATTCCGTCATCATCGATGAAGCCGAGGTCTGCGGTGTGGACTTCGCCATCTACGAGGACACAGGCTGTGGCTTCGGGATTATCCACATAGCCCATCATTAGGGTAGTACCAGCGCAAATGACACGGCCATCCTCGCCGATACGGACAGAGCTGTGCTTCATGGGCTTACCGACCACTCCCGGACGACATCCGTAGCGGCTGAACTCATAGCTGCAGACGATGCCTGTCTCGGTGGAGGCGTAGGTGTTGAAGAGGCGCGAATGGGGAAGCACCTCGCAAAGCAACTCCATATCGTGCTGGGCAATGGGGGCTGCGCCAGTCTCTATGAACGCGATTCTATGGGCGACGGCGGCAAGTTCTTCCCGGGCAAATTGCAGGAGCATACGGATGCTGGAAGGAACAAGAAAGGAGGCAAAGCGACTGAAGGACTCCCTCCCCTTAAGGGAGGGGTGAGGTGGGTCTTTGAAGGGTTTGAAGAAGGCGTTGAGGTCCTTGAGGCTGTCCATAATATATAATGTGCCACCTGTCATAAGCGTGGGGTGTATCTTGGAGAGGCTGCCAAGGTGACCGAGCGGCCCGCAGATGATGAAGAGTAGGTCGGGGGTGAAGCCGAAGCGGTCTATCAGGTTCTCGGCATTGGCTGTCCATGCCTCGTCGGAGATGATGACGCTCTTGGAGGCGCCTGTCGTGCCGGTAGTGTGGAGGGGATAGAACGCGCGGCAGAGGTGCACGGCAAGGTAGGTGACGATGAAGTCGGCATCCTGGGTAGCGGGGAAGCTGTAAGGCTGTCCCTCGCGAAGGCCTTCGGCTTTCAGTCTGTCCGCCCGTTCGCAGACGCGGTGGTGGAGGTCTGAATAGGTCAGCATCTCGGTTGCAGTAATGATGGCTGGATTATCAGGCTTCTGCCGCGCAAATCGGGCTATGGAATCAAGTAGAAGCATTTTCACTCTTTCAACTTTTTACTTTTTCACCTTTTTACCTTTTCAACTTTCCTTCCACCATCCGCAAGATGGCATCAATGTTCTTGAGGTTGCGAGGAGTAGCATCCTTTGCGTCGAGCACGATACCGTACTCCTCGCTGAGAATCATAAGGATAGTGGTCACGCCGAGGGAGTCAAGCTCGCTGAAAAGGAAGTCCGAATCGAGGTCAACCAAAGGAAGCGCAGCACTCAGGAGTTCAATAATACGTTCTTTCATCTTGTCATTTGCCATTTAGTCATTTACCATTGATTCATTTACCATACTTACCACTAAAGGAGACGAGGGTCTTCTTCAATTTCCAAATAGTCTTGGCAGGAAGTCCACGAGATATTTACGCCAGTTCTCCCATGTGTGGGCACCATCGGTAAGATGATAGACGTAAGGATAATGTTTTTCGTCGAGCTTCTTGCGGAAGTCGTTGTTCAGTTTCAGGACAAAATCCTCCTCGCCAACAGCAATATAATAGAGGTAGGGCTTGGCGTGGAACTGCACAGCAAGCTTTATCTCGAAGTCCTCATAAATCTGCACATGCGAGAATTTGTCGGCCTTGCCGCCCGAAAGAAATTCGAGTTGCAGTCCCGTCATGTTCATCAGGTTTACGGCCTTTTCGCGAATCTTTCCGATTTTGCTTGCGCGTGCAGAAGTGAGCATGTTGGTGGTCTGTGCCGAGAAAAGACCTACGTAACCGAATGTGTCGGGATTGTTGGCAGAGATGTATATCGTCTGCAAGCCGCCAAGCGATAGTCCGGCAATGGCTCGTGAAGCCCTCGACTGACGGGCGCGATAGTGCTCCTCGACATACCCGACCACTTCTGGCACAAAAGCATATTCTATCTTCCCAAGCATGGACGTGATATTGAGGGCGGAGGGTTCCTTGTCTTGATAAGGACTTTCGCCTGGAGCCGCGTCGAGCGACGCATTGCCGTTCGGCATCACGACAATTAGCGGCTGTATGGCACCCGAAGCTATCATGTTGTCGAAGATTTGGGCAGCACGACCGTAATCCGTCCACGATGTCTCGTCGCCACCCGAACCATGCAGCAGATAGAGAACCGGGAACGAATCCTGAGGAGCCTCATCGTAGGCGGGCGGTGTATAGACCGTCATACGTCGCTGTGTCATATCGTTCATGGTGGAGGGATACCAGACGCGCTCCACCTTGCCATGCGGCACATCGCGGTCGAAATAATACCCTCCC
>Ga0265298_10002146_pt1 | contig 27993 bp, 25 predicted proteins | sample AusTroGonzalo_MG_3_FD_193486 | JGI IMG/M metagenome (GOLD analysis project Ga0265298, IMG submission 193486) | Bovine rumen microbial communities from tropical cattle in Woodstock, Queensland, Australia - Gonzalo_01 | ecosystem: Host-associated > Mammals > Digestive system > Stomach > Rumen ...
TGAATCTATATCGTTTGACAGTCTGTCTTCTTCATTCTTGATGGATGCTTATATTAAGATTAATCAACAGAATGATAAGACAATTAATTTCATTAAGATTACATATGGCGGCGTAGATGTTGCCACTATAAATGAAGATGAAATATCTTGTGCAACACAGTGGAGAAGCTTATATACAGATACACCATTAAATGAATGGACACAGATTGGTATTGGTGTTAATCTACAAGAGACATTTACCAGAGGCGAAAGTGAAGTAACTGGATACTATCATGCTATTTATATTAATGGTATGGCAGTTAAGACTGTATTAATTGATAATACTTCAATTAATCCACTTATATATAATCCAAATAATAGACTTGTAATAACCGTTGGGAACGATGTTCTTGTTCAAAAATGTTTCTTATATTATAGAAACGACGGACAAAACATATTCTCGCCAAACACACCACAGGGAATACCTATTATATATAACAATTACAAGAGTCATAAACTTAACTTTGAGGAGCCGCAAGACCTTCCTGAATTAAAATTTTTGAGAATTAGTGATTCTCAACAAATGGAGCAGTATTTTAATATGATTAATGATTATAAGACTGCTCATGAGGAAGACTTAGTAAAGCACCTTACAACATTCGGTGTTATTGGATTACAGAAGGCTACTAGCATGGCCGAGTATGACCCCAATTATGATTCTCCAGTAATTGAAAGTAATGCAACGCTATTCAGGCAAAGTGTTGATATTAAAAAGCCAGCACAGAAAGAATACGCAGTATTATGTAGGGCACAATGGATGGGCCAAGAATTCAACAATATTATTGTTGAGGTACATACACAGGGAACGTCAACTCTGGTTTATTCTGTACCAAACTTTAAGTTTACATTCTGGGAGATTGTTGGTAATACAGTAAGGCGTTATTATCCAGAATTTATTCAAAAGGAAGGAACGCAAGATTATTATCATGAAAGCATCTATACTGCCAAAGCGGACTTTATGGATTCTTCTCACCTTAATAATACTCCAACATGTAATTACTACAATGCGTTAATTCAAAATCTTATTGACTCTAATATAATAACTGGAAGTCCATCTGCCAGAAACGGTTTACTTGATGCTATCATGGGATTCCCAATTGTTATGCAGATAAGTGATACTGCTAGCGATTTTGGAGATATCTTTACTAATATTGGTTCGTTCATGCTTAATATCGATAAAACTGGTGAATCTCTTGGATTCGAAGTTGACGATGGTGGACAACATCTTAGTTGTATTTCGTTCGAGGGTACATCTAACGATAACGAACATGGCGCTGCTGGTAGATTTGATATTCCAGACGGAGTAACTCTTAAGGATTACACTAACGTACTTGGAGAGGTTAATACTGCTGAAATTATATCTGATTATCAATTTGTAAAAGATAATATTATCAACAAGAAGAAGGGTCCAAACGATACTGTGGTATATGATGGACAAACAATCTTAGTAAGTGAACAACCATATGTCAAATGGTGCACATTCTTCTCAGATGGTCTAGAATATCGTTATCCAGATTCTGATATATATAAAGAAAAAAGTGGAGCGATTAGTAAGGTGATGGATAAAAATCACTTCATTAATTTATATACAATGTGGTGGTGGGTTTATAAATCTGACGAACTTAGCCAGAGTGATTATAGAACTCAATTTATCCAACATTTTGATTTAGATTATTGCTTAATCTACTTTATAAATTTAATGATTTACGCCCAGACTGATAACCTTGGTAAGAACGCCATGTTTGACTGCTGGGACGGAGAACATTGGTATCCACGACCATATGACCTTGACTCTGAAGCTGGACTTGATAATAATGGTAACGACAATATTGCTCCATTCGTAGAGATTAAGCCAGTATTTAGTTTGAATTACGACCCATCACACGCTACGGATTATGAGTGGTTATCAGAAAACTATCTACTTGATGAACCAGTAACAGACCCTGAAACTGGAATAACATATCCAGCATCTACTATTCAATATGGTGCTCAGACATATGATAGATATCATTTCAGTTCTAATAAATCTAAATTATGGATAACATTCTATAAGAATTTCAAGGATACAATAAATTCGTTCTATTCTAATCTTAGAAACAATTGCGGATATACACCTGAAACAATTATAGAATTATGTAAAACAACTTTAATAGATAAATTAGGTACAGCACAGTATAATCAGGACTTTCAGAATAAGTACTTAGCAAACAGTGACCAGAGACTTGGTTATGGAAATAGATGGTATAAATTCAAGAAGTGGCTAACAAAACGATTTGCTTTTTGCGATTCTTATTTTGTAGCAAATGAAAGTACAATGTACAACCTTACATCTAGAATTAATTATAGTATAAGTGTTGATGCGCCTCAATATGTTGCACAGCAATATCAGGGTGCTGCTAACAGAGATACTAGATTTGTTCTTGATAATATATCATTTAATGCTGGTTCTGGTGCTGCTACTATTATAACGTTACTTGTTAATCAGCCATCTGTATTTGAAACGACATTATTCAAATATGTAACATTTAATCAGGGTGCTGCAAATTATAGAAATCTTATATCTCTTGATGTTTCTAATAATAACAATCCACAGTTTACTAGCATAACTAGTGTTACTGGTCAAAACCTTGATAACCTTAAGTATTTAAATATTAGTAATTCTGCCGTACAAAATGTTACATTACCACCTAATGTTAAGACATTCTTAGCTGAAAATGTCAATCTTAATTCACTGGTTATTCCTGATAACTGTGCAGTTGAAGAAATTAGCTTAAAAGGTAGTACAATACTTGGCTCTGTTGATTTCAGTATGCTGCCAAATCTAAAAAGATTGGATTTAACAGATTGTACGTTTAGTCAAAGTGTAACATTTGCTAATCTTCCTCAGTTAGAAGAACTGATAATGATTAGAGCTATATTCAATGACGTTGTTACTATAAGCGATGGTGTTAATGTTACATCATTCGACTTTAGCGACCTTAATCTTAACTCTATATCATTCAGTGGTTCTAACCTTAATATTGATACTATTAATTTCCATAATACAAAGTTTGGAGTTAATACAATTAATATCAATGCTATTAGAAAGAATATTAGAAATCTATACTTTGATGGATGCCAAGGATTAACATATCTACAGATAACTGATGGTGGAGTATTTGAGAACTTATATTGCTTAAGTTTATATGGTTCATCTATTAAAGCTCTAGGTGCAAATAATGCAATATTTGACTGTACTCATTTTGTCAATATGAGCAGTATAAAGAAGGTTAATACATATAGGGCTGATGGAACTGTAACTTATACTAATTTCAACTTCTATTATACATTTATTGAACAGATAACTAATATCAACTGGATTGGAAGTGGTTCTGGATTGTTCCAAGACTGTAGAGTATTAACAAGTATTGCTGGTACGCTTAGTCTATCTAGTTCTGTAGATTATATGTTCTATAGATGCTATTTGCTAGAGACATTACCAACAATTATCATTAATCCAAGTGTTACAACTGCTAGATATATATTTGCTGCGGCTAACGCATTAAGTTATAATAGTGTTGCTGGTGTTATAAGGAACTGCACTAAGGTTGTTGATTTTACTGGAGCATTACAATGTAAATCATTTGATACTAATCAAACAATAGACCTAAACTATTTATTTGGTAATAATAGTGCTAGTGGAACTATTAATTTAACTAGTTTCTTATCACTTCATACTGGAAGCTTATTCCCAAGTGTAACAAATGATATAGTTGTTACTGGTAAAATAAAATCTAATGTAAATAGTACATCTTTGATGTTTACTAACACTAGAACAATTAGTATACCATATAATATATTAGAGGATGCTGTAGATTTAACTAACATATCCGCTATGTTCTATGGTAGCACCGTAACATTTACTGGTGAAGGAAGACCTACTCAGCCAGACGCATATGATGTAAGTATAACGCTAAATAACGCTATAGATAAGACATTCTTCCCTAACGTTGCAAGTGGAAAGACTGGCATTACTAACGCTGCTCAGATATTCTATGGAAGTAATGTTATAACAAATGACAAAGTGTTATTCTCAAGACTTACCAATCTGACTAATACTAATGCTGCATTTGGTGCTACCAGTGTTAGAAACTTTAGTTTTACAAATAGTCATAGCGAAACAGAATTAATTAATCTTGATGTTGTTAATATGTGGGCTAATAACCCATCAATATCAGATATATCTGGTTGTTTTGTTAATGTATATAATGTATATTGTACTGGATTACACTTCCATCAAGATGTACCGTCGAGTAGAACTGTTAATATCTCTGGTCTATTTGGATTGTCTGATGCGACATACAGAACATCATATCCAATATTTATAGACTTAGATGGTATAACGCCAGCTCTTAGAACAGATAACTATTTTGCAATACCTTGGAACAGTTCGTATTCTGGACCAGGAGTATTTCAGAATCGTAGTGTAACTATCACAACAACACCACCATCAAATGGTAAAATATTTGGTAAGTTAAGCACTCGCAGTAGACAGATGTTTTATCAAACAATATTATATCTGCCAGCTGCAGCAACAACATTTGATTTAACAAATGTTGAAGGTTATTGCGACTATATGTTTTATGGATGTAGGTTATATACGAAATCTTCAGACAGTGAACATATTTATACTGTAGCAGATAGAAAATTTGTTAATGTGATATTGCCAACATATTGTGGTAGCTATTATGCAATGTTTATGCACTCGTCAGTATTAGCATCATTACCATCTTTACGCAGTTCTGGTGCTAGTGAATTAGGATACATGTATTATGGTTGTGTTATTAACACCTCAGATTTAGAGTTGCCAAGTAACTACTTCCAGATATGCGCTAATTCTCTATCGAATGTATCATATATGTTTGGTAATAACATGTATCTTACAACACTGCAATATAGCGCTAGTAGAGGACTATTTGAAGGATGTATTAATGTATCTAATGTAACATATATGTTCTACGGGGCATCATTCTTACATAAGGGAATACCAGTTAACTTCTTTGGGTCAACAGAGCTACCAAGAATCACTAGTCTTGCTTATATGTTCGGTATGACATCTGTTATATATGATGTTGAAAATGCTTCAAATAAATGGATTACTGCCACGACGATAGAGCCATTAATAAATCTCGACAATATATCTGGTTTATTCTATAGGAATAATATTGATTCTAGTATTAATCAGTTCCCGACAACGTATGGAACAATGAATAATACGGTTACAGATATTGAAGATAATGAGGTTGCTATTATTGCTACAGATACATTTACAACAAAGACAATAAGTAATATTACTAAACTATTTGAACATACAGTATATAATCCGCCAGCACGCATGGGTGGATTTAGATTTACTGGATTCTCAGTTGGTACTGATGCATTCTTTAGTTCGTCATTCTCAAATATAGATGTTAACTTTGTAGATAGTCTATATGTTTCATCTATTATTAATGCGAACAGAATGTTCTATCAATCAATAACTGGTGCTAGATATCATGATAGTGTTACTAATCTTGCAACGTTTGTTAATGATTTGGTAAGTTATCCAAATACATCTAAGAATAATATAGCTGGTAACATGGTTGATAGTGACATTCCAGCACAATATAAGGATTCTACTGTTGAAGGTGATGCTATAGTATTCTACGGATTTGGATTACAAGTTCCTACCGACCCAGAAGCAAGCTGGTCTAATTACGGTAGATACATTTATTCTTAACATATGTTTATTTTGAAAATTAAGGGGAGAGTATATCTTCCCTTAATTTTTTTTTAAGACTATTGTAATTTTGTTAAATTAATATTAATTTTGCATCATGAAAAAGTATATATATATCGCAATAGCATCTTTAATTTTAATATTATCTATAACTACTGTCATTCAAAACTATAAAATTAATAGTTATAAGAATGATTTAACCGAAGCCGCTGCTACTATCGCGGCTTATGCCGCTGAAAACTCTTCAATTAAGAAGTCTAATGAAATGTTTATGATTAGCATTGATGATTTAAAGTATTCAAAAGACTCGTTAATTCAGAAAATGAATGAAGCTAGAAAATCATTAAAGATTAAAGATAAGGAAATACAGCGTCTTGGATATCTATTATCTACTGCTAATAAAAAGGATACTATTCACTTTGGGGATACTTTATTCAAAGATGCTGATTTAAAAATTGATACTACAATTACTGATAAAGATGGTTGGTATAGATGTTGCGTTGGTTTAGAGTATCCAGATAAGGTTATGGTTGAACCGACGTTCAAGAGCGAAAAATACGTTATAACATCTCTTAAAAAGGAAACTGTCGCTCCTCCAAAGAAGTGTTGGATTGGTAGATTATTCCAAAAGAAACGTGATGTTATGACTATTGACGTTGTGGAGAACAATCCTTTTATCACTAATAATAAAGAACGTTTTATTACTGTTATTAATTAATTATGAATGATATTTGGACAACTGTTGCTGCTACTGGTATTGGTAGCGCGATAACCGCATTTGTTACTTGGTTCTTTACTCGTAGACAATACGAGGAAGGGGTTAATGCCCAGAAGGTTCAAAACTTCGACGCGGCAATTGAAGCATACAAAAAGATGTATGAGGACATGATTGGTGACTTAAAAGAACAAGTTGAAGACTTAAAGTCTGAAAACTCATCTTTAAAGGATGAGTTATCGGAGACCCGTAAACAAGTCATAACATTAACTAACTTTGTTCTGGCTAGCGCAATGCAGAGAACCGACCACTCTATTAGTCAAGAAAGTGTTGATAAACTTAAAGATATACTAGGATAATATGGCTACTAAAAAGAAAACTGGAAACAAGAAATCAACTGGTGGCAAAAATGGTAGACCACCTATGGTAACTAAAGCTGGTGTAAAACACGGTACAAGATATTCTTGTGGTGGACTCGTTAAGAAGTAAGTCATTATACAAATTAATGATAGGAGTATTAAAGATTATACCAATGTTATTAGCATTATGTGATATACTTAATACGATATTTTATATCTTTAATATAAATCTAGAAATCCTATCATATATTGGTGGTATATCGTTCTTAACAATCTTCTTTCTTTATTTGTCAAGTTATGTATTTAAATTCTGTGAATATCATAGAATGTTCTTACATTATGTTACATTCAATAACATTATCAGTATTGTAGATTATTATTACGAACTTGATTTACCTTATATAATATATATAGTAACCATTGGTATTTTATTATTTGGTGTACTATACTTTTATTTAAAAGAGAAGAGACAGGATGTTAAAGATAATAAGAAATCTTCTTCAATCAATTATAGATGATATAGATTGTAATAATTCTAATATCGAAAACGAAGAAGATATGTTTAAGATAATAGAAGCTCTTAAAGAATACACTCGAAAAGATGTGCTATTAAGCAAGTATCAAGCTTATACATTTCTTAATATGAGTCGCGCTACTTTTGACAATAAAGTTCGTGCTGGAGAGATTCCACAAGGTATTAAAATCCCAGGATTCAAAGAGTTAATGTGGAATAAAAAAGATTTAATTAATTTAATTAATAAATAAAAATTATGAAGATACTTGAAAAAGTTATACAATCAAACTTGCCACCAACAAGACAAGATGTTGTGTGGATTGATACATCTGACGTACAGTATCCTGTTGTAAAACTTTATGTCAATGGAGAATGGAAAATAGCATCATCTGAATCAGAAGAAATTCAAGAACTTCAAGAAGAAATAAATGCAATTATTGAAGAACTTGCCGGTGAAGGTGGTACGATTGAAGATTTGTCAGATGTTAGAGAAGGAGCAGAACTTGGAAAGACATCTATTCAAAGTCCAGAAGTCGAAGGTAATCCTGGACAAATACTTCAACTCGACGAGGAAGGTAAACCAGAATGGGTTGACGCTGCAGAAGTTGGCGCTACATACGATTCATCTGTAAGCGATGAGTCCACTAACGCAATCCAGAACAAGACTATCAAGAAATATGTGGACGACACAGCTGCAACCAAGGCGAATGTGGACGGATACTATGCCACAATGGGCGTAGGTACTGCTGATAATCTCGCCAGTCATGGAAGTGTTCCAGCTGAATATACATTCCGCACAAGCGGCGGGAGTGTCGATATAGGTACGGGCTCGGCGCAGATTACCAAACTCAAAGGCAAGACGCTGGTGTGGAATCAAGTTTGCACCAAAGCAACCGCTGGCACCACCGTTGTTAAAGGGGTTACTTTTACAATAGCAGATGATGGTCGTATTACAATCAACGGTACGGCAGATGAAGATATTAAGGGTTCTGACATTAGCATAACCAATTATATTAACATAATCAATGGGCATAAGTATGCTGTATATGCTGTCGGAAAAGGTCCTCACACCATCGTATCCATTAAAGCAAATATGTGGGGCGGCGCCCTTGCATTAGACTATGTGGACAAATATTCTATTGTAACTGCAACGGACACAAGGTCAAATGAACGATATGGTGTAAGCATAAGGCAAGGTACACAGGTCAATGTTTCCTTCTATTTATGTCTATTTGACCTCACCCGGATGTTCGGCGAAGGCAACGAGCCTTCATCGGTGGTCGAGTTTATAGCACTCTACCCAGGCAACTACGGCTACAATGCAGGCAAGCTGAAGAACAACGACGCGCTGGCGGTGGTGACCACGGGGTTTAACCAGTGGGATGAGGAGTGGGAAGTGGGAAGTATTAGCAATGATACGGGGCTACCGATAGCAGATTTAAGTGGAAGAATAAGAGCAAAAAACCACATAAACGTCTTTCCTTCTACGAATTATAATAGTAATAGCAAAATAGCCTCGGTGTTTTATTATGATATAAATCATAACTTTATATCTAGTTGGTCACTCTATGAACATGGAGATGTGTTTACAACACCACAAAACTGTTATTACATAAAATTTATAACTTATACGGTTCAAGGAGGCACCTACAACCACGACATCTGCATCAACCTCTCTTGGTCTGGCTACCGCAACGGGGAATACGAGCCCTACTGGAAGTCCACCCTCCAGCTCAATCTCAACGCTCTCGCCTGCCACGATGAGGACAACAACGCAGTGGTGGTGAACGGCCTTGACGGAGTAGGGAGTTCCCACGATGAAGGCGTGGTGGAGAACGTGATGCTCACGAAGATAATCAAGAGGTTTGCAGAGATTGATTTGGGGGATTTGACTTGGACGTATGATTCATATTATAATGCGTATTATGCCGCAGTATCGGGGAAGGCAAATGGAGAAACGAATATTATTTGCGGTAATTACGAAACTGTTGCGAATGCGGGCGAATTAACCAATAAATCAATTACCGGATACTACAATACAAACATTGTATATATCAAAAACACCGCGTTCTCTGGCTATACGGACGAACAGGTTGCCGAAGCTCTTTCCGGCTCAAAACTCCGCTACGAACTCTCCACCCCTCTCATCCTCACCCTTGACACGCCCATCCCCGTGTCCTACCGCGTGGATGACTTCGGCACGGAGGAACGCACCAGCCCCGTGGATGCGGACGGAGCGCAGAGCGCACCGATAGTCTACGATGTGCAGTACGCGATGAACGCCGTGGATACCCTCCGCAACCTGCCGAAGAACTACATCAGCAAGGACTCAATGGATAATATCCTCACGGCACTGAAGACTGCGGGCATAATTGCAGACTATACGCTGACCTTTGACAGTGAAACGCGTGAGTACGAATGCGTGATAACCGCACCAACACCAGGAGAATAACCATTAAATCATCAATACTATTAAATATACCATATCAGAAAACCTGACTAACTGGTACATATTACTGAAAGTTGGGGTGGTTACATACTTACTAAGAATATATCTCTGATTTACTTGGAGTAGGTTTGTTGATATCACAAATGGCAAATATGTTTATACAATAAGTATTGTGAAACAACAATAACAATAAAATAATGACATTTAAAAGTTTGGTATTATGAAGCATGTAGTATTAAAACATTTAGATGATGAGTTTATACAATTAATACCACATAAGGGGTATAAATTATATAATAATCAAATATCACAATATTTCTCTGAAGCAATATTAAAGAATAATGATATAAAATATTTTAGCGCAATAAAACTTTAAAATATATTTTTATGGAATCAGAAGAACTAAGATTATTAAGAGAAAATAATGCTATGCTAAGATATATCTGCCAACAACTTGGTGGAACAGAAAGCACAGCTAAAGAGTTTTTAATTAATCTTACTGCCAATCTAATTTCTGAAAATATTACACGAAGATAATTCGTTACTAATTTAACCCTCAATAGAGTAATATCTATTGAGGGTTTTTTCTTTTATTAGCATTGTTATCTTTTATCAAAAATAGTTTCTATCTTTGCACTGTAAGCTTACAAAATAACGAATAAATAATTTAAAAGATTTTAAAAAAAGATTATGGCAGAAGATAGTAAAACTTATGTCTTTGGAAACGATTCGCAAGTACCAGCATGGTTAGCCATGAATAACGGTAATGGTTTATTCGGTGGTAATAGCTTCGGTGGTGGTATTGTTGGTTTCATCCTTGGTCTCCTTTTCGGTAACTGGGGTGGTTTCGGTGGATTTGGTGGCTTCGGTGGTAATGGTCTTGCTGGTGCTGGTTATCTTGGTAATCAGATTAACAATGATAACAACACTGACCTTATCATGAGCGCAATCAGTGGTACCGATTCTGACGTTAGACTTCTGGCTACTACTCTAAACACAGACGTAGAGTCTTTAAGAAGTGCACTTGCAACCATTAATACTAGCCTTGCTACTGTTGGTTCATCTGTCGGTATGTCTGCTCTTGAGGTTGTTAATGCTATTCAGTCTGGTAATGCTGCTTTAGCTGCTAAGCTAAGTGAGTGTTGCTGCGAGAATAGACTTCTTACAACTCAGCAAGGATACGAGTCTCGTATCGCTACAATAGAGCAAACGAATCTTCTTGGTTCTCAGGCCGATAGAAATACTAAGAGCATCACTGATGCTATAGCCGCTCAAACCGTTGCTATGAATGATGGTTTCTGCGCTATTAAGGAACGTGAACTCCAAAGTAAGATTGATTCTCTAACAGCACAGAATACTGTTCTGAGAACACAAATTGATAATGCGGCACAGACTTCTCAGATTGCTGCAATGTTAGCACCAATCAAGTCTGAGGTAGATTCTATTAAGGCTTCGCAGCCTAGCACTGTTCCAGTTCAATGGCCTAATTTAGTGGCTGTAAATTCAACTCCATATGCTGGGTATGGATTCAATCCATACGGCTATGGTTATAGTGGAACTTCTTATTGGGGTTAATAAGGAGGTCTATTATGGCAAGATGGCCTTTTCAGTATACGAATATTAATGGAATACCTGCAATACAATCAAGGGGAGTTAAGATAACTACTGATGCGGTTACTTTTAGCTTCCGTCCTGATTGGGATAGAAATCCTTTCCGTGGTTTAATCCTAGTTAATATTGCAGATGAGATTCCAGAGGGAACAACGACTACTTTACCAATTATATTCACTATGGCTGGTAATAACAGTAATGTTACAGTTGCTGGTGGAGATAATTTGACAGTCGCTGATTTTAGTGGTACAGGAGTCTATCTTGTTTATTATGATAGACTATCTAATGTTTTACAGTTAATTTAAGATAATATGTTTCAATCAGTAAGACCTAATAGTCAGATTTACATTTTACATAAATCGGACAAACCATATATTGAGACTGGTACGGTTACAAGTCAACCACTTATTAAACCAAAATATCAGATACCAGCAACCTTCGGTAAACCGCAAGAAATGGTTGTAGATATTGCTGTTAAAGTAAATAATCAAACAGTAACATATAGTGGATTACCAGCACAAATGGATATATCGGATTCTTATAGCAATGGTGAGAACATTGTTGTGGCTGATAATCGTGAGGCGATAAATTCAGAAATACTTAGTCTAAAGCAGAAAAGTATAGACATTATTAATAGTAAAGAATATCATGAGGATTTAATTAAATGTTATGAGAAGATATTATCTGACTTGAATCCTGAGTTTGCTGAAAAGAAAGCTCAGAAAGAAGAGATAGAAATACTCAAGAGTCAGATGTCTGATATGTCTAAAAACATTGAAGAATTAATGCTGGCTAATAGGTCTTTGATTGAACGCTTATCTCATAAACAGATTTAATATTATGGGCAGAATGTGGGAAATACGTGAAGAGCACGAACCTCGTTATGGTTATCGTGAGGACCACATGGGATACCGTGGAATGTCTGGTCGTAAAGACGAGTCCTTCGAAGAGGGTTACGAATGTGGTTACGAAGATGGTTATCGCAAAGCCATGAAAGAAGCAAAGCGCTACTACGAGGATAAGCGATAATGTTTAACTAGGGACGAGTAATATCGTCCCTTTTATTTTTTATACTATGAGATTAGATGGTTTTAGTAAATATCCATCTGGGATGGAAAAATATCTTGAGATGTACGGTTGGCATTTCTCAAAGAAAATGGCAGAATGGGCTTCTTCAAAAATGTATAAGATGGAAGGCGCAACCAAGAAATACATTGAACCATATACTAGAGAATCATTAGATAATACGATTAAAAGATATGGTTATTCAATTAATGGGGCTAAGGGATATGACGATGTTTATATAGCAAATATGTGTAAGGCTGATTTTCTTGGTGATTCCGTTAGGGATGAAGCTGCACTTATAAGATATGTTAAAGATGTTATAGAAGACGCTGATGCTTATGAGGGCATGCCATTTACTAGATTCTTTGCCGACTGTATCGGTAGTGGAACTCCTATTAATTGGGAAGATATGATTTAATATGATAGTTCAAGATTTTTACTTAGAAAAATATGATTGGTATGTTAGAGTTTATTATTCTGCTGAATCAATAGATAGTAATGATATTATGGAAGATATAATATCTATAGGTTGCTGCAAAGATGAACTTGTTAAAATAATATCATTCATGAAACGAATGTCATACAATAATGGTTTTACTTATAGTAATCCAGATTACAAATCTTCTGTACTTGTTATAAGTAAAACTACTAGTGGCTCTGAATTTCAGGATACTTTTGACCACGAAAAAGGACATTTGGCAATGCACATAACAGAGAGTTTTGATATCGACCCATTTAGTGAAGAGTATCAATATCTCATTGGTTCTATTGGTAAAAAGATGTATCCTGTTGCTAAATTTTATTTATGTGATAATTGTAGGGAGGACGAATAGTTCTCCCTTATTTTTTTCTTAACTATTAATTAATTTAAAATTAATTTCATTTGTTTTGTCGTCAAATTGTTATACCTTTGCACAGAATATCAAATTAAAGGAGAAAAATATGGCAAATAATGGAAGTTTAAGTTTAGAAAACTTAATTGACCCAGAGGAACTGTTTCGTATCTCTGGTGAAGATTCTTTTGTAGAAGATGAGCCCGCTGAGCCTTCTAAGAAAGAAGAGCCCAAGGGTAATGATATAGACGATACACATCAAGTCATTGATGGGGGCGATGGAAGTGGTCTGTTTGACCCCCAGGAGAGCGTAGATGATAATGATGATAAGAACTCAGGTGATGACACCGACCCGACAAAGAGTCAAGGTTCTTCTCCCAACATCTACTCTTCCATTGCCAAAGACTTTAAAGAGGACGGTGTCTTCCCTGACCTAACAGATGAAGATATTGAGAAACTTAATACTCCTGAAGGTTTGTCTGAGTTAATCAACAAACAGATTCAGAAGAAGATTGATGATTCTATTGATGAAACTCAGAAGAGAGTTAGAGATGCTCTTAATGCAAATGTAGAGCCTTCTGAGATTAATAAATATGAATCAATGATTAAGTATCTTGATAGTATTAAAGATTCTGATATCGAAGGTGAAGATGACCAAAAGGTACAGCTTCGTCAAAATCTTATTTATAGAGATTTACGTAATCGTGGCTATAGCGACGAGCGTGCCAAGCGCGCTGTTAAAAGGTCTTTCGATAATGGAACAGATTTAGATGATGCTAAGGATGCTCTTGCTGGAAATAAAGAGTTCTTTAGCAATGAATACAATAAGCTTATTGCTAACGCCAAGGCGGAGCAGAAGCGTATTGTTGAAGAGCGTGAAGCTCAAATGGAAGAAGTAAAGAAAGCCATTATGGATGATAAGCCCATAATTGGTGATTATGTCATTCCTAAAGAAATGAGGCAGAGTGTTTATGATTCTATCAGTCGTCCTGTATATAAGGACCCAGAGACTGGTGAGATGTTATCTGCTGTTCAGAAGTATGCTAATGATAATCATTATGAATTTTTAAAGATGGTTGGAATTATGTATACTCTTACTGATGGATTCAAGAACATGAATGGTCTTATTAACAAAGAAGTAAATAAACAAACTAAGAAGAGTCTGAAAAATCTAACTGATGCGCTCAATGGTACTACTAGAAATTCTGATGGTTCGTTCAGATTGGCTAATGGACTTGGTGATAAAGAGACTTATTCAGGCAGTGATGATTGGACTCTAGATGTTTAAATATAATTAAAATCTAAAGTTATTTATGGTTAAATTACAAAAATTTCAGACTGTAGGATTTACTGGCTGGGCATCCGAAGTAACTAAGGCTAATCACATTGATACCCTGTACCATAAGTCTCCACAGCTTGCTAATCAGTTCATGATTCAGCTCGCCGCTCGTAACTTTGGTAAGGCTCTTGAAGCCTTCTTAACAAAGTTCCCTACCAAGGAGTTTGAGTCCGATGATGAGTACTATTGGGAAGTTATTGGTTCTGCTCGTAGGAACATTCCTCTAATTGAGGCTCGTTACTTTGATGGAACAGTCGTTACTCAGGAATCTGCCGAGGGTACTATTGACCCAGTAGTTGCTGGTAAGGGTAATCCTGGCGCCAATGGCGAACCGTTCTATCTGGTATTTGGTGAGCAGTGGTTCTTCAACGGAGAGGAAATCTTCGGTAACCTGAATGAGGTTTATCCAATGTTAATCAAGGGTACTCCTCGTATGGAGGGCACAAACTACGTAGACTAAAATATGCGTCTTACCGCCGAAATGCGGTATTGAAAATGGGCAAAATCGGTGAAACCCTTCATTAATGGGTAATACCGAGTTAACTTATACAATAATATGTATAAGTAATGTAGAGAGTAGAGATTGAAACTATGGGGAGAATTTATAAGATTTCAAATGATATTAACGATAAATTATATATAGGTCAGACAACGCAAACATTACAAAGACGTTTTACTTCACATTGCTGCAGCAGTAATGATAAAGCTAAAAACATGTATATAAAAAGAGCGATTTTAAAATATGGCAAAGAACATTTTAAAATTGAACTTATTGAAGAATGTGATGATAGTCTCCTTGACGAAAGAGAAATTTATTGGATTAATTATTTTGATTCTTATAATAATGGATACAATCTTACAATTGGTGGAAATTCTAATAGAAATTTATTAAATCAATCTATTGAAAACAGAATTGATATTGACGAGTTTAAGAATTTTGTATTAAATTATAATCCAACAGTAAACGAACTAATAGACAAATATAATATTTGCTATTCTACTGTTTACAATTTAATTAGAAAACTTAACTTAAATATATCTTTAAGACATGGATATAGAATTGGTAAAGAACTTTCCAAACAAGAAAAGATTGAACTTTTAGATTTATATAATTCTGGTTGGTCGATTAAAATGTTGGTTAAAAGATATCATGTTAAAAAATCAAAGATATCAAATTACCTTCATTCATTAGGAATAACGCCAAGAAGGAGTTATACAGATTATTCTAAAAGAAAGAAACACATAGAATATAATATCTCCACGAGTGTCCAGACCCAAACAGATAATGCTGAGGGTTAAAATGTACTCCGAACTTACAAGATGATAAATTGTAAGAGGTATCGGATAAAGAGCCGATACGATAACAAATTGGTATGAAGTTGAGCTTTCTAATGGTTCTAATGAAGGAATTCCATGGGAGAGACTACAGCTTGGTGAGCGTTTCAGCTACAATGCAGCTCCTGTAGCTCGTGGCCTGTCTAAGGAAGTCGGTGGTGTCCGTCACGTTGCTCCTGCAACAATGAGAAATGAGTGGACCACAATCCGTCTGTATGATAAGGTCTCTGGCGACCTGATGGATAAGAAGGTTGCTATTGGTGTTCCTGCACTTGTTAAGCAGGATGGCACTGGCAAGATGGTTCCTTCCACTGTTAATAAGTGGATGTTCCAGCAAGAGTACGACTTCGAGCGTACTTGGGCTGAGTACAAGAACAACATGATGTATTATTCTGTTTCCAACAGAAATAACAACGGTGAGTATCGTAACTTCGACCAGGGTGGTGAGGTTATCCGTAAGGGTGACGGTCTCCGCGCTCAGATGCAGAAGGGTAATGTTCACTACTACAACAAGTTCACGCTGAAACTTCTTGAGGATATCCTCCTGCAGTTCTCGGTACAGAATCTTGAGTATGGTGATAGAACATTCGTTATCCGTACTGGTGAGTTTGGTTTTGCTCAGTTTGCTAAGGAAGCTCGTTCTTCCATCTCTGGCTGGACAGAATTCACATTCAATGGTGACAACCTTGGTATCCTTGCAAAGAATGGTAATGGTTATACGGCACGCAATCCTCAGATTACTGAGTGGTACGGTCCTAATAACCTGCACATCAAGGTGGAGATTGACTCCTTCTATGATGACCCTGTAACTAACAAGATTCCACATCCACTTGGTGGCGTTGCTGAGTCTTATCGTTACGATATCTTTGACCTTGGTACATCTCAGGCTCCAAACATCTTCAAGTGCGCTATTAAGGGTCGTCCTGAGTCTCGTGGTTTCATGAGCGGTATGCGTAACCCTTGGACTGGTGCTACATCCAACAACTATATGAGCTATAGCGAGGATAGCGCATCCATCCATAGAATGGCAAGCTTCGGTGTTTGTGTTCTTGACCCTACCAGAACAATGTCTCTGATTCCGATGATTGCACTTGGATAATGAGTTATACACGAGGTGGGGCTGGTGTTACTCACCGCTCCACCTTTTTATATATTAATTTGGGAGAATTTTAATTATGGAAGATTTTGTTATTGATGCCTCCGCGATGGAGGAAACAGCTCCTGTACAGAAGAGCGAACCAAAGTCAACTAAGAAGACTCAAGTCGCTAAGCGTCGTGAAGTCACAGTTGACCCTGATGCATTAGTTAGTTGTTTAAGGTCTGAAAAGATTATTGTCAAGAAGATTCTTAAAGAGAATGATGGGATTACTGATAAGAAGCATCCATACTATGGTGGTATGTCAGAGAATTCTGTTAGAACGTTTACTGTTCCAATTTTAACTAATGGAGCATATAAGAATGTTCTTACTGATGCTGAAAAAGAATTTCTTGAATATTATATGCGTCTTGAACCTGGTGACCTTGGAATTTACAAAAAGGTAGATAATTACTGGGAGAATTACTTTGTTAGACTTACTAAACAGGATACTATTTTTGACTTATCAAACCCAGACGATTACATTAGGTATAAGGTACTCTTAGCCAATAAGGATACTATTTGTCCTTCTTTAAGAATGTTAAGAGATTATCCAAAGCAGACTTATGAATATGTAATCACTAGCGATAAAGAGACCTATTCGAATACTAAGGAAAGTGTCTCGAACAAGAAACAGTGCTACAAAGAATTTGGTAAGATTGAAGATAATTACGATGTATTGAAGACATTGGTTGAGACTGTTGATGGTAGACCTGTTTCTGCGAATACTAATCTTGATTGGCTACAGGCCAAGGTCATTGAACTTATTGAGTCTAATCCAAGTGATGTTCTTAGGGTACTTAAAGACCAGTTACTACCATTTAGGGTATTACTTAACAAGGCTTATGCTGCACGAGTTATTACTCGTAGAGGTGATTTTTATTACTATCAGGATGAGCCACTTTGCTTAGATGGAGAGAATCCTACCGCAACATTTGCGGCTAAGTTCTTAAGTTTACCTAAGAATCAGGAGCTGAAATTAGCAATTGAGGCCAAAATTAAATAATATATATGAATACTGGGGAATTTAAATTAGAGTTTAATACCTATTATAATAACGTAACGTCTAATCAGGCACCTGGTTACAATGATTTTGAAATCAGTGAATTCCTCACATTAGCTTATGAACAAATAGTATCGGAGCTGTATGAGAATAGCGTATCTGGTTTTGAAAAGACCGAAAGCGCTAGGAAGTCTTTAGATGCACTATTAAGACAATATGTTATTAGGGACGTATTTAAAGACCCAGATAATAGGTTTGAAACTAACGAGTTTAAATGTCGTACATATAGGGATGAAGTTCTCTATGTTGTTATGGAGTGGGCTGTTATTGGAAAACCTATTTTAGACAATAATGGAGACCCTGTTCTTAATGAAGATGACGAACCAACTTACGATGATGTACATACCGTAGAGGTAATACCGTGTAAGTACGATTATTTTCTAAGAACTTATAAGAATCCATTTAGGGGTGTCTCTAAAAAGAGAGCGTTACGTATAGACTCTAAAGACAATACAGCAATTATTCACACTGATAAAGACTATGAGGTTATTGAATATAATTTTGAGTATATCAAGAAGCCATTACCAATTATAATTGGAAATCCAGATTTTGAGGATTTAACTATTAATGGTTATCATTGTGGTGAAGATATCGAGTGTGAGTGCGATGAATCAATTCATCGTATGATACTATTAAGGGCTGTTCAACTCGCCAAGGCTGCTTGGCAATCAAAATAATATATAACAAATTTAATATTAAATAGTTATGAATTTTTCTACAAATCAAGTAATGCAGTTTTACTGCGTAGCTGAGGCTCCTACTCTTAAGAAGCTTGGTCCTTCTGGTAGTGAGACTCACGCATTCATTGAGGTTCCAAACGCTAAGGGCGAGATTGTGCGTTCCGACCTTATCCAGATTGGACATGTCACTGACGTTAGAAACGTTGCTTATACCGCTGACGTTCGTACGCTGAGCGGTTATAAGGTAGCTTTCAATTCTAATGTTAATAGTGGTGCTCCAGTTGCTGGTCAGGAATATATCCTTCGTGTTATGATTCGTGGAACTATCGGTGAGGAGTGCACTTATACAAAGCAGGCTTCCTATATTGCTAAGAGTGGTGACACCGCTGGTGTAGCACTTGCTGCTCTTGCTGGAAATCTTCTTATCAACATGACTGAGGATTCTGTTCTGTATGACCTTTACGATGACACTGTTGGTGATGCTTATAAGCTTTCCGCTTCTGTTTCGAATGGTGAGATTGTTCTTAAAAAGAACGGTAGTCAGGTTACAAGCATTACATCTCTTGTGATTGCTGAGCCAACTCCTTTCTGGAAGCTTGGTACATTCCCAGAGCAAACAATGAATATCGTTGTCACTACTGCTCCAATCGTAGTTAGCTCTGTTGATGAGCCTCGTTGGGCTACTATCACAAAGGTTAGTGCTGGTACTCTGCCGAACACTCATATCATAGCCGATATGGAGTACTTCGCTCAGGGTGAGAAGGGCGCTGATGACGTTCACGGATTTAGCGCTATCACAAATGGTAACGTTGGCCTTCTTGTCAATCCTAATGACACTCATGGTTACAACGTTCTGACTGTTCAGTATTATCATACTGGTGCTCGTGATGCCGTTCAGAAGTCTGAGAGAACTCTTGTTATAGCTGCTCCATACAACGTGAGTCTGTCGACTCTCGCAAGTGCTTTTGCAGCTATCTAATAATTGAAATAGATTAATGGTTGGTGGGTGGCTATCTTTCGGTAGTCACCCTTTTTTAATTCATAACTATGACAAAATATAAAGAATTAGTTGCTTTTATACTTGATGCTATTAAGGCTGTTAGTGATGATGCGTTCATTACCGAAGACCATGTTATCTTTTTACTTAATAAGTATCGTTCTTATCTCCTGAAACAAAAATACGAGAAAGACCCAAGGAGACAGGTTCCGGCTAGTAACTATCAAAGTATAGAGCTTACTTTAGAACAATACGGTAAGACTGGTGATGGTATAAATCCAGACTGGGATTATGATGGCTTATCTAAACATAGTACTGTTACTGAGAGTGAAGATAGAGCCAATATGGATGGACTCATAGCTTATGAGCAAGATGGTGACCCACAAAAAGAGACGAGGTGGGATGATAAGAATTTGGTTAAACGTACTTATTTAAGAAGTACCGAACAGTTGCCATACACTATGCAACTTGGCATATCTAGTTGTTATATTGTAGACCCGTTTATGGCTACTATAACAATGATATCAAAAGAAAGACTGGAGTTTGTTGGTTGGAATAAGTTTCTACAGAAAATTATATATGGAGCTATTGGTCCAGACCGGCGTTTATATATAAAGAGTAATAATCCAGAATTTCTTGCTATTAAGAAAGTTATATTCCACGGAATACTTGAGGACCCAACATCTGTTATGGATGACGCCATGGAAGAGGATTGTCCAATTGAAGAGGCTTTAGTATCGCCATTAATCAAATCTGTTATAGCAGACCTGCTACAGTTTGAATACAGACCTCAAGACCCTGCGAATAATGCTAATGATGATTTATCTGATATAAATCTATTCATTAGGAATAATATGAAGAAGAGTTATAATCGTGACTATTTAGATGGGGAGACTGAATAATTATGACAGAACAAGAGTTTATTAAAGATATAAAAAAGGTATCTAAGTCAAGGAAACATAAGTTTAATCCAGGTTATATAACTAGGGATTACTATACTTACTTTAAGAAGTTTAATAAGAATTTAACCGAAACTCAATTTACTTCTGCGCTTCGCGCATTATTTAAGATATTATTTAATAATCTAATATCTGGTAAAGATGCTAAATTAGGAGCCAATCTTGGTAGATTAGAATTGGTTAAAAAACCTAAAAGAGTTAATTTTATTGATGGTAAAATAAAAACCAATCTTCCAGTAGATTGGAATACCACGTTAAAGTTATGGTATAGCGACAAATCCTGTAGAGAAAAGAAAACTCTTGTTAGATGTGATAATGAGAATATATTTAAAATTAGATATAGCAAACACAACGTGCAATTTAATAATAAGAAATTCATGTTGTTTAGAACAGGTCGAAATCTAAAAAACGCATTAAAGCATGCGATTATAGAAAACAATCTAGATTCATTCTCTCAATATGAAGACTGGTAAGACAACACTTAATATAATACTAGATAGGATTCGTAGGAATCCATTACTGTCCGACATACCATTTGAAACAGCAGTAGACTATGCTGTTGACTTTATGGTATTAGAGGGATTTCCTTCATTCTTCGTAGAGAAGGTTGCAAATATAGAGATTAATAATTATAGGGGATTACTACCTAACGATTGCGCAGAACTTAAAGCAGTAAGAGGATTTCTTAACGCTGACTTTAATCATAGACCGATATCGTTCAGAGAAGCAACAGATGTATTCATGCAGAGTCCCAATAGAAGATATAGCAATGATTTTACTTATAGAGTAACAGGTGATGTCATTTATTCTTCAATGGATAAATGTACTTTAGAAGTAGTTTATCTAGCATTTGAGACAGACCCGAATGGATTTCCTATGATACCAGACAACAGGAAATTCTTCATTGCTTTAGAGAGCTATATTAAGATGAAGCATTATGAAAACCTTTTTGAACAAGGAAAGCTTCATCCAAATATAATGGAACGTGTTGATAGAGAATACTGTTGGGCCGTTGGTTCTTGCGATTCAGAATTCCATAAACTATCTATTGATAGAGCTGAGTCTATTGGCAATCAATGGAGACAGATTCTTATTAATAATAACGAACACTTAACAGGTTACGCAAATCTTGGTATAAAGAAAGATTATAAAATACAATAATTATGGAAGCAAAATCATATCAGCTTAATAATAAAGGAATGCATAAAGATATTTCTATTAGTAAAGCAACTAACGAGTTTGCATATCATAATAAGAATATCAGAATTACAGTTAATGGTGACGAGTCATTACTAAGTATAACTAATGAAAAAGGTTCTGTTAAAAAAGAGATTCCAATTAGTTATAAAGCAATGACAAAAAATCTAATGACATATAATTCTAGTGTAAGTTTCGGAAGGATTTCAGTAAACATTAAAACACAATATGAGACTACATCATCTGTACCTTTTGAGTTAAACGTATCTTATGGAAAGCAATTTGGTGTAAATATGATGTTAACCAATGGCGTTTGGAGAGTAAAGCCAACGAGATTACAATCAGTACGTAAAGTAGTAATAGCGCCATATGACGACCCATCAGAAACATCAAATGCATATCTATCAAGTTTTTCTTTTCTTGGAGTTGAAAGTTTAGAGTCTTCATTTACAATAACACCAACATCTGAGATTAATACATTTGATACTATATATAAAATAATACCTGAAGAAAGTGCATATCAATATAATAATGTAATAATTGTTACAGATAATGCAACTAACATTTATTATGCACCTGATAGATTTAAAAATATTAATAAATTTATATATCTAATAGGTAGTGAATATTATGTATCAGAGAATCCATTTGATGTAGAAAATTATACACAAATGGAAAAAACTTTGAGTTATAGTTTTCCTAATGGTACTACTAATTATACTTTAAATAGTAATACAATAAGTGAAAATATTGATTTTAGTGATGAAGATTATGAAGAATATACATTTTCAGACACATTACCATTATTAAATGATATAGAGGTTCAATCAATATCAGTAAGTTATACAGATGATAATTTCTATTATGTCGATGATATAAATGTTGAAGATATTATGGTTCCAGTATATAATATAACTGGAGTATATGTCGGACATTGCATAACATCTAAATATATTATATTATTTTGTCATCAAAATACTAATAATAAAGATTATATATATAGAATTGAAGAATCTAATAATGAATATATATTCAAGAAATTATTTAGTGGGAATTTAGATTTTTCAACAGATAATATTCTAGAAACATTATTCTATTACGAATCAGAAGATATACAAAAAGTATATTGGATAGATGGAGTACATCAAACAAGAGTTATTAATATAATGAAATTAGATTATGTTGATAACTATAATAATCAGTTTGATTTTGTTCCAACTGTATCAAGTGTACCATCTGTTAGAATTAAAAAAAGTTTTACATCAAGTGGAACATACCATTCTGGAATAATACAATACTTTATTACGTACTATAATAAATTTGGTGCTGAGAGTCATATTATTTGGGGTTCTGCCTTACATTATATAGCTCCACAAGATAGAGGTGGTGCACCAGATGAATTTATATCGTGTTCGTTTACTTTAAATATATCGAATATAGATGATAAATTCGAATATATGAGAATTTATTCTATTAAAAGACAATCATTAGATGGTCCAGTAGAAGCTAATATAGTATCTGATATATCTATTAAAAATAGAAAATCTATTGAAGTAACAGATATAGGGTCGAATCAAGAATCAATAGACCCAAATATGATTAATTTCTTAGGTGGAAGTAATTTTGTTGCTAATACATTTGCTCAGAAAGATGATACATTATTCCTTGGTAATATAAAATTAAAAGATAGTGATTTACCAGATGGATTAAAAGAATATATTACTACTAATTGGATTGATGATGGTAGTTTTAAAGATTCAAAAAGAATTAAATTTGATTATAAATGTTTTTCTAGAAGTAAACCAGAAGGATTTTATCCGCATAGACAACAGATAAATTCTTCATCTATATCATTTAAAGGATTTAAAAGAGGAGAAATTTATAGATTCGCTATACAATACCAAGATTCTAATGGAACATGGACACAACCTATATGGATTGGTGATAAAGAGTGTACATTGTATCCAAAGAAACATCCAACTGAGGATTGGACAATGGTTCCAACTGCAATCTTTGAACGTAGTGACGGTGAAAAGTTAGATAATAGTACATATAATAATCTAATTAAAGATTATATAGCATATAGATTATTAATGGCTAAGACTGATTATAGTAGTCGCTCTATAGTAACACAAGGTATTGTGTGTCCAACAATGTTCAATTACAAAGAGAGAACATTAAATAAGCCATATTCTATATCATCATATCTAATGAGGCCACGCGAAGGAGATGTTGAATATAGACATTTCTATCCAGTTCATGAAATATATGGTAATAGAGGTGTAGCATTGCCAAATTATGGTGAAGCTGGAACAGCTGGTACAACGTATACGGCGAGATGTGTAATTACGGCAAAGGTTAAAGCTTCATATTATTATTGGGAATATTTTACCAATCTAATTATTTATGTGCAAAGCGACCAGGGCGCAGAGAAAAAAGTGTTTAGTATAACAGATTATCGCGGTTATGCTATGACTGAAGTTTATGATAGCATCATGAATGCTATTAAAAGCTTTGGTCCTCCATTTGAAAGTGATTTATTTTTAACTAGAGACCAGCACGCAAGAATGCACGGCGTTGGTCATGCGTCACTTGGAAGTTGGACATCTGGTGCAGAAGGATGGAATAATTGGTGGTATTACAGAACGTTTGAACGTACTATAACAATTACCGATACTGGTAATAGTAAATTAATAGATTTATATTTAAATGCTAACGAAGAACAAACCAGTGAAGATTTTAATACTGAATATTATGTAGACGAATCTATATTAACTTTTAATTCACCTGATTTACTTGATTACGCTAATCAAATAAATCAATCTGGATTAAGTTTTAGATTGGTTGGTATTGCTCCAATTACAGCAAGTAAATCTGATTATAGAATTTATTTCACCGATGATTCTGTAGTTAAATATAAAGGAAATCTATTACCTTTATCTGGAGAATATTATACACAGAATTTAACATCGTTACACACAACATTAACTAGTGATTATATATATTCTAATGCCGCATGGAAAGAAACTAGTGTTGGTAGCGGTAAATACTATAGAGCTGACCAGTTTGCTGAATATAGAATATACATGTGGCATAAAGAAGGTTCCTTATGTGGTGCTAGTAAAAATATGGTTGAAAGCGCAGAATCAGATGCTCCAGTTATAGACTATAACATAGATATATTAGATGATAAACTATTCTCTACCGAGAAATTCTCAATAGATACAGAATATTTTTCTTTTTATAATATTGGTATATCTAAGCCAGAAGTATTTAATTCTGATGGACTTGCAATATCTAGAGTTGAATTACCAGATACAACTGGAACATATTATGGGAATTATCAAACTAGTTTTATACCAAGAGATAAAACAGTTCCAGTTAAAGAGCAACCTAGTGGATGTGTTGATATCGAATCTAATGACCTCGTATCAATAAATTATAACTCTACACCACATGCTGTATTTTCTTTATTGAAAGATATTACAGAAAGTGACATAACGCATAAACAAGCTATATTATTACCTAAATTAAAGTCAGATTCTGACTATGATGATATATTAAGTTATACTTTTTTAAAGCCAGATACAGGACTTGAAATTAGTACTGCTGTTGCTAATGGACAGCTTGAAGAGTTAAAGTCATATGGTATCTTTAGATATACTGGTACAAATGAAAGTTTTATAATGTATGATGTTCAACAATATGCATCTATTTACATATCACGAATACCAAGTCTAGCTAGTGAACAAGTAGTTTATGCTTTAGTGTCTAATTCAGCATTATCAGCGTCTAATCCAATAATTAATTATGTATTTAAACTAACTAAAAATGCTGGAAGTGGTTATGATATAGAAAAGAAAACAACTGGTTTTGAATCATGTGTAATAGAATTTTATGACGGAGGTAATTATGCTGCGTTTGATGGATTATCTAATACTGATTACTTTCAATATAATCAATCTACTAAGAAATTATCAAGACCACAATCATATTTAACTCATTCATATGCTAGATTATCTGATATAGATTATGAAACATCTTATCCGTATTTGTTTATAGGTGAGTTATTTAGACAAATACCATATAGTTCATTATATGGTGGATATGATGAGAACGCTATTGAGAAGATTACTTGGATACCAATCTGTAGTGGATTTCCTACTAATAAAGATATCTATAAGACAGAAGGTGATACTTACTATCAAAGATGGGATTGTGTTAAAACAACTCCTGGTTATATTAAAGGCAAGAATAGTATATTTGATATTACATCAGTAATGCTAGAATCTCATATTTGTCTTGATGGAAGATATGATAAGAATCGCGGTGGAGATGATATATTGAATATTAGTTCTGATAACTTTAATCTATTTAATCCAGTATATAATCAATCAAATAATTTATTTGCTTATAATATACTTGATGATAAATATGATTTAGATACATTTGAGAATCAAGTACTATGGTCAAAACAAAAAGATATTACTAGTGATATTGATACTTGGACTAATATATCTCAATTAAATTCTATCTATCTTGATGGTCAGTATGGCGGAGTTAATAAGTTGGTTAATTATAACGATACGATTGTAGCTTTTCAAGATAAAGCAATAGCTGCAATTAACTTCAATAATCAAACTCAGATATCAACTGAACAGGGATTACCAATTGAAGTAGTTAATAGCGGTAAGGTTACTGGTTATAATTATGTATCAAAGATTAATGGTTGTCACAATAAGTGGTCCATCAACGAATCAACTAGCGGATTATTCTTCATAGATGACTATAATAAATCATTATTTAGATTCAATAAGGATGGTTTAACCAATCTATCAACTTCTCTCGGCTTCTCTAAATGGTTTAAAGATAATATTTCTGGAGAAATCTGGAATCCAAACAACAGTGCATTTAGAATTAGCTCTGATAAGATTAAACACGATGTTTATATCATTAATAAAGACAATTGTTTATGTTACAACGAAGATACTGCAACATTTACATCATTCTATACTGAATACAAAAATGCTGTATCTATCTTTAATTTAAATGGCAAGACTCTTTACTTTGATAAAAACTTTAATCTTTATGAGATGTTTGCTGGAGATTATCTGAGAGACTTCTCAGTTGAGTATAAAGTTAATCCAGAACCTCTAGAAGACAAGATATTTACAAATATAGAATATATCTCAGATACTATAGAAGATGGCGTTAAAAACAAAAATAACCCATTTAAAACGCTTATTGTAAATACCGAATATCAGAATGGCGCAACCAATCTATTAAATAACAATTATCCTAATTCTGCTAGCAAGTTTAGATTATGGAGAGGCGATATACCTCGTGATAGTGTTAACAAACTTGATAGAATCAGAAATCCTTGGATTAATTTGAAACTAATAGGTAACGATATCATAACAGGATTAACTACTTTACATAGTCTAGTTATTAAATACTTTAAATAAAAGTTAAGGCAGATGATTATAAATTAATTGTCTGCCTTAATTTTTTATAAAAATATTTTGTTTTTTAAACTTTTATTTTTAAATTTGTATATTAATAATTAACAGTTAATTACAATGAGTAAATGGAATGATAAATCTGCTCAAGCTTGGGATAATGCTTGGAGCGAAGATAATGCTTTAGGTTCTTCTTTAGGATTACTAAGTGGAATTACTGGAGTTATAGGTGCTGCTAGAACTGGTGCCCAAACAAAAGATTCTGCTCCATTTGATGCAATGCTAGATAATTATAAAGGTAGAGTATATAATTCTGATAACTACTTTAATCTTACTGATAATTATATGAATAATCAGTTGCCAGGTATTCCAAGTAAGAAAGATTTAACTTTATCTACTGGAGAACAAATTGGTAATACTCTATCAGCTACAGCCAGTGGTGCAATGACCGGAATGCAGATTGGTGGTCCATGGGGAGCACTTATC
>Ga0265298_10002147_pt1 | contig 27993 bp, 37 predicted proteins | sample AusTroGonzalo_MG_3_FD_193486 | JGI IMG/M metagenome (GOLD analysis project Ga0265298, IMG submission 193486) | Bovine rumen microbial communities from tropical cattle in Woodstock, Queensland, Australia - Gonzalo_01 | ecosystem: Host-associated > Mammals > Digestive system > Stomach > Rumen ...
TATATGAAGGTGAAGGAAGCAAAATTTTTGAAAAAGTCAGCAGGAGACATTAATGTTCAAGATCCAAAAATGGTCCCAATCGTTCTTTATTTACTAAAAGACAACAATTTTTTTAAGACAACATCGGACATTATAAATGAGACTTTATGGTCAAGATATTTGATAAAAAATGCAAGAGAGATTATAGAAGACTATATAAAAGAAAATATGAAAGATTAAGTTTACTTTTCATTCTGTCCTGTTATAATTAAATATACAAACCAACAAATATAGGAGAATGAAAAATGACTAAGATGCAGACTTTCGCTAAGAAATTTGAAGAAGCCCACCCCGAACTGAAAGAAATGATTATAAATGCTGATGATGAAGTTTATGATGCTTATCGGAAGCATTTAATTAGTAAAGCGAAGAGCATCAATGATGTCATTCAAATCACCAGTGTCATCGCTGTGATGAATGGATGGAGAGCAAATAATTAAAGAAAGGAGAATGAAAAATGATGACAATCGGCGAAAAAATTAATGAGATCCTGAAGAAGCATGGAGAGGACGTCTGTGGAGACATTACTTTTGAAGATGCAAAGAACTGTGCAAGCAGAAAGTGGAAGAATGTCCTTGGAAATACTCTCGACACCAAACTTGAAAATTTTATCACCTTGCGGAAGAAAAAGTTGAATGTTGAGCATTGGCTTGTTTTTATCTTCCAGGAAATGTTCGATGATGATCTGATGGCCCAGCTTTTTAATTCCGTAAAAGAAGAGGATTTTTGGATCAAAGATTTTATCAAAGCTGCTATCTGTTGTGAATATTCCGATATTTACTTTGATATGTTCGATTAAAGAAAGGAAAAAGAAAAATGGACACTGAAAATAAAAATTTTTACATGGTCATTGATTTTAGGAACCGTATACAGGAAATGATGGATATTGGAAAGGAACTTGGTGCTGATAAAATTACATGGGATGCTAATGGAAGTTTTTATTTTTGGAAAAATGATCATTGTTTTTGTGTCGCTGATAAGAAATGAATTAATGAAGAAAGGAAAAAAGAAAAATGAATACATTCGCATTTGAAATGGAACCAAATCAGATCAAAGAATTTTTGATTCATCAGTGCAAGATCGCTGAAAGTATGGGAGCAGTAAGTGCTATGAGATATGAAAATGGACTTATCTTCCTTGACAAGAATAATGAGGAAGTGTTAAGAATAAATTTTTAACCATAGTTTTCGATCATAATTAAAAAAGAGCCTCGGATGTTTAAGTCCGAGGTTTTTTGATTTATATATAAATAGATTATAAAAAATAGACTGTGTCTATACATCATTTTGAGGAGTCCAAAAAAATGACTGATGAAGAGTTTAAAGTAAGATGGCGCAGAATGTCATCATATCAAAGAAAGTTTTGTAAATTTTATTTAGAAAATGGTCTGAATGGCAAGCAAGCTGCAATAGATGCACGGTTATAATGCTGAATTTGTAAGAAGTCCATATAAGGTCATGAGAAAAATTAATGACGTCCTGGACTATTTAATTCAAAAGAACCAAATAGTGTCCACTTTAGTAAAGCCCGCTTGGGTCTATCAAGAATACTTAAAGTTATATAACCAAACTGAGTCTGAAATTACTAAACAAAATATATTGAAAGACTTGTCAAAATTACTTCAGATGTTGACAGAGAACCCTCAGGTCAATATAGAAAATAACATTCCCGCCACACCGGTCCAAATAACATTTACAAAGAATGATGAAGATAGAGCTTAATTCAAAATATGAAGATCTATTTAGAGATTTTGACTATGTAAGATATGTGATCATTTCAGGTCGGAAGAGGGTCCCGGAAAGTCATTCGCTACTTCTTTATATTTAGCAAATAAATTTTTCAATTCAAAAAAGAACTGCATTTATCTAAGAGAATATTTGACAAATGCTGATACTTCTACTATTCCACAATTTTTAGATCAGACTGATATTTTGAAGCTAAGAAAATACTTTAAGATTAAACATCGGTGAGATAGAAAATACTAATGGTGCTAAATTATACTTCAAAGGATTTCGCACTGCATCAAATGATAGTGATAGTCAATTAAAGTCTATTCCACATTTAGAGACTGTTTTGATAGAAGAAGCTACGGAAGTTTCTGAAAAAGATTTTGATAAGTTGAATTTATCAGTGAGAGATAAAGACTCACACCCCAAGATCATTCTATGTTTAAACCCAAGTCACAAAAAGCATTGGATTTATAGAAGATTTTTTGAAGAGAAGAAAATAGATTATGACTTCAATGGAATAGTCAATGATACACTTTATATACACACTACTTATTTTGATAATTTGAAAAATTTAGATCAAAGCTTTTTGAAAGAAGCGACTGACACTAAAGAGGTCAACATTCTAAAATACAATAATTTGTTCCTTGGTCAATGGAATGATGAAAATAAGAATGCTTTATGGTCAAATGAATTATTGGCATTAGCAAAAGATTTTCAAACTTGTCAAGATCATTTTGAGTCAAAATACTATTTAGGAATAGACATCGCAGTCAGCACAAATAAAGACTCTGATGAGACTGCTTTAACTTTGATCGAAAAAAATAAAGATCAATTTTATGTTTTAGAATGCATTCACCGGAAAGTTTACACCAGAAGAATGGTCAATGAAATGTAAAGATTTAAGATCAAAATATAGGAACTTATTCATAGTGGCAGAAAAGAACCAAGGTGGTGATCTGATTTCAGCCACACTTAAACATGTTGGGATAAATACAAATATAAAATTAGTCACAGCTACTAAAAGTAAAATATTGAGAGCTGAAGATATACTTATTTTATATGAGCAAAGGAGAGTGCATCACACTAAAATAATGTCACAATTAGAGGAAGAGATGCTTTCATATAGTGGTGATCCAAAAGAAAAAAGTCCAAACTGTCTTGACTCACTTGTATGGGCTTTGAAGGAAGCGTCACAAAAAGCATCCTCTGGGAGTTTATATATACAATAAAAATAAATAATGAATAAATAGAAAAATAATGGAACTTAGAAAATGATTTCAAAATTTAACCCACACTGGGCAGCACTGTCAAAGTTATATAAAATTAATGACTTAGCATTTCAAGGTGAATGGGCATTAAAGCATTCTGATGTTATAAAAGAACTTATCATGCCCACTGATACAATGGATGATCCGAAGAACCCAAAGCGTGAATACTTATGGGAACGTTATAAACAAAGTGCATTATATACAAACTATCCTGCTAAATACATTAAGCAAGCATTAGGTTTAGCAACGAAAGAAAAATATGTCCTTGAACTTCCACAATCAATGTTGAAGATAGAAGACTATGCTACTTTAGAGAACTTAAGTTTACAGGCTGTGGAAAATGAGCTTATTGAAAGTGTTATAAAATTCGGGTCTGCTTTATTGGTCACAAGAATTCCAGATGAAGTTGAGATCGCAAAAGATACACCTCGTATAGAAGTCATTCCTGGATGTGATGTCTTAGATGCTGAAAGTTTTTATGATAAAGAAAATGGTTTAGATCGCTTTAAGAGACTAGTTTACTATAAACAAGAATTTGAATTTAACTCTCAATCAAATGATTACAAAATGCCAGAGATTTACTTATATATAAAAGGTCTTAATTCAGATGGTGTTTACTATGAAGCTAAAATGAAAGAGCAAGACTATAGTAAATTTAACTTTAATGATCCTGAGTCTTCTAAAGATTCTTGCATTTCTCTCTCATTTCCAAAATGGTTTAATGAACTTAACTTCATTCCAGCGGTCTATGTAAATAAAGACTCTCTTAAACTAGAATGGAAAGAAAGTCCAATTCAAAATTTGATCGACACTTCTTTAAGCATCTTTCAAATGACAGCTGATATGAGATTCTTAATGCACCAACAATCATCATCAACATTAGTCATTACTGGGACTGATATGGAAGGGAAGAGTGTCCGCACTGGTGTTGGAAATGTTTTGAATTTAACTGATCCCGGTGCCACTGGTCAATACATAGCACCCTCTGTCGCTGGTTTACAAGCTATGCAAGCATGTTTAACTGAGCAGCATAAATTAGCACAAGCTGATTTACTAACTTTAACTGATGCTGGGTCTGATTCAAGTGGGACTGCTTTGACTTTAAGAATAAATGATAAGACGTCTGAACTTGTTGGAATAGTTTCTATTGTTGGAAAAGCTTTACAAAGAGAATTAGAGATCATTGGTCAAATAATGAATGAAAATATTGATGACATTGTTTTCACTCCTTATGTTGGCTTTGGTGGTCAAAATGATGATACGACTACTGAAGTTATTGATGGGCAAGAAAAAAATATTGAAGAAGATTCAAAGAACGAAGAAGAAAATATATAAATAGAATACAAAAAGAGGGTGTCCCTCTATCTACTAAAAAATAGGCAGTGCCTTAAAAGAAAAGGAATTACATTATGGCTGAAGAAAAAGTCAACGAAGTAAAAGATGAAGTAAAAAAAGATGAAGTAAAAAATGAAGAGCAAAAGACTTTCACATTAGAGGAAGTGCAAAATTTATTGGCAGCAAAGAACCATGAAAGAGATGCCAGAAAAAATGCAGAGTCTGAAGTAAAAAGTCTTAAAGAAGAGTTGGCAAAATTAAAAGGTGAAGATTCGGTTTCTAAATTTAAAGAAGAAGAATACAATCAATTAAAAAGTCAATTAGAAGAACTACAAAAAGAAAAAGATGAACTTATTCAAAAGAATGCAGACAATGACTTGAAAGATCAATTACGACTTTTTAAGGGAGTCATTCCTGAAGCTTTAGATGACATCTTGGAAAAAGCAAAGAAAGCTGGTTTCAAGAAGACTGAAGTTGGTTATATTGATCAAAATGGAAAGACATTGGATGATTTCTTTGAACGTTTAAAGACTTCACATTCATACTATTTTGGACTTTCTTCAAACAAAAATGTCATTCCAGAAGCATTACAAAAGCAAATAGATAATGCAAAAAAGACAGGAAATACACTTGGAATGTTGACAGAAGCATTCAAAGGAATAAACCTCAAAGAATTAAAATAAATAACTAAAAATACAAAGGATTTTTTGAAAATGGCAAATGAAATTTTAACTTATGGTCTTGACAATTTGGCCAAATCTATCAACACTGCTTTCCAAACTGCTATAGAGTATGATGGAGGGCTTGCTAACTACATTGGAAATGGTCCTGATGCTATCCAAGTAAAGCATGGATGGTATGATGACTCTATCGGCGTTTCTATTCTTGGAGCCACAGCTGCTGATGAAATGACAATCACTGCACCCTCTGGTGAAGTCGCTGGCATTGAAGTTGGTGACTATCTTTATCAGAAAAGCAACGGAAAAGGTTTCTCAGTCGCCTCTAAGACTGCTACTACAATTACATTAACTGCCTTAGATGGTGAAAGTGCCCCCACTTCTGGTGCTTTTAACGTTTTCATCCCTTCCAACATCGAAGGTGCTGAAAGCCGCAGAAATGTCAAACATCAAGCCACTGAAAAGACTAACTATACTGAGATTTTTGAAAGAGGCGTAAAGATTTCTAACTCTGCTTTAGCAAGCAAATCATTAGATGCCTCCACACAGATCGCTACACAGACAAATGCTGCTATCCAAGATATGAAGAATAGACTTCAAAATGCTTTATATAACGGCATTCCTGATGATGGGTCTGCATCACAGCCTCGTCACTTTGGCGGACTTGATTACTTTACACAAATCGGCATTGATGCCAATGGCGCATTAACATATGCTAAAATTTGTAAACTCATCAAGAAAGTAAGATCAAAAGGTGGACGTCCAAACTTCATCGCAGTCAATACTGTTCACAATGAGACATTAAACAAAATTATTTTTGACAATCAGAGAACTACTGTTGACACATCCGCGATCGGAGTCGCAGCCAATACATTTATTGATCCAATCAGTGGAGCAAAGCTTGCAATCATTTATGATGATGCTTGCCCAATGGGGACATTATATGTTGGCGAGATCAATAAACTGAACTGGTCATATTTACGTCCTCTCACTGTTGAACCTCTTGGAAAGAAAGGTGATAATGTTGAACTTTCAATCATCCAGGAACTCACATTAGAGGTCCACAATGGAGCTAACTGCTTTGGCAAACTTTATGGCTTAACTTATACTGAATAAGATAAACTAAATAGAGGGGGTCTAAAAAGCCCCCTCAAATAAAGGAAAAGAAAAATGGTTTTAAGTGACGTCAAAGCTTATCTTCAAACAAGAATAAATGCATCCGATCTGCTTTCTGAAAGTGATCAAAATTTAACAAAATATATGGACACAGCCAAAAATTTGTTAAGCACTTTTTATCACATAGAAAATTTATCAGATGAAAATTTGTCCACTGTTGTTGGAGAAGAGATGTTATTTTTATTCAATTCAAATATTGATCTGAACTTATTCTATCAGTATGAAGGACTCACTTCTTTCAATATTGGAAATGGAGCAATACAAGGAAGTGTTGATTACAAGAATAAAGGTGATTTTTTCTCTGCTTATGTGAAGTCAATTTTAGAGAGCTTAGGAATAGAAGAAAAAATAGATCAGCCCAATTCCAAGGTGCGTAATGGCTATACATGGATGTAATGCAAGATGGGATAGGTGATTTTTTTCTTTTCTTTTTTCTTGCATTTATTCCCATCTTGCATTTTTATATAAAAAAAGGACAAATAAATTATGAATAAATTTGAAAATTTAGCAGACAAGTTGATCAAAGGAAGACTTTGGTCATCAGATGCCACTTTAATTCAGTTGGTGCAGTCAAAAGATCAGTCAAATAAAGTTATATATACAGACGGACAGACTGAGACATTAAAATGTGCAAAGAAAGATTTAACTAAAAAAATTAATGATGATAAATTTGAATTCATATCAGCATTTTATTTTTCAATGAAAAGCTTAAAGAACTTTGACATGACAAAGAATAAATTCGCAATAGAATATAACGGCAAAAGATACTTTGTCGATGACATTCAAAGATTAGGCACAATGAAAAATGAAGACGCTTTAGTAAAAATGGTTGTAAAAAGATAAAATGAGATTCAAAATGGACAATAAAGGTGTTGATCAATATACTACAGCACTTGAAAATAGGCTAAAGTATGTAAAAGAGCAGCTTGCTGAAGAGATCAAAAGAAATTTAGAACTTTATTCTCCAAAAAGAACCGGAAAGCTTGCATCATCATATAAATTAAGCACTACAGATGAAAAAGTTGATATAACTAATGACTGTGGTTATTGTAAATTTGTAAATGATGGAACTCGCTATCAATCTGGACAACATTTTATTGAGTTAAGCATCGCAGAAGCTAAAGAAAGTTTTAACAAAATAGCAGATGAGTCACAAAAAATACATCATTAAATAAATAACTAAAAATACAAAGGATTTTTGAAAATGGCAGGACAATTAGATCGTTCAGCATTCAGTGCTACAGAGTTTACATTAAATTTGACTGTTTCAGGTCAGGTTTATAATGATTATGGTTTCCAGACTTTAACTATTCCTGGAATGAGTGATGCGACTACTGAAGAATTTAAACTTAACAATGAGCAGAGAACTGTTGTGACAGCCCCTGGGACTGACAATAACTTCACATTCACTACTTCATTCACAAGTGATTTCTTCAAGTTTAGAGGAGCAGCTAAAGCACTTGCAACATATACAGCAGTGCTTTCAGGAAAAGTTGGGTCAGCATTCGCTGGTGATACAGTGACACTTTCAGGTGTGGTCGCCTCTCCTGGTGACTTAGAGATAGGTGTTGATGGAGTCCCAACATATGCTTTCAATGGCACCACTTCTTATATAAACTTCACTGAAGGGAACTAAGTAAATAACAAATAAAAAAGGGGAATGAAATACTTCCCCTCTATCAAAATAAAAAGGAAAAAGAAAATATGAAGCTTTCAACAAAAAATTTAGTCATTCCAACAAAAGAAGTAAATGTTGTTGGTTTTTCTGAGTCAGTCACTATCTATCCAATCGGTGGTTTCGCTTTAGTCAAACTTAAAGAGTTGGCCACTGGTTTACAAGGTGATGAAGAGAACCCTCAAAAGCAAGAAGAGTGTGTAAGATTCGCATTGAAATGGGGATGTAAATGCAGTGATGAGGATTTAGATTATTTGATAGAAAATGCTTTGATCACTTCACTTGAACTAACAAAAGCTATCATTGATTTCTCTACTGAATATAATGAAGCTAAATTAAAAGAAAGCACACTGGCTAAAAAAAAATTAAAGAAATAGTCTTTGGTGAAGATTCCGGAGACTATGATGAAGAATTAAGCTTATATGCTAAGAAAATATATTTAATGTTCAAGTCTTCATCTATAAACTGGCAAGCTGTTTCTACTAAAGAACTACTTTGGATAGAGGCGGCTTTTTTTGTTGATGGTGAACTAAATGCAAAAATAAAAGAAGCTGAATTAAGTTTAACTAATGATTTAAGATTTTTAATTAAAGATTTAGATGACTTAAAAAGATTACAGCTTTCACAAGGGAAAAAGTCTTCAATGCTTTCTTGGTATGATCTGCCCTCAATGAGAGGAAAGAAAAAGCCAGAAGATGATGTGGCAATAAGAAAGGCATTTCTCAAAGACTTGTCCAATACATATAAAAATAAATAGAAATAAAAATGGAACCTCTAAAATGATATATGATGATATTGAAAATGCTGTTTCAGGTTTTCTCTCTTCTGAATACAATTTAAGTGGTTGTCAAATACTAACTGAAGGTGAAGTCCCTGATGATGAAGTTGATTTTTTCGTTCGTCAAGTATGGTCATATGGGACTATGTCAGAAGTAAACAATACTGATGTGAGAGAACTTGCGATTTTGAATTTAGAAGTTTACGAAAGAAAAAATGATGCTGTAAATAAAATTTTGAACTTCATTAGAGATATAAGATTTTATATAGCAAAAAATTTAAGTTTATTTTCTACAGCATCTAATGGTTATGCTAAATTATACGGAATTTATATACTTAAAAATATGAATGAAGACGACTGGGTTTCATATACAGTCGGAATAAGATTCTATATTTATAAGGAGAAATGAAAATGGCTGATGTGAGTGAACTTCTTATTGAAGTAAAAAATATAAATAAGACTTTATCAGATATACAAAGTGTTGGAGATAAGCTTAAACAAACTCAGACTCAAGCTGTTTCTTTAGGAAAAGCACTTTTCGCTGGATGGTCTTTTACTAAAATTATAAAAGCAGCTAAAGAATTTGGTGATGCTTGGAGAGACACTGTTGTCACTTTTAGAAATTTTGATAAAGTTTTTGGTGACTTCAATTCACATGCTATAGCAGGCGTAAATGAATTAAAAGAAGCTTTTCAAGAGACAGAAAAAGGTGCAAGGAAATTACTTGCTACTATTGGAAGCAGAATAGATTTTAACCTCAATACTACTGAAATAGGTGCTGTGTCAAGAGATTTCGCCAAACTTTCAAAAGAGATAGGTGCATTTTATGGAATAGATGCGACACAGGTTTCAGAAAAGTTGACACGAGGTCTTTCTGGAATGACAAAAGGTTTAAAAGAATTTGGAATAAACATTGATACTGCAAGTCCAAGATTTAAAGCCTTAGTCCAAGAAATGATGGATTCAACAGGAAAGACTGAAGAAGCTGCGAAAGCTATGGTCATATATAATGAAGTTATGAAGAAAGGTCAAAAATTTAATGGAACTTTTGAAGCACAAGCCAAGACTCTTTCTCAAGCTTTTGAAAATATTGGAAATAGTTTAACTGATGGTCCCTTCTCTAAAGCTGGTGAAATACTTAGCACTATCTTCGTTCCAATTTTGAATAAAGTGAATGATCTGATAAACATTCCTTGGGTTTCTACGATAATGGGAATAGTTTCAGCATTAGGTTTAGTTTTAGCATCAGTGATCGCAATACAAGTGGCTGTTGGTGGTCTGAAAGCTGGAATTTTGAAAATGGCTGCATCTGGTGGACTTAGTGGCATTGTTGGAAGTTTATTGACTTCATTGGGAGTATGGTTGAAAGGGATTTTTATCGCATTAGGAAAAGCAATACTAGTTGGTGTTTCAGCTGTGGTCACATTTATAGCAGGTCTTCCAGCGGCAGCAATAGCAGCTATCATAGCGGTTTTAGCAGCAGCTGCATTACTTTTGGTCAATAAATTAACGACTGGTGAGTGGTTTAACTTCTCTGGAATGGTTGATGCTGTCATTGGATGGTTTAAGAGACTTGGTGAAAGCTTAATGAACTGGTTTAAGGGTGATGGTTTCAAATCTGATGATACGATCAAAAAAGAAATGAAAGAAAAGATAGATAAGCTTATGAAAAGTGCAACGGACACTTTCTCTGAGACTAATGAAAGCCTTAAAAAGTTTTATGAGTCATTAAAAGAAAAGACACCTGTTGAAGTGGCTGCTGCAGCAAGAAAAAGACTTAATTCTGCAAAAGCATCATTAGATGATTTAACTGCTAAATATGAAAGAGCAAAAGCTTTTATGGGAAGGTCTGATTTAGATGATAAGTCAAGAGCTAATGTGGCTAAACGTTTAGAAAAATTAGCGAAAGATAGAGAAGTGGCTGCAAAAAATTATATGGAAGCACAGAAAGCTGCTAATGAAGCTGCTAAAGCTGAAGAAGAATACAACAAAAAGAAAGCTGAAGATGCTAAGAAGGCTGCTGAAAATGCTAAGAAAGCTAAAGAAGAAGCAAGAAAAGCTGCATTGAAATTAGATCAAGAAAAATTTAGTGATTTTACTTGGTATCAAGATGCTATGCGCAAAATTCAAGATGGTTTAGGAAAGTCACTTCCAAAAGATAAGATCAAAGATTTAGATAAAAGAATAGAAGAGTTTAAGAAGACTTTTACTAACATGACACCTGAAGAGCAAAAGAAAGCATATAAAGAGATTTCCAATATGGAATTAGAGAAGTTTAATTTGGAAATGGAAATGCTGAATAAAGAAAGAGATGCCATAGCGAAGACAAATGAACTTATAGAAGGCTATCTACAAAGAGCTATGGAATGGAAGCCAAGCGGTGTTGAAGGAATTCAAGCAAATACGATGGAAGGTTATAAATTTTTGACATCTTCATTAGGAAGCATATCTGATTTAGGTCCTGTCCTCCAAAATACTCAGAACCAGCAAGCTGATTTACAAAAGAGAGCTAATGACATCGCAGCAAGCACCAAATCAAGTGTTGATGAGATCAAAAGAAAGATGGACAATTTATCATCAGGTGCTGGTCAACAAGTAAACATTGTTGTTGTAAACTAAGAATAAATAACTAAAAAGAAGGATATTTGATATGGCTTGGACATATATACAAAATATGGATGAATATGATAAAGAGGTGCAAAAAGACTCTTCAACATCTAATCGTTATACGTTTAACCGCTATCTATACTTTAAGCCCACTCAATATGATTCATGGGCCAAAGGTCAAAATTATAATGGTGTCCCATATACTGCTGAACTAGTTGGAAATGCAAACATCCCATCAGGAGGGACTCATTTAACTGGGTCTTTATCAGCTTTTTATGTAAGTGATGTTGTTTCTATCAAAAATTTAAGTGAAGAAGATCACGGTGATGCTTGCAGCTATGCTGTGGTCACGGTTGAATATGAAAATAAACCAAAGTCACAATCAGGTGGAGGAAGTGGTGAAAGTGGGTCATCATCTGCACAAGATGCACCAAATAAACCACCTTGGCAAAGAGCTGTTGAAGATTTTACTGTGACTAATCAAGAAATAAGCATCCCATTAACTGAAGCTTATGAATATGGTGAAAATGATATTGTCCCAGTGGCCACTACAGCTGGTCAGGTTTTATATGGTTTCACCGCATCATTATGGATTCAAAGACTAACTTGGACTTTCAATACAAAAAGTGGTGACTATTCTCTGCCAGCCCCACTCATTAATGACTCATCAGTGACATTATTTGGAAAGGTCACTATTCCAGCAAGTGAAGGTCTTTTACTTCCTCCAGGTTATAAAAGACTTTACTATACAGATCAAAAAAATGGTTATGAAAATGAACCTTATGATCAATGGACATTTGAAATAATTCACAATTCAATGGGTTTTGATATTCCTGTTTTGAATGCAGGAACTAAAGCTATCATTGATGGAAATTTAGTTGATATATGCACTTGGTATGTTTATGATCCAAATGGTCAAGATCCTGTAAAAGAATTTGGAACTTTCGCTGAAATGATGGAAGCTAAAATGGATGTTGATGAATACAATAAAAATATAACTGATGAGACACAGAAAAAAGTATGGCACGGTGACTATGTGCAAAGTCCTGTCCCAATAACTGAGCAAGGTGAAATAGATACTGCTGCTATAGATGATCCAATGTCAACATATAGGAGATACTATGCACAATATGAAGAAGGGACTTGGAGCTTAGGAGGAGTTTAATTATGTCTGAATTTAAGGTTTTAGGTGCATCAGAAAGAAATTTGAAGGCTATAAATATGGCCTTATCTTTAGGAGGGTCAAGGACTGTGGCAGGCATCGCCACTCCTGATCTAAAATTTAAAGAAAATAATGATAAGGTCCAGCCCTTCGTCCACCCATTCAAAATGTCAATAGTGACTGAAGAAGGAACTCCTTATTTGGACATTAATGAAGGGAGGATTTCAATATGCACTGATACACAAATGAGAACTTATGTTTCATTTTTTGATGAAGCAAAGCTAGATTTATCTGAGCTTTCTACAGATAGTGACTATTTTGTTATTCTTGTTATAAAATATGACTGGACAGGTGAAGGTGATGATTTTGACAATACATTTTATCAATGCAATGTTTACTTTTCCACTGCACCAATAACAACGAATTACATTCCAGCTGTCAGAGGTTTTCAAACCACGATCATAGGAAAAATAAATAGAGACACTACAGAAGATGATAAAGTTGTATGGTCAATAGTAAGGCAAGATTTAACATCAGATTTATTCTTAGATTTTCATGCAATGATGCACCCATTCTCATTAACTGCTAACTCTAATGCATTTACTGATGGGTCATTAAAAAATGATTATAATTTATCAGATTTTTCATTTCATGTTCAAAGTGGAAATGTTATAGTTGGTGAAGAGATTATAAATGTCCCTGAGTCAACATTTAGTGCAAGTGGAAGTAAGACTTTTGTTTACTGTTCAATAAATGAAGATACTTTATCAGCAAGCATTAACCCACAACAATCACAATTACAATTCCATGATACTCAGAATAAGACTTATAACCACCTTGTTGGCCTTATTGAATTTAATGCACAACAATTTGGAATAGCGATAGATCAATACATTTATCAAGAGATAGGAACTGGTGCTGATACTTATAAAGTTAAGACTATAAGTGGTGATGCACAGCCAGATTATTTAAGTGCTAAATTTATATTTGATGAAGGAAAAGAAGAATATCCTGAAAGTGGTTATACAAATACTTTGATAGGTGGTCAATGTGTTTCATCAGCTGTCACACAACAAGGTCTTTCTGGGACACAATATAAAGTAAAGCCAATTTGGATGTGGATGAATATTGATGACTATGATAAAAATAAAGAGCAATATTTGACAAATAGTAAAGGAAGCTTAAAATGGGCTGCAGGAGGACTTGAAGTTTCAGGGTCATTAAAGAACTGGGAAGAAATAACTGAAGTTTCAGGAAATAGAATTTTAAGATGGAAGCCTGAATATAAGCCCTCAGGTTTCGCTGAAAAATTTTATTTTATGGCAAGTTATAGAAATGATGATCAACAGGTCACAAATAGGTCTGTTTTAAGTGGTCTTTCATTTGGAAAGTCAGCATTAGAAGAAGAAAAAGATGCTGTGATGATTTGGTCACGTGAAAATGGTGAGCCTTATGTCACTATTCCACCTCCCTCATCAAACATTTCAAAAGAATGGTGCTTAGTTGGTGAAAAGACAAGTGGAGTTGTATGGAAGCCTTATAAAAGTGCTAACATTTCTTTAACTGGGTCAATTAAAAATTTATTTGAAATAGTTGATAGTGCATCTGGAAATTTATTGAGAGTTAAGACTGAATATGATGAAAGCATAGATCAATTCCACTTTGTAAACTTAGAAGATGATGGAACTTTATCAGCTACTTCATTTTTTGGTGATCCTGACGCTGACGGCATAGCATCAATAATGTGTTGGAATTATGAAGCATTAGAACCTCAGGTGTTTTTCTGTCAAGATGAAAGTGAAGATGATGACTACATTTTAGCAGGGTCAAAAGAAAGTGGTTTATATTGGGTTGGACTTTATGCTGCGATTTCTTCAGAAATAATGGAACTCTCTTCTTATCTTTCTGGTGAAATTTATAAAGTAAAGGTCACTGGTCAAGATCCAAGTGCAATGTTTTTAAGTGATAAAATTTATTCAGATTTATCTTCATTGATTATAACTGTTGAAGAAGATGTAAGTGTTGGTGATGAATACTTAAATATAGAGATAAACCCAGATTATTTTTATAGTGAAGATGACTCAATATATATAGAAGAGACTGAAGATGGTTTAAACTTTATGGTTTCATCATATTTGGTCCAATGTTCAGAGACAGATGACTATCCTGATTTCTTAAGTTATAAACTGACTACTGAAAATGGGTCATTAACAGGTTATGTTATTGATGATAGTGGCTATGAAATGGTCAATATAGAGATAAACCCAGACTACTTCTTTTCTTCAGATGGAAGCATATTTATTGAAGAGTCTGAAGATGGTTTAGATTTTACGATTTCATCTTATATGGTCCAAGTGCAGGATGGAGACTTGCCTGAATTTTTGGCTGATAAAATTACTAGTGAAAATGGGTCACTGTCAGCTGCTATAGGAGAAAATGGTGAAGGAATGACGGTTGATCTAAGCATTAACCCAGATTACTTCTTCTCTTCAGATGGAAGCATATATATAGAAGCGACTGAAGATGGTTTAGATTTTACGATTTCATCCGCTATCGTTTCTGTGTCAGAAGATGATGAATATCCTGATTACTTAGGTTATAAAATAGATTCTGAAAATGGGTCACTGTCAGCAGAAATAGTGTCAAATAATGGTTATGAAGTTTTCAATCTACAAATAAACCCAGGTTATTTTTACTCCTCAGATGGAACTATTGGAATAGAAGAGACACAAAATGGACTTGATTTTACGATTTCATCTGCTGTTGTTTCAGTCTTTGATGGAGACTTGCCACAATTTTTGGAAGATAAGATCACAAGTGAAAATGAGTCTTTGATAGTTGATCAATCATCTAATGGTGAAGGTGCTACGGTTGATTTAAGCATTAACCCTGAATACTTCATTTCATCTGATGAGTCATTAGACATTGAAGAGACTGAAGATGGTTTAGATTTCACAGGTGCTGGCAGGGTGCAGGTCACTGGAGAAGATGATCCAGGTTATTTAGAAGATAAATTAGTTGTTGACTCATCTATAGCATCATTGATCGCATTAGAAGAAGATGGTGGTGTTTTATATATAACATCAGCACTTTCAGGAAGCGGTTTACTAAAAGTTGATAATGGTCAGATTTCTTTCTTAACTCCTCCAGGAAGTGGAAAATACTTATTGGCTTGCGACAATGGAACTTTCTCATGGGTCGAATATGCGGACTGTGAAGATGCTTGTTCAGGGTCACAACAATAAAAAAAGGACAAAAAGAAAATGAGTAAATTTTGGGCAAAATGTGGAAAGATTTTAACTGATGGAAATAAGATAGTAAAATGCAATAACCCACCTTGTGGCTACTATGCAATATTTGGAATGAAGTTTAGGTGGTTGAACCAAGATACGATGGAACCCTCTAACCCTTGTTCATGGTCATATGACGTTCAGCCATATAATGTTATAAACAATGCTATAAGGTGGAGCTACTATTCCACTGTATGTTTATCAGTCAATAGAAATGTTGGTGAAGTTTTACACACTAAGATCAAAAGTGGATGTTGGGATGAGTGTGTTGAATGGGATGAAGACTGGGAGCACTGCATAAGGACTGAAGAATATTGTGATTTTTGTGTTGAAGTTATAGTTTACAATTTAACAGGTTGTTATGACACATATCAAGAATTAGAAGAAGCATTTTGGGGAGGATGTGGAGTTGAACCAACAGGTGGAAGCTATCCAAGAATTTGGGAGAACTGGTATGGCACTGATTATTTAACTTCAGAAGCATATAGTTGTGTTGAAAATTATTGGAATAAATTTTTCTGTGATAGATATATGATTTCTTATAACCTTATAAAATATGCCAAAGTGCAATGGTGGACATTATGGGTTGGGACAAGATATGAAGAGATAGAGCATTGTTTTTGTTATGGTGATGGATGTGAATGGGAAGAAGTAAGTCCTGGTGATGACTGTCCTGCAGGATGTGAAAAAGAATGTTGGACAGATCAAGGTGATCCAATAGATGCAGGTCCGACTGCTAATCAATATACAGGCATTTATGAACGAGGTGAGCGTGTCCAACATTTTTACAATGGGTCTTTATCTGCTTGGAAGTCTCCTTGTCCTTGGACTACACAAGTCCCTCGTTGTTGGGATGAGGACTGTTGTTTTATGAATAGTTTATATGCCTCAGCAGGTCCAGCAAATGCATTTATGCTTGGACACATCAATACAAAAGGAAGTTATACTGATGATGGGTCAAATACTTTTTCTTGCACCAATTCAAATAGTTTATGTCATAATTTTAGTTATAAGTCTTCCCCTTATGATAACCCTTATGGCGATGTTGGATGTGTAAGATATGGCATAAGATGGGCGAAGTTAAGACTTGAAAAAAATTCATCTACACCCTCAGGAGCAACAGGAGTAAAATTTTACTATTCTATAACGCAAGCAAAAAGAAATGAAGGTTATGGAAGAGGAACTGAAAATATAACAACGACATCAGGTTATTTATCGTTGAACTTCAATCAGGATTACGATGATCTGCCCTTGGCAAACAACATAAATGGTCTAACGGTTGTTGAAGCATTAGACTGTAATGGGAACTGTGAATATGGTGAAAGATGGGAAGTTAAGACACAGCCCCATGTGACTTTCTGGTATCAAGATGCTTGGGAAAATGATGTCTTAACGGATGAAGTGACGGTTTCACTTTCTGGCATTGAATATATTTGAAAATAAATAGAATATAAAAAGGAAATAAATTTTATGGACAATATGAAATGTTTTAGTTGTGTTTTGAAGCACCTCTCTGCTGCTTTAAGCTTTGGAAAAGAAGTGATGTCAGGACACTCTAAGGGAGATGAGCTTGATCACAGAATAGATTTCATTGGTGAAGTCGTCAATGCTGAGCAGCATCTTGAACTTATAGATAAGAACTTATTTAATGAGATTTCTTTATTCAGAAAGACTTTACAAGAAAAAGATGTAAGTGTTGATTTTAATGATTTAGAATTTATTCGTCATTTATATTTGAAAGTTGAAATGTTGAAGAATGGTGATAAAATTACTTCAATGACGCCAGAACCTCTTGATGAGAACCCTGATGTTGTTTATTTAGAAGTAAAGAATAAAGCATTTTTTGATTTATCATATTCACTTTTGAAAATGCATTTGAAAAATTATAAAAATATATACATTTTGAAAAGTGATATAGATTTATCTGAATATAAAGACTTAACAATTCTAAATGAAGATTTAAGAACTTTTATGAAAAGAGACAATATAACAAAAGATGTTTTAGTTTTAAGTGAAAATATGTCAGTCTTGAAAGACATAGATGCTAAACATGTTTTTCCGACTTTTTCAATGAAATTAAATGGAGACATCTTAAAGGACATTAAACCAACAGGAGAAAAAAAGTTATATGCCTATGATGGTCTAAAAATAGAGCCAATAAATGTTGACTTATTCAATAAAAATGTTGATAGTGACTATAAATATATTTTGACTGCTTATTTTTATAAGTCAGATATTGATCAAGGAATTAATGATTTACAGATTTCTGTTGACTGTGATCGTCCAATATGCTGTTCAACAAGAACGAACTTAAAAGTTAGGACATTCTTAAGATGGAATGAAGCTGCTTTTCCAAGCTTAAAAAAGGAATTAGGAATGTAAAGAAATGATCTAAAAATAAATAACTAAAAATATATACAAAGGATTTTAATTCACATGAAAAATAATGATGATCTACTTTCAGTGCAAGGGAGTGTTTACACATTAGTTGACGCTGAAGGTTATTTAGTCCGTGAAGACATTTTAGGTCAAAGGACAAGATACCCAGTAAAAGATGATGACACAAAATATGAAGCCGGCGAAGGACTTGAGCTAAGTGGAAATGTTTTTTCTGTTGACTATACAAAAGTTGGCAAGAATTATTCAGCTGGAACTGGTTTAACATTAAGTGGTCAAACATTTTCTATAGATGCATCTTTGGTCGCAACAAAAGCATATGTTGAGTCAAGAACTTCAAATAAACAAAAAGTCAAAGTTGGTTTAGCACCTCTATCAAATACTTTAGTCATATCATATGATCCAGACTATGATGTTTTTATTGATACTGTCACAATGTCTTCAAATACATTAGAAATAGAGCCCATTGACTTTACACAACATTCATTAAATGATAATGAGACTGCAACATTTGAAAGTTGGATTACTACAGTAAATGAAGCTGATATTGAGACGATTTCAATAGATGATGACATTGTTGTTGTTGGTGATGTCCCCGATACACTTTCTGGAACTTTTACACATGTCTTCGTAAGGAGAGTTTATAAAGATGCCTCTTCAAATATACATGAAGAAATAAGTTATGCATATAGTTTTTAATTATAGGAGAAAAGGAAAATGAGTTATTTGAAAATAGATCAAAATAAAATAGTTGAAGCACCTTATAAAGTTGATCGCAATGGGAAGACTATATATGGTTATAACAAAGAAAATAATGAAGCTATGTTATTTGAAGATGGTTATGCAAAGTTTCCTTATGGTGCATCACATTATGAAATAAAAAATGGTCAAATAGTCGAAAAAGAACCTGTGCCTCCTGAACCTCAGACAGTGTTTACTAAATTACAGATCAGAAGAGCTATGAGGCAGCTTGGAATAGAAGATCAATTAAATGCAATACTTTCTGGGAACTTCCAATTCCAAAGTGACTGGAATGATGCACAAGATATTGACTTAAATGATAGTTTAATTCAAGATGCAATACAAGAAGGCATAATTACACAAGAAATGATCGATGCTATAAGAGAGGTCTTAGGATGAGCAAAATACCATATAAATTAAACCCATTTGGAAAAAGTGAAGGAGGTCCAGACATTTATGGTCCAACATCTGGTTTAGTTTTTTATGCACCTCTTGAAGAGAATGTGAAAGAACTAACTAGAGGTGATTTATCAACATATGGGACTATAAATTTTACTGAAGAGAATACATTAAAATGTTTCCGAAATACAACGACTCAATATGGAGTTATATATACTGAAAATAAAGGAAAATTTAGTGACACTTCAAGCTTTTCTATAAGTTTTTGGATGAATAGAAAATACAATAACTATCAAGGGTCATTATTTTTTGAGATCGGAAAAATAGAAAGAGTTGGAAAAAAAGCACTATATTTGAAAGATTATGGTGGAATAAGAACTGGCATTGTTGATGGAAGTGAGACGGCTGTAATGGGAACTAGTTATGTCCCATATCAAAAATGGTTTCATTGTGTTTTGGTCTTTACAAAGTCCAATAAAAGAATAACAGGTTATATTGATGGAGTTTACAAAAGTTATAGTGCTTTAGATGCTTTACAAACTTGGACTTTAGATTTTGAACGTTTAACTATTGGGTCAAATCTATCATATAATGGCAATAATGAGCAATGGAAAAATGGTGATATATGTGGTTTCAGATACTATGATAGAGCATTAACTCAAGAAGAAATAACTGATCTTTCTCAAGAATACTTGCCAAAATATGAAATTACAGCATCAGATCAAACATTTAGGTTTACACCAGCTGATGATCCAAGAACTAAAAATATAAGTTATTCTACTAATGGAACTATAGATTTATTTGAAATAGTGTCTGGTGAACTTCCCAACACTATAACATTTAACACTTCAACAGGAAAGTTTTCAGGAAGAGCATTAACTGATGCTGATCACACTTATAATTTAGTTGTAAAAATGTCAGGACGAAATGTTATAACAAAAGAAATAAATGTCACAATAAATACTGTCGCAGTGACTAACTTGTCAATTACTTCTCCTCAAACATTTAATTATATAACTGAAAAAATTAAATATAATGAAATCATTTATTCCTGTGATGATTATGATTATGCAACATATGAAATAACTTCTGGTTCATTACCAACAGGTTTTTCAATTTATCAAGTAAACGCTCAAGTAAACCAAAGGTTTTATACTCAGTTTTCCTTAAAATCTCAAGGAAATCAAACATCTGCTATCAATCAATCATTTGTTATAGCAATAAAGACAACATATCATCCAACACCTGTTTCAGCTACAATTAATGTAAATTTAGCATTAAACCAAATAACTGTAAATGATAAAGAATTTAATTTTTATGTTGATGATGGAGCTTTGTCATATCAGATAAATTATGGCACAGAGAACCCAATAACTCCTGTTTATACATTAAGTGGCACACTTCCAACAGGAATTACATTTGATTCTTCAACAGGAACGTTTTCATATGATGGAACTGCGACAACACCAACATCAGGAACTGTTCAGGTCACTGTTTCTTCAAGCACTGGATGTTCAGCACCAGATAGTGCTATATTTACATTAAAATTAAATGCAGGGTCTTCACCAATACCCACTGAATGCTGGCTTTACTGCCCATGTAAAGATGGGTCAACATTTGAATGTGAGAATGAGAATGTGACTATTGGTCAAACTGGAACTCCAAATTTTTATACAGCTGCCCAAGAAGGAAGAGACTGTATGGAAATAACAAATATAAATACCTATTCTCCTTCCACTTATAAAAATATATACTTTGATGGATGTTATTCAGGAGCCTCTCCAATTCCAACATTAGATCAATCAAGAACTGTCGCATATTGGATTAAAATTCCATCAAATATGGTTTTCTATACTGGACATGGAGTTGGAATATTTGATTATGGTTATGCAAGCCAATGGCAAGATTTTAGAAATGCGATCACTTGCAATACTACTCCAAACCCAACGCAAGTTGGCTGCGGTTGTGACAATTATAATGGACTTCCTCCTGGGACATTAACATATGGCACTGATGAAAATATACAGCTGACTGAAATTTGGACTGACTATGACTGGCATTTAATTACATATGCATATAACCATGATACGAAAGAATGGAAAGGCTATGTTGATGGAACTCTTCAGCTAACTAAAGTTTTCACAGATTCTTTACGCACAGCTAGAGATCAACAAGGTCCACTTGTTATTGGACAAGGGAGCCCATCTAGAGCTGGACACACTAAGCAAGCAGGAGCTGTTTCATTCAGACTTTCTGATTTCAGAATTTGGAGAAGAGCATTAACTCAAGCTGAAGTGACTAAATTATATAATTTAGGTTAAGTAAACTTTTACAAAGTCTAGAAAAATTTTAACAGGTTTTTCTAGACTTTCTTAGTCTTTAAATTTTGTTATAATTTTTTGATAGTGAATAAGAATTAAATATAACTAAAATTAAAAGGAATGGTCAAATGCAGATAAAATTAAAGACTGGAAAAGCGGTTGACTTGACTGAGGATGAAGTCAAAGAAATTTTACATGAATACAAAGCATGGTCTGAAGATTATTTTGATAGTGATAAATTAGTGCATTATTTTGAAGAGATGCATAAGAAAGCCCATATGAATTTGGAAATGATCGCTGATGAGACTATAGAGACTGAAAAAGATATGAAAGATTCTTTGACAAGAGTCATGAAATATGGGTCAACATCTGATGTGTCAGACTTCATTATTGAAGCTATAGAATGCAAAGTAAGTTATATGATTTTAGAGTCAATGAAGTGAAAATATGTTCAATACAGATTTTAGCACTTTTATGTCACCTCAAATGATTATAAATTTTATAAAGAATAGTGCTGATTTCAAAAAATTAGCATTAAACTTTTTTAATTCTGCTGAATGTAAAGACTTTGTTATAAATGAGTTAGGTTATGACTACGAAAGTCTTAAAAATAACATTATGGCTGCTTTAGCATCAACGAAGAAGTCTGAAAATGGAATTAAGAAGCAAAGAGATCAAGAAGAGTCAAAAAAATTAGAAAATTACAAAAAGCTTGCCAATAACTTAATTCAAAAGCATGGTCTAAGTTTACATAGTGCTATAATTTTAGCAGCAGGTTTTGTTGGCATTGAAAAGCAAAAGGTTTCAGACTTCCTTAAACAAAAGGGTTATTCAGCATCAGTTGAATTTGTGGACAAATACTATAACAAGAATGAAGATTTCTTAAAGTCATTAATGAAAAAAGATGGTGTGATCGTTCCTCGGATGGAATGATGAAATAGAGTCTTCAGACTTAGAAATAGAGTCACCTCGAGATGATAAAAAAGAAGAGAAGTTGGTCCAGGTCCCTGACGATGATCTGGAGGAAGAGTTTAAAAAATAACAAATAAAAATATGGAGAGTAAAATTATGACTGATACAAATGATGGATGGGGTCGTGGTGGAGCTTTCGTTCTTGGTGGTGTTTTAGGTGGTCTTGCAGGTTATGCACTAAGATCAAATGGTTTTGGTGGAATGCCTTATGCTGCAGCTACTTTAGCAGGCGGAGTCACAGGTTATGGAGAAGGTTGTGACATCGCACGTGCTAATGCTAGAATAGACAATGTCATTTCACAAAATGCCCAGAATGAAGTGATAAATGCGATCGCAGGCGTGAATGCAAATGTTTCTCAGAATGCTAAAGATTTATATACTCTTAACATTCAAGAACTTTTCGCACAGCAACAAGCCACACAAAGCTTAAATGATCAATTCTGTTCAACAAGAGAATACATTCTTAATGACGGAAATGCTACAAGAGCACAGATCGGAGCTTTCAAAGATCAATATATGAGTGATCGCATTTCTGACTTGGCTGCTGAAAATGCTGCATTAAAAAGTCAGCTTGCTATGGCACCACTTTATGCTACAGTAAACGGCATTTCTTCACAGCTTAATTCTGTTATAGGTTGTGCTGGAGTGAGGACTTGTCCTTGCAGCTGCCCAAGTGGAGTTATTTGATCTAAGATCAATTTTTAGAGAGGAATGTAAATGTCCTCTCTTTTTTCTTTTATCATAAATAATTTTATATTGATGATAGAGAAAAAGAAAAATGAAAAATATATTGGTCCCACTTGCTGATAATGAAGATTTAAGACTCCCTCAATTAAAAAATGTAAATTATATAACATTACACACTTCTGAAATAAATGAAGAAAAATATAAGCACATTTTTTATTCAGAGGTTGGAAAATATTTAGATTCAATTCAAAAAATGGCTTGGAGAGGCATAATGATCAAAGATCAACATTTTAGTTTAGATTCATCTGACATTTTTGGTGTAAGTCAAAATAGAAGATTTTTTAGAAAAATACAAACTTTATCACTAACTTCTAAAAATGAAGTCATTTTAGCAAGTGAAGAAGAACTTGGTGGTTTTTCTATCATTGGTCAATTTAAAGCTTGTCATCCAATTCAATATGAGATTTTCAATGAAATATGTGAAAAGCTAAAAATAAAAAAAGAAAGTCTTAATTCAGGGAGGATGAGTCCACATAACATTTTTCTCTCTCATCTAAATTTTTTTCTTGAATATAGAGAGTTTTTGATAGATACACTTTCTCCTTATTTTGATGAGAGAAGTGAAGAAAAAATAGGTGCTTGGATAAGTGAACGTTTACTTCATTTCTTTGCACATAAATACTATAAAGTAAGAATGTCTGACATTACAACATTAGAAAAGATAAATAGATAAAAAATAGGACTTTTCCAAATGGGTTTCTTTTCTTCTATAACAATAATTTTGAACGTTTTAGATTTAATTCATGATTCTTTACATCCCTTTTTCAAAGATGAACCTGACAATAAAGACTTAGATAAAATTTTAGAGAAGCTGAAGTCAATAGAAGAAGAGATAAAGGAAATTAAACGTGAAAGGTCTAAGTAAATTTATAATTTTGATTTTAATGGGACTTTTAACTGGTTGTGCATCTACGAATGAAGAATTAAAAGATGACGTCCTCGTTCTAGAAAGGTTTAGAAAGATCCAAATAGAGAAGATAGTAAATTATATGGAGAAAGATCCTAACATCACTAGAAGAGATGTAAACACTTTCCATATTGAACTAAAAATTTTTGATGAAAGTTTAGAAAAAATTAAAGAATATTTTTCAAAAAAGTGATATAAATTTATTTTATAATTATAAATAAATTTGTAAGTGGACATAGGGATGATCACCCGAAAAGCAAAAGCCTGGCCTGGTCCACTTTTTATAACAACAGGTGAATGACAGGTTTTGAAAATGAAAAAAGATTTATTTAAAGTTGTTGATGAATGTGCAGATAAATTTAGCACAAATAAAAGAACGAATGCGAATTATAAAAAGATTTTCTATTTGATCTACAATAGAAATGTTATAGAAAAAAGAAATAATGATTATGGTTATGCTGAGATTCATTCTCTAGAATTTAAGAAAATAACTAGAAAATATAGTAAGATTCTTCAAGATTTATTTGATCATAACTTGATTTATACTAATCGTCCTCTAAATGTTGGTCACACTCTTGGTGCTAAGTCAATAGGTGGTGATAAAATTATTCGTGGTTATAAAATAGATAGATTCTTTGATTCAATTCAAAAAGATGAACCTCAAAGCTTTCACCAGATTCAAACAAATCAAAATAAAATAAACTCTTTCTTTTCTTTTTCTTATTCTTTTCTTAACTCTTTTCCAAACCTTCCTATCAATAAAGGGGCACATTTTTTAAGACAAGAAAAATATGACATAGAGAAGATTTATCAATATATACAGGTGAATGAAGACTCTATAACATATGAGAGAGGAAGCAAAGAATGGGAAGAATTAGCAAAGAAATGGAATAAGCATTCACCAGCAAAGAAAAGTCGCAATCGAATTTATTCTTGGTTTCATTCTATACATGGAGGAAATAATGGACATGAAAATGAAAGATCATTCTTTACTTTGAATGGGTCAACATTGAGAGAATGCTTTGACGTCCCAGCATGTAATTTTTGTTTACTATCAAAAATGCTAGAAGACAATAAAGAAGTTGATCAACATGAACTTATGGCATTTCAATTAATGATCAAGACTGAATACATATATGGAAAGATCGCAGAATTTATTGGAGTTGACATAAGAGATCAAATAGTAAAGAAAAATATAAAAGAAGCATGTCAGCATTGGTTGAATATAAGAAAAAGATACAAATGCAATGGAATGAAGTCTGACAAATACTTTACTTGCATTGATCAATACTTCAATACACATTTTCATTCAATATATAATGCATTACTTAACTGGAGGGAAGAAGAATACAATGGAAAAATAACTAAAATGCTGTGGGATGATTTTCAAAAAGTTGAATTTGACATCATTTCAAATAAAATATGCACATATTTACATAAGACTTATGAAGTTTTTCCTGTGACTGTGCATGATGCCATATATTTAACTGATGATGATAGAGAAAAAGTAAAAGAAAAGATAGAAGACATCTTTTGGAAAGAACTTAACTTAAAATATGTAAAATAAGGAAAAAAGAAAAAATGAAAAATGAATGGATTAAGTTATTTAACAATACAATTTTGACTTATACTATTGGGAAAAGTGGAGACTGGAATGTAAAGCATTATATGCATTACTCATTAGATGGAGAATTAATGAAGTCATGTTTAGATGATACGGTCTTATTCAAGAACTTTATGCAAATGACGAGTTTTCTTGAAGAGTCATTCCCTCGTTGGAAAAAATTAAAAATTAAAGATGGAGAAGTTTATATAAAAGAAAAAGGGTTTTTTAAAAGATGGAGAAAATTAAAATGAAAAAAGAGTCAAAAAATACTGATATGCTGCCTGGTTATGTAAGATTTAGAGTAAACATTAAAAAGACATCAAGAGAAAAGTTTTGGGCATTAAAGAAAAAGCTTGGAAAAAGTTTTGGTCAGCTTATAATGCAGTGGGTCCATGAAAATTATGTAAAATACTGTATGGAGGGAAAGGAAAAAGAAATTTTTCAACATTTAGACTTAAATGAATAAATAGATTTAGTTGAGGAAGATGAATGCCTCAACGAGTGCCTTGATTTCATTATATTTTTCCTCCAAAGAAAAAGCCGGGAGCGCTGTCCCGGTTTTTTTTTTCTAAAATTTTTTGAGTTTTTTAGAATTTTTCATATTTTTTCACAAATAAATATATACGAAAATTATAAATAATTTTAGAATTAAAAAAAATGGAGTGAAAAATATGAAAGTTATTTTTAATTTAGATCAAATGGATGCCTTAGCAGTTTTGAAAGAGTATGCTAACAAAAAAGGAATGGAAGTTGATAAGATTATTGATCAAGCACTTGTAAAGATCGCATTAAATTTAAAAGCTAAAGAAGAAAAAAATGAATGCAGTGAAGAAGAGATTTATAGAGCTAGACTTGATCAATACACGATCAATGATTTCGTAAAAGAAAAATTAAAGTTTAGATACTTTTTACTTAAAGATGGGACAGTCGCTTGTGCACAATACAATAAACTAAAAAAATTAAACTATTCTTTTGATAGTGGCACAGGTGATGCATATGTTTATTTACTTAAAGCAGGATGTCCAAATAAATGTGATTCGAAGACTTTATTTGGTTATTCTTTAATGTTGAGAATGAGTGAATTATATAACAAAATTTATGGTCCAAATACATATGAGAAATATGTTGAAAAAAATGTTATGAAAAAAATAGAAGAAAGCCAAAAAGCTTGGAAAGAAAAAAATAATGGAGGCAAAAAATGACATTCACAGAAGCTACACTTATTTATATAGCAACAATACTAACTACTTTTTATATAAACTTTTTGAGGAAAATGAAATGACATTAAAAGAATTAGAGGAAAAATTACAGGAACTTCAAAGATCAATTCCAGAAGATCAAGAAGTTTACATCAAAGCAAAAGATTTTGACTACTATTTAATTAGCAGTTATGGAAATGTAAAAAGCTTGCCAAGAGCAGTTTACAGAAAAAGGCCAAGAGGAAAAAAATTTGGAAAATACATCTATAAAGGAAAAATTTTGACTCCTCTATATACAGGAAAAGATCATAGGTGGCTGCAAGTAAGGCTGACAGGTGAAAAAAATGAGTGGAGGCAGGTTTCAATAGCAAAGCTTATGATTTCATCATTCATGGACATCCCATTTGATGAACTTCCACATGGAGTTTATTTTTTGAATTTAGACTCATCTGATTTAAGATTTCACAATCTAACTTTTATAAGAAAAAAGACTGGAAGATAAAAAAGAAAAAAGGAGGCAAAAAAGCCTCCTTATTTTTTGTCATTTATATGATATTTGGTGATTTCAAAGAGAACGATTTCTTTCACTTCTTCTTTAGTAAGAATGTCTTTTTGAATTTTAGTCAAAGAAATTTTTAATTCTAAAATGTCCCTTTGCATTTCTGCTATCTTAAAATAAAGTTGTCCACCAATAAAAGCTATGACAGCTAAAAAAGCACTACATAATGTTTTATAAAAGTTGTCGGTTGTCAAAAAATTTGGCATTTTTCATCATTCTCTTTTGTTATGTTTCTTAATTTTAACTATTTATCTTTGATTCCAAAAGATATAAAAAAATAAGAAAAAAGTTTAAAAATTTTTCAAAAAATAAATATAAATTTATTTTATAAATATGAAATGGAAATTTAATTAAAAATAAGGAAATACACATGAAAGATAAGTTTTTCAAAGCATTAAATTACTTTTT
>Ga0265298_10002148_pt1 | contig 27988 bp, 23 predicted proteins | sample AusTroGonzalo_MG_3_FD_193486 | JGI IMG/M metagenome (GOLD analysis project Ga0265298, IMG submission 193486) | Bovine rumen microbial communities from tropical cattle in Woodstock, Queensland, Australia - Gonzalo_01 | ecosystem: Host-associated > Mammals > Digestive system > Stomach > Rumen ...
TCTCAAAAAAAATTTTGAGAGCCATGTTTGGCTCAAATTACTTTAATAAAAACTCAATTCTTAGAATTGAAAAAGGTCCGTTTTACTTCAAGTTTTGCATTCTATTCAATTTTCAAGATCCGCGCTTACCTTTGATTTTCGGCTCAGTTTTTTGTGTGCCTCCGTCAAAGTGCTTGATTATTCTAATTCGGTGAGGCTGTTCTGTCAAGAACTTTTTTTAGGTTTTTTAGACTTTTTTTCCTTATATTTAAAAGTAATACCACAATAAATGTTTTAAAGGCTTTCCAGTCTCTTCCACTTATGCCTGTGTCACCAGATAAGAACACCCCGGAGGAATAGCCGCCAGGGTGCCCTGTATTATATCAGGTATCAGGGTAAAACAGAATGCGTATATTCTTATGTTTAAGATTTATTTATAATCACTCTTATGAATTAAATTCTTGTTGTTGAAAACAAGAATAAGGGGAAGGAATAGTAAGCATATGAAGAAAGTAATCTCGGCAATAATGGCATTTACAATGCTCTTTTCGCTTGCATCCTGCAGTCAAAGCTCAAAGTATTCTCTTTCGAATATAAAACTCACAGACTCGGAAAGATCCTGGGTCTCCCCTGAGGAAAAGTATTCAGAACTTGTAGCCAAAAACAAGATCTTCTACTATGCCAGAAAGATAGACGAAAATCTGATGTGTGTCGTCCAGCTCACCTTAACCCCGGGTAAATCTCCCGAAGAATTCGAGAAGCTGTTCATATAAAAAATATCTATATACAAATAACTTCGCAATTAAGGTCATTTGATAACTTTTTTGGTGGCTTAACATAATTTGTTGAGACCAAACGCCGTTTTCGTTCATCTAATAGTTAGAGAATGGAAAATAAATCTCCATTCGTTTGTGTACACAAGGAAAGGAAAGTAATGCAGATTGATGAAACGACAAGGCTTGTAAAGCTTGCCAAAAAACACGATAAGCTTGCCTTTGCCGAGCTTATGCAGGGGCATATGCAGGAGATGTACAAAGTCGGGTTGGCAATTCTCATGAATGACGAGGACGTTGCTGATGCCGTCAGTGAGACGATCCTTAATTGCTTTGAGAAGTTAAATACACTAAGAGAAGACAAGTATTTCAAAACATGGATGACAAGGATCCTTATAAACAACTGCTATAAGATCCTGGAAGTCAGGAAGCGTCAGACAGGCCTGGAAGAATGGGAAGAGCCTGCTGTAACTGACGAATACAATGTCGAACTCAAGGATGCCTTATCTTCTATCGATGAGAAGTACAGACCGGTCATCACTCTATATTACTTGGGAGAATACAGCACCAAGGAAATTGCCTCAATGCTTCACATTCCAAAAAGCACGGTGACTACCTGGCTCCAAAGGGGCAGAGAGCAGCTTGCAAAGTACTATGGTGCCTAAAAGTTAATAGGAGAACGACATGAAAAACAAGAATATTTTCGAGAAAAACGCCAAGATTCCGGATATCGTACAGCAGAAAGCAAATGCTGCTTTCACAACGATATATAACCGTCAGGATGAGCCGGATGAAAAGCCTCAAAAGAAATATAGATCAGCCAAAGCAACGATTATAAGGATTACATCGGCAGCGGCTGTTGCTGCAATAACCATAGCCGTGTTATTCGTCGCGTTAGCGTATTCTGGCGGCCAGGAAACGGAATTGCCCATAGGCAATGTCAATCAGTTTTCGATCAAGGTTTGTGCGGCAGAACTTGAGACTAAAACTTCGCTCCCGATAAGTTTGGATGTCAGTAACCAGGCGTTTGGTTGTGGTGTTGACTGGACAGGCTGGGCAGAGTATCAGATCAATTTCCCCATCTCGGTCGAGGGCGAAAACATCTCGTCCGTGACCTTCAAAGCTGACAATGCGGTCTTTGAAGTAGTAAGCATCGACTGTCCCTCCATTGTTAAAAGCGGTTCGCCCAAAACTCTTCCCGATTACAGGTCGACTTATGTTGAGGGTTATGACATGAGCGGACATCCTATCGGAAAGACAGAAGTTGGATATTACGATTCGTTCAGCGCAGATTATGGCACTCTTCAAAATTCTAAATACGTTTTAAATATCTGCAATGTTCTGACAGACCGAATGGATCTTTATTATCTGTTAATTCACGAGGGAAATGATGACGACGGATGCGCGGCATATACTTATCTGTTAAAGGATGTCAAAGTAACGATTGAAGTCACGTTTAATGATGGAACTACGTCTTCAAGGTCGCTGGGCCTTTTTGCCAACCAGTTTTTGGCAACAGACAAGATGGCTGACGGAACAGAATACACATACAATGCCATCCAGATCTTCTGCTACGACATAAACGATATAGATGATGCTACAAAGCAGTTGATTGGCAGCCAGATCATCCGTGCTACAAAAATCTGCAAGGCCGAAGCTGCAAATAACACAAGTTGGGATGAAACAACTTATGATGAACCCTTTGATGACACGGATGCATCTGAAGATAACTAATTCGATCTGCCAGGTTTTGAAGTAAAGAATTTCTGACCGCATATGGGGATATGGGGGGTGCCTCAAAATAGGGGCAACCCTTTGTTGTACTTTTGTTGCAAGTGAGGTTTTGCAAAATACAAAAAAGTTCCGGAAATAAAGCTTTCCGCATATTTGATTTATCCTTAACTCTCGATAAGTCTCTGTGGAGCACTCGAATTTTTGGGTAAGGCTTTTCGGACGATGCCAGGAAAAAACTATTTTCAAATAAAAGAAACAACTGATTATTCGATAAGCTTAGATTATTGAAATACTGCAGAAGCGTTTATATTTTCCCCGTTTTCTAAAAACTGTATTGACTTGGAGTTAACTCCAAGTTGTAGAATGAACTTGTGATCACAAAGTTTGCGAAGGAGGTCTTCCTTATGACTATAAAAGAAGTGTGCGAGAAGTTCGATATTACACCCGATACGCTCCGTTATTATGAGCGAGTCGGTGTAATACCTGAAGTTCACAGAACCAATGGCGGCATCAGAGACTTTACGGATGAAGATGTAGCCTGGGTCGAAAATGCTATCTGTATGAGAAGTGCCGGAGTTCCGGTCGAGATGCTGATCGAATACGTAAAACTTTATCAGGAAGGCGATGGCACATTTCAGGCCAGACGGGATGTCCTTGAAGAAGCAAGACAAGAAGTACAAAAGAATATCGAGAAGTATCAGGCGACATTAGATCGTTTGAACTTTAAGATCTCGAGATATGACGTGGCAATTAAGACAGGTGTCCTTTCGTGGGACGATTGCAAGGAGGAATGATTCATGATGAAAACAGCAGATCTTAATTTAGTACAGGAGTGGGATAAGACTTTCCCGAAGAGCGATAAAGTAGAACATAAGAAAGTGACCTTTGCCAATCACTTTGGCATCACGCTTGCAGCAGATATGTATATCCCTAAGGATAAGGATGGCAAGCTTCCTGCAATTGCGGTATCGGGACCTTTCGGTGCGGTCAAGGAACAATCGTCAGGATTGTATGCTAAGACAATAGCTGAAAGAGGATTTCTCACTATAGCCTTTGATCCTTCGTTTACAGGCGAATCAGGCGGAGAACCGAGATATATGAACAGTCCTGATATAAATGTCGAGGACTTCCAGGCTGCAGTAGATTTCCTGTCTGTGCAGGATAATGTTGATCCTGAGAAGATCGGAATTCTTGGTATCTGCGGCTGGGGCGGTATGGCACTTCAGACAGCATGTGTTGATACACGTATCAAGGCTACAGTCACTTCTACTATGTATGACATGTCCAGAGTTGCAGGTAACGGGTACTTTGATTCAGAGGACGACGAAGAGTCACGACACAACATGCGTGTGATGGTAAATAAACAAAGGACCGAAGACTTCCGCAATGGCGAATATGTAAGACAAGGCGGAGTAGTAGATCCCCTCCCTGAGGATGCACCTTTCTTCGTAAAAGACTATCACTCTTACTACAAAACAGAGCGCGGATATCACGCAAGAAGCCTGAATTCGAATGAGGGCTGGAATGCAACAGCGGGTACGTCTCTCATGAACACGAGGCTCTTCACCTATTCCAAGGAGATTAGAAGTGCAGTTCTCATGATCCATGGCGAAAAAGCTCACTCCTGCTACTTTTCTAAGGATGCATATGCCGACATGATCAAGGACAGCAAGTACACTGACAACAAAGAACTCTACATCATTCCTGAAGCAGTCCATACGGATCTCTACGATGGCGGTGATAAGGATTATATTCCTTTCGATAAGATACAGAGTTTCTATGAACAATATTTGGGATAAGTCCATGAAAAGATTCTTAGCATTAACAGCAGCTGTTGCTTTGCTTCTTTCCATGACGTCTTGCTCAAACACTGAGGTTCCTGCATCCGAGTTCACAAATGTAATCACTTCTGAGAGCACAACATCAGCCTCTGCTGTCTTAGGGACTACGACAGAGGTGTCAGCAAGTGATACTGCAGCTCAGACAGAGAGTTCTGAAACGGAGGCTGAAATGGTTCTTAGGATAAACGATCAGGTCGTACAGGTTGAATGGGAAGATAACGAATCAGTTGAAGCACTCAAGGAATTGGCATCCAATGGTACGATTACTATAGAAATGTCTATGTACGGTGGATTTGAACAGGTCGGACCTATTGGCACAGATCTTCCGAGAAACGATGAACAGACAACGACGTCTCCCGGTGATATCGTTCTTTATTCAGGTGATCAGATAGTTGTATTCTATGGCTCTAATACCTGGGCCTATACAAGTCTTGGGAAGATACAGAATATGAGCGAAGAAGACCTTACAGCTCTTCTTGGTGCTTCACATGTAACTCTTACCATTAATTGGGATTAGCTTGCATTGATTTTGCAGAAAAATTGGCAAATTTTTGGTAAGTTCGGAAACTTAAAAATCAAAAAGTCCCGGAAATAAGGCTTTCCGGGACTTCTTAATTTGTTTTGGCGGAGAAGGGGGGCACTAAAAGTTGTTTTTTTATAACTCTCCATAATTACCGCAAAACCCTAAAAATAAAGGGTTCTGGGCTATTCAAGTTTTATATAAATCTTTATAAATCTACGTAAATCTTGCAGATTTTGTTGCATTTTTTGTTGCACTTTTTTTATCGGTTTTTGCGACTCTGAAATCGACATTCTTTTTGTTAACCATAATTGGCAGTTTAAGTGATGATATAATAAATTTGTTTGAGGATTTCTTTGAATGAGTTAGTTTACATATAAAAGTAACCGGAAGTGAAATAAGAGATAAAGCTTGAAAATGAGCGACAAGGTAAATAAATACAAATACTACCCCAAGAATCCCAGGAAACTGAAGCTTAAGACGGTTCTTCACAAGCTCAGGGACTATAGGCTGCTTTTTATCTTTTCGATTCCTCTTTATATAATGTGGGGATGCTTTGCCTTAGCTTGTATTGCCTTGTCATTTACCTATGAGTTAATGACGAAGCGGGATTACATCGAAATGGCAACTTCATTTATCGCATTGATATTGTCGGGTCTTGTGATAGTTGGTATTTATTTTCTGATCTTTGCTGTTAAAAAGGCAACAGATTCACGGGCGGCAGTGACTAACACAAAGAAATACCTTCAGATATCAGACAGTTTTGTCGAGGAGGTCGAGAACGATCTTGCAAAAGGAATGCCCTTTCTGAAAAGCCATAATCTCGGCATTTCTGAGAATTATATCTTTGGTAATCTGACGCTGATTAATTTCACGCCGGTAATCATTCCCAAAAACGAGATTGTCGAAGTTGTTTACGAGATCTTCGAAGGCGCTTCAACTTTGGTTGCCCACAATGGTCATGTTATGAATGCCAGGAATTTCTATCAGAATTTCTTTTTCAGACTGAAGAACGGAAACTATGTGCCGGTTCAGGTTAATGACAAGTTTAAACTTGATATTGCTCTTGCAGCTTTGCAAAATGCAGGGTTAAAGACTATCGAACTCAACAGGAATGCGGCTGAGAATTTGCTGAGATCAAAGAATAACAGGAATACATATATCATACAGCCCGAAAGGATAATCGTCAGAAACCTTGATGTTACGAAGATTATCCCTTTACCTGTTAGTGATTGTTGCATCCGTTTTGAAGAACTATCATACGGACCAGACGGCAACCTTTGTGTAACGGCGATATGCAAGGATGACGGTAAGATAAAGTATTTTATCGATGAGAGAAGTGTGACAATAGTCGCGAAGCAAGTGATTATTGCACCACAGCCTAAGACGGCTGAGGCACCTAAGGAGACAGGCAGATCCATAATGACCAGAGAAAAGTTCTTTGAATTGTGTAACGACGTTTGTGATTGGGATAAGTCCGGCGATGATGAGCTTGTGTTAAAGCCTCTTGTTGAATATTTAGCGAAACTCTCTGACGAAGATATCTTTGCTTTTGAAGATATCATGTCCGAACTGCTTTATGAAATTGATACAAAGCAGAATTATGAGACTGCATTAAAATATGACACGCACAATGACGATACTTTTCTTTACTCAAGATGCATAGCGATCGTTAACGGCAAAGATTACTTCGATAAAGTTAAAAATGGAAAGATAAAGGATATATGGAAGATGGAATTTGAAGCGATCCTGTATGTTGCCCGTGATGCTTGGGCAAAGAAGCACGGAAAAAGCGCAAAAGATTTCCCTCATATATCATCCGTTAGTTATGAAACAGGCAGCAATAAGGATGGATGGAAATAAGATAGTGCCGAGATTATAAAGAAAAGACAGCATTTCGTGCATGATTACGGGAGCGGATACACATTTACTAAGGAGAACGGCTATGTTTGAAGGATTTGATTTTACTGGTTTTTGGCAAACTGAAGAGTTTACTGATTGGGATGATTACAGGGGACCGTTACCATCTGATGAACTTATTGCAGAGCTGGAAAAAGAACTTGGTTATAAGCTTCCGGAGTCATACATATGGCTTATGAAGCAACACAATGGCGGTGAGCCAAATAATACTGCATTCCCGACAAATGTACCCACAGGATGGGCTGATGATCATATTGCAATTCAAGGCATATTGGGAATTGGCAGAGAAAAGGACAACATGATCTGTGGTGCTTGCGGCACTAAGTTCATGGAAGAAGACTGGGGATATCCGGATATCGGAGTAGCGATTTGTGATACCCCGACGGCAGGACATCAAATGGTCTTTTTGGATTACAGAGAATGCGGACCGCAGGGAGAACCCAAGGTTTCCTATGTCGATGAGGAAAGGGATTATGAAATAATAGTTCTTGCAGATTCTTTCGAAGATTTCATAAAGGGACTGGTGTCTGAAAACGATTATTGGGATGACGAAGACTAAGTGTTGATATAATTAATCTGTTTGAGGTTTCCTTGGAGATTCGTCTCAAAACACTATTTAGTGAGAAGTATGTATAACTCTAATCTAAACATGAATATCGATACATTATTAAGCAACTCAGGAGTAGATGTAACATCAATCAAAAAGATGATTGCAGATAAGAATTATAAGGAATTGTATAGTTCTTATCCGAAAGCAATCGAGTTTATGTGCTTTGTAACATCCGAATATGAATTCAGTGATTTTATTTCAGAAATGGGAGAAATCGATGAAGAAGCATTCTTATTAGCCTTAGCTGCAACCCATTCTTTGTGCAGCTGGTTCGGAGTGAATGAAGAAGACGAGATGGAGCAATACAAGAAAAGTCTTAATGGCGAATACACTGTCATATTTAATGATCGCTATAATGAAGGGACATATTATATATTCCCAATATGGAGCATGCCTTGCCTTATTACCACGGAAAGATTAGTAATCAGACCTGTTGAAAAAGATGACTGCGAAGCGATTCACAGATATGCAGGGGATCCTTCGATTGACATGATGATGTTTCTTCCGAACGAGACTTTTGAAGATACAAAGAAGTTCGTGGAATTTGCTGTATCAGAATGGGCAAAAGAAGATCCGGAAGACATGGAATTCGTGGTCCTCTTAAACGGAGAGATCATAGGCGGTGTTAATCTGGAGAAGTGTGAGGCTGATAAGACTTATGAAATCGGCTGGATCCTTCGCGAGGATATGCGTGGAAAGGGATATGCTACTGAAGCGGCAAAAGCATTGATGGATTATGCTTTCGATGTTTTGAACGCTGAGAAAGTCCAGGCGCACTGTGACAGCAGAAACCAGGCATCCGAGAAGGTGATGAAGAAACTTGGAATGACTCTGGTTGATGATACGGCAATAAGATACTATTCAAAGCGCGATGTTTTTTCCGGAGAATACCTTTACTCTATAATGAAACGGTAAGCTTAAGTCTATAGAGGAGGTGTTATTTGGTATGAGAAAATCAGTTTACTTCATTATTCAAATAGTTTGGTCGCTTATCCTCTCAACAGGTGTTTGGTACCTGTCGCTTATGAATGCAAGCTTTGATTTCTATGGAAACAGCGATGGCTCGTTAATGGGTGTGATCTTAGTAATCGGAGCCGCCCTCTATCTGATCCTGACGATAGTTCAGATCGTTGTTGGTATCAAGAAAATAAAAGATTGGCGTTGGTGGGTCATTCCCGTATCTCTACTGATAGCAGGAGCAGTGGCGTTTATCGGAGCATTTGTTGCGATTTACGGTTCAGAGTTTCTGAATAAGCTTTTTTAGAATGTTGAATTGTTCCGGTGTGTGCTTTTGCTTCCGACAGCAAGGAGTTCAAGATGAAAAGAATAGTAGTTCCTTTACATGTTTTGTTGCACTTTTGTTGCAAGTTGGGTTTTGCGAAAATGAAAAAGCCCCGGAAATAAGGCTTTCCGGGACTTCATAAATTATTTTGGCGGAGAAGGGGGGATTCGAACCCCCGCGCCAGTTGCCCGACCTAAAGCTTTAGCAAAGCCTCCCCTTCGGCCTCTTGGGTACTTCTCCATTCGCCTAGCGAAAAGTATATTAACATAAAGATTTTATATTTGCCACTCCCGAAAACCCATTTTCCGTTATTTTGTGCTTAAAACCCCGCAAACACTGCATTTGCGGGGTTTTCATTCCTTATTCCGGCATTCCGATATGATTTACGCGTTAAACGTGTCTACCTCAATGAAATCAGGTTTGTCAGTTACTCCCGCCTCCCCTGCGAAAGCTACCTGAACGGTTCCCGTATGGTAATCCACAAGGATCAGTTGGGCACTTCCGCCGCCGTGGCAGTTCACAACATCAAACTGAGCTACAACCTCCTGGGTAATAAGATCCTTAACATCCTTCGGAGAGAATTTATCTTTCTCCTGAACCCATTTGTTATATTTAAAAAATCTGATGACGTTGCTCTGTGATCCTGTAAAACCGTCCTGATTACCTTCAGATGCGAAAGAATTAACGATGCACAGAGAATCAACGCTGTCCCAGCTGATTCCGGATAAAAGCGGCGTGTTGCAGTCACGGAGAATAGATTTACCGAGGCCCTTCTCAGCTACCTGGCTGACGCAGTCTTCTGCACAGAATGAATCGTTCTTGTCGCTGATAACCAGGTTGTGGCACCATGTGAAATCACCGCTCTCACCCACCATGAATTTACCGAGTTCGCGTGCCGTGGAGAATTCTTCCAATGCATAGCGAAGCTCCATCGTATAGCATTTCTTTCCCTCGTAAATGTAAGCTTCTTTCTGAACGGAACCTACATCCAGAATAGCGGAGAAAACTCCGTCATCGTTGATTCCTGAGATGATGTCCAAAAGTCCCAGGATAGAGATTGCCGTAAGAGATCTTGAGCCGTTCTTCATGTGAGTAACGGCATTTATCTTACCCATTTGGTTGCCGGAACCGAGGTTCCACTCGAGGTTACGGAGCGTAATCCTGTCACCTGTTACCGTCTTGCTGCCCCAGAGTGACAAAGCACTGCAGCTTGTGGGACGGAGCGCGTCAGGGATCATCTGAATAAGGATGGCTTCTTCATAACTGAAGATTCCGTCTTCGACGATTCCGTGAGCACCGTTCGAGATTCCTTCTGCAAAACCGCAGATCTCTTCACGGTATTCGGGACGCATTGATTCCAGGAGAGTAGCCGATCTCTTCTCGATTATTTCAGGTGAAAAATTGCTGTTATATGCAACTCTGATGTTCTCAAAAAGATAAGGTTCCATCGTCTCAATAAAACCCGGGAGCTCTTCTCTGATGAGTGTTCCGTAGGCTTTGCCGACACTTGCCCTGTCACCTTTCTCGTAATCAAGAGTAACATCGTAGTAGCTGGGCATTACCTTGATAACGCAAAGTCCGTCAGGTGAAGAAATGGTATTAATTACATCTTCCTTTATACCTTCGTCAGTATATTTTTTCACTTCATCAGTGTAGTAAGAATCAACGGGCTTGATTGTTCCGCCCTTATGACTTTCGCTGGTTTCAGGAGCTGAACCGCAGGAAGCCAGGAGCATTGAAGCCGTAAGTATCAGTGCTGCGATATTAATATATCTTTTCATTATTCGTTTCTCACTTTCCAGATCTCGATCTTATCTGCCAGTCTTGTAATCAGCAGAATTACTACTACGAGCAGCGTAATTATGCACAGAGGCAGGATTACAAAGTTCGGTACGGGCAATATGGTGAAACTGAACTGCTTACATCTCATTACGCTCGAGAACAGAAGACCGATAAGATAATTTCCTGCAGTAGCCATAAAGACATAAGTAAGGACCAGCGAGAATGCGGAGAGTAACAGCAGTCTCCAGAAATGCCATGCACGGATGACCGTTTTGCTGAATCCCATGCTCTTGAGAAGCGCAATGTCTGCCGTCTCCTCATCGATAAAGATGTTCTCGTAAAGTGATGTCAGGAGCATCAGAACGATTGCCGCTACACTAGATACTACCGTTACGATGAGGTTGAACATTCTCTGATATCCTGTCAGATAATGTTCCATTACCTGATCTTCCTTTATGAATTCAATCTCGCCATCCGGATACAGCGCCTGCATTTTCGCGATGTACTCGTCGTACTGGTAAGCCGGAACATCCAAAACACTTGCGAAGAGGTCCTCACTCTCTACCGTTGTTCCTTCAAAATCATCGCCCATGATTATCGTTGGTGTCTGTGAACCGTATCTGTCAACGAAGGCAGTGATTATGAAGTTCTCAGTTACCTTCTCGAAAGAGACCATGTCTTCACCTAACTTGTTGTATTCAATGCTTACCGTGTCGCCGATCTTAAGTCCGTTCAGGTCAGCGAAATAGTATCCTACAGCGATCTCATTTCTGAGCTTGGGCGCGTTGCCTCCGTCAAGGTATCTGATATCAGATGAAGGATTGTCCATGCATCTGAGCTCGCATACTGCTCTGAAATCTCCATAAGACAACTCAGCAGTACTCTCATAGTATGTATAGATGGTTGCAGGAATTCCGTTATCATGTAAATTCTTGTTAACCATGCTGATTACGCCGCTATAACTGCCGGCACTGCGGTAAAGCATCTGATAGTAAGTATCATCAAACTCAATGGTGAAGTTCTCCCTGCCGTGCTGGAAATATGTTTCTGCATAACTCGGAGACATCAGCGAATTCTCGAGACGGACAATAAACAGCACGACTGATATTCCGAGAACAAATGCGATTATCAGCAGTACATATCTCTTAAAGCCTCGCAGGATGTCACTCAGCGCAAGGAAGAACGGAACTGAGATATGCTTTTTGTTGTTAAGGAACAGCCCAGGGATGCTTGTGAATCTTTCACCTCTGTTCTCACCGTGAATCGCATCGATGACACTGATCTTATTCATTCTTCTCAGAGCGAAGAAACTGAATAATACTATGAGCAATACAGTCAGTGTACCTGCAAATATTCCGATTGCAAGAAGAGTTCCGATATCAGGGAATATCTCATGCATAACGAACTTGTCGAACAGCACCTTACACATTACGAATCCTACGGGAATTCCGATAACACCTCCGACAATCGCGAAAACAATGTACTTTACGATAAAGAGTGTCTTGTATGAAAAAGACCATACACCGATTGCTTTCATCATGCCGATCTCACGTTCGTCTCTCTTGATAGATGACTTAAGGCTGAAATCGATCGTGATCATTGCAACCGCCATTATCGCAACAGCCACTACGATCATGCTTATGGCAACTATAAGAGCAAACAGACCGTCATTCGTGTAATTAAGGATTCTCGTAGCATTACCGACAATGTGGTAATCCTGGTATTCAAGGAGCATGGGTGTTACCGATGCGAGCAGAGTATCAACATAATTACCTTCTACCGGACCAACAGTAGCCGTAAACATATCCATCTTGTAAGGCGACTCAGAGTAGATGAGTTCCTTATCGTTATCTGACAGATAGAAAATTACAATAACATTTGCAAGAGGATTCTTATAGATCGTTGATACTTCGAACTCGTAAATGTTTCCCATCTGGGTAGTAATGCGGATCTTATCACCCACTGCTATTCCCAGCTGGTTGGCATAAGTCTGCGATACTGCAACACATCCGTCTTCAACTTCAAAAAACTCATTATTCATGTTTATCGGCATGTCGTAATGATGAGACATGTCATCCAATACGGCCGTGTGTGAATAATGCGATTTTGAATCAGGATTCTTGCCTGCTACTTCAATGCATCTGTACGGGATCGTTACGACATCCTGATGCTCGACATCATCTATGATGGTGTACTCCAGGATGCTGTTCCTGACCTCATTTATGTGACCTTCCTCATCAGAAAGATCCTTCTCCATCATCGCGATTACGTCCGAAGAATTGCACCTCTCATATGTTTTCTCGGAACCCATGATAAGTGAATAAAGAAGCGTGATTCCGATTACCGTAAATCCGACGGCAGCGATCATGAAGATGAAGGTAACTGCATTAAGACCGGGTTTATCCTTAATGTCTTTTTTGAACATTCTCCAATACATATTACCAACCCATCTCCCCGAGCCAGTTTCTTACCTGACGCTCTCTGGAACCTAAGTCATCGCCTTCCTTCATCTTGCCGAGATTAAGTTCTCCCTGAATGTTTCCGTCGACCAGATAAATGATCTTGTCAGAAACGGACGCAACCTTCTCACTGTGCGTAACCATGAGGATCGTTGTTCCCATGCGGTTAGCTTCGAGAAGTCTTTCCATTACCTCGCCGGAAGCCTTTGAATTAAGTGCTCCAGTAGGTTCATCAGCGAAAATAATCTTCGGGTGATTAATAAGTGCTCTGCAAAGGCACGCTCTCTGGAGCTGTCCGCCTGATACCTCAGTAATCTCACGGTCTGCCTCGTCAATGATGCCGAGCTTACGCATTAACTCTTCAGCGTACTGTCTTACTTCTTCCCTGGGTCTTATCTTTGCCTGGAATCCCGGAAGTATGATGTTATCCAGGATGCTGAGCTTACGCATCATGTACATCTGCTGGAAAACAAAACCCATCTTGATGAGTCTTAAGCTGATGAGATCCTTTTCCTTCATCTTTGAGATCTCTTCGCCGTCGAAGAACACGCTTCCTGCCGTAACGTTATCCATGCCGCTTACGGTATAAAGAAGCGTAGACTTACCGGAGCCCGACGGTCCCATGACCGATACGAACTCTCCTTCATCTACGGTAAGATTTACATTCTGAAGAACATTATTGCTCTGCTTATTTACTATGTATGTCTTGCAGAGATCCTTTGTCCTTATCAATGTGCCCATTTAGGTACCTCCCTTTCCATCTTGAGCACATTGTCTTATTCAACTATTAAAAAATCCTTAAAGCGAAATAAAAACTTCAAATTCCATCTCTTCAGTGTCTTCCAGATATCTGCATGCAACATCTCCGCCGAGTTTGCGTGCAATGAAAGAAGCTTCATAAAGACCCAGACCGTTACCTTCAACCTGCTCGGCATTAGATCCGCGCCAGAAACTGTTAAACACATAAGGGATCTCATTCTCAGGAACTCTGCTGCCCTTATCCTTAACAGAGAATACGTAACCGTCATCATTCTTATCAACAACAACAGTTATGCCGCGGCCGTCTCCGTACTTGATCGCGTTCTCCATGAACTGTGTGAGGATACGCTGAATTCCGTCCTTATCGCTGTTGATCATGACATCACTCTTTGTCTCGATGTTAAGCGGTATCCTTAAGACAGCAAGCCTGTTACCATACTCAGCCTTGATAAACTTTTCTATCTCAGTCAGATAGAAAGTTTCGATATTCGGCTCGAAAACAACCACACCTTTCGATGCGCTGTCCAACAGATCCTTAAGAAGTGCAGTTATATCATCAGCGTTCTTCTCGATCTTGTCAGCGACCTCCGAATCGTTCTTATCAGGAACGCCGTCTTCTCTGAACAGGCCGCTTCTGATTGCCTCCGAATAGAGCTTGATATTTGCAACAGGAGTCTTGATTCCGTGAGCGATCGTGGATACCAGTGTGAGCTGTTCTTTCTCGAGTTTCCTGAGCTTTTTGCTGTCACCCGACAGACGGTCGCGGAGCATGTTCATGCCCCAAACATACTTACCGAAATACTTGTTTTTAGTCTCAGGAAGCACATCCGCATTCTCGTTCTTTGCAATACGTTCCGGATACTCTGCAAGTCTGTTGAACGGAAGAATTACCTTGCGGTCGATATATACGAAGAATAACGCCGAGACAAAAAACACAACGGCAATTATCAATTCACACAACAGGATGTCATCACCTGCTTTGTGCTGCTCGAAAGTAAACACGAGAAGACCGCAGAACTCACCGTCTTCCGTGATGCTTATAACCGTTGAATCCTGCGCGATTACATTGGAACCTTCTGCACTCATTCCGCCGTCAACATATCTGACGCTGACAGGAACGTTACTCTCCCCATATTCCTTCGCCCAGTTATTTGATGCAACAAGTTCTTTTGTTTTCGAATCGAAATTCTCACGGCCTGCAGCAGTTACTTCACTGGATACGCGGTTCATGAGAGTCTGTCTCTGGCCACTGGATTGGTTATCTTTTTGTACCAGATAGAAAAAGACGCCGATACCCAGCGCAAGACAGATTATTAAAAGAAGAAAATACTTACCAATGTATTTCCGCATTACGAAGGTTCCTCACCGAACTTGTATCCGACTCTCCAGACTGTATGGATATACTTCGGGTTCTTCGGATCGTCTTCGAGCTTCTCGCGGAGCCATCTGATATAAACGGTGAGCGTGGACATTTCAGAGAAGCAGTCCGAACCCCATACGGCATTAAAAAGAACTTCCTTGTGAATTACCTTGTCGGGATTCTTCATGAAATAGATCAGGATGTCGAGTTCCTTGCCGTTTACGGGAATAACCTTATCACCCTTTTTAACCGTCATGTTCTCGAGATCGACCTTGATGTCGTTGTAAGAAAGTTCCTTGTGATCTTCCTGCATGTCGTAGTTACGTCTGAGTGTCGCCCTTATCTTTGAGCATAGAAGCGGCATTGAGAAAGGCTTCTCGATGTAATCGTCAGCTCCGACATCAAGGCCCAATATCTTGCTCTGATCGTCATTGCGGGCGCTCATCATGAGAACCGGAAGACCTAAATCCTTACGGATTATTCTCAATGTCTCATAGCCGTCAAAACCTGGGAGCATTACGTCAAGAAGCATAATGCGGAACTTGTCTTCCTTGAGAGCGGTAATTCCATCCTCGCCTGTTGTCTTCCAGGTTACGGTAAAACCTTCACGTACCAGGAAAGCCTTTACGAGAGAACCGAGCTCTTCATTATCTTCAACCATCAGTATGTCAGTCATAATATCCCCCTGCACTTTTCAACTGACATTATAACACTACGGTATTAAGACTAATTGTCATCAACAAAAACCAGACTATATAACTCGCTGATCCTGACAGTTTCTTTGTCCTCGAATATCAATGTATTGTTGTAAAGATCGATCATTCTTACTTTTCCGACTTTTGACTGATAGCTCCCGCCGGATTTTCTCGCATCAGGTACAAAATACGTGATCCTGATCCTTGGTCTGTCATTCAGCCTGTCTTCCAGGATCTGAAGCTGCCTGTTCAATTCGGCTATCTCATCTTCTTCAATGATGCGTCTCTCATCAGTCAGTCTCTGTGTTTCTTCAACCGCATCCTCATATCCGACGAGAGCAGCAAAAGGAGAGAACTGCGCCGCCCTGTCATGAATGCTCATCGGCGGCAGGTCCGGATACTGCGGTCTTTTCTCATTCAGAATGTCATCGTAGTTTCTCATGCCTTGTGTCCGCCTATCTGCTGATTGCGCTCCATGGCAGTGCCGCCTTTATTAAGGTTCTTTGCCTTAACTACTGCGTTCTTGCCGTACTTATGCTTTATCTCGAGCATCGCTTCCTGAAGTGCTCGTTCCTTGGTAAGTTCTTCTTCCTTTTCCTCGTTGTTCTCTTCAAGGTCGAAAATGCTTAACTGTTCGCACTGCTGAATCCGCGAAACTTCATCTTCGCGTATGACATTGCATGCGGCAATGCCAAGACGCCTGGACAGCAGATTCTTATCGGCTATACAGTCGAACAGTTCCATGACCTTTTCCGTAATGATCTTCGTCGATGAAGTGTGCTTATCCAGATTTACAGTTCCGTGGGCATGCTTGGGGACTTCCCTGCCATAGTAATCGATCGTGGTCTCTCCCATGTATTTGCCGCTTAAGAGGCTGTCCTTATCGTAGCCGATGGTTAAAACCAGCTGATTAGTAACAATACCTTTCTCAACAAGATCAAGAGACAATGTATCAGCCATTTCCCAGACAATGAGCCTCGTTGTCTCATAATCGGTTGGCTCCTTCAGCACCTGACCCGTAGAGACACTGTTGTTGTCCGGGCTGTAAGATTTAACATCAGCTATCGTGGTTGGTTCTATGCCCCATGCATGATCAATCAGAAGTTCTGCATTCTTGCCGAGCACTTTATAGAGCTGAGCTATATGCTGTCTGTTAAGTGAACATCTCGCTATGTCACCCATGGTATACAGTCCGAGTTTCTCGATCCTCATTGCAGTGCCGTGACCCACGCGCCAGAAATCAGTAATAGGCGTGTGACTCCATAACTCTTCCTTATAGCTCTGTTCCGTAAGTTCCGCGACTCTTACACCGTTGTCATCAGCAGGAATGTGCTTGGCAACGATATCCATTGCCACCTTGCAAAGGAACATATTGGGACCGATCCCTGCTGTAGCGGTTATTCCGGTCGTATGCAGAACGTCCTTGATCAGCATCCTCGCAAAATCATGAGGATTAAGGTTATAAAGTTCCAGATAATTCGTAGCGTCAATGAATACCTCATCAATTGAATAGGCAAAGATGTCTTCGGGCGCTACATATTTGAGATATATGCCGTAGATCTGGGCAGAGATCTTCATGTACAGTGCCATCTGCGGAGGTGCAACAATGTAGTCTATTGCAACGTCAGGATTTCTCTTAAGTTCTGAATTGAAATAACTCTTACCGTTAAGTCTCCTGTTCGGAGACTTATACATGCGGTCGTTATTAAGCTGTGTGACTCTGGATACGACCTCAAAGAGCCTGGCTCTGCCGGGAATGCCATAACTCTTGAGCGATGGGGATACTGCCAGGCAAATGGTCTTCTCGGTTCGGGTCGAATCTGCAACTACGAGATTTACGTTAAGCGGATCAAGATTTCTCTCCACGCACTCGACACTGGCGTAGAAAGACTTGAGATCGATTGCCACGTAAACCCGGTCCATTAATATACTGCTCCTGAGAGATTCTTTTCTAAAGTCTATCAGAATGGAGGTTCGGTTATTGGGACAAAATTACTGTTTTGGACAGATCATTCTTTTTCTGATGATGTTGCACCCTTGGACAGCTTGTAAAGTTCTTCACCTGCAAGTCTTGTTTTCGCAACGATGTCGCCTTCCTTGGGGAAGCAGTAGTACAGACAGTCGTTGGTACCGATGGAAACAATATCTCCTATCTCATACCAGAAATAATCCGAATTGACACTGTATGAAGCATTGGGTGACTGCTCGTAATGGAGTTTACCGTCGCAGCCGTCCAACACAAAACCGTTGTTATCGTGATGGAGCTTGCCGGAACCGACCATATACAGAGCCTTCGCGTCCTTCAGGATCGCAATGTCACACGGGACGTCGAGCGAATAAGTACCGTTTGAGATCTCTTCCTTGATCTGTTCACGCTCCCACGCAAACCAGTCAGGAATGTGTGTAAACTTCGGCTCAACGTTAACACCCTTGAGCCTGCCAAAAGTATCCATCTCGTATGTCGCACCGCACTCCGTGCATTTCAGGTTTATGCCCTTACCTTCGGTCTTGCCTTCGGTCATGCAGTGAGGACATTTATAGAGGATCCTGTTAAGGCCGTCAGCTCTGAACGGTTCATCGATCTCTATCTTGTTATCCAGCTGCCACTTGAAGTAATCCAGCTTAAAGGCATTTTCAACGATCTCATCGATCTGTCTTATCTTGGTATTGGCCAGTTCTTCAGCAGTGAAAAGACATTTCATCTGACATGTTACCTTCACGTCTCTCTTCTGAAGATTGTTATACAGAGGATCTCTCTGGAATGCACCATAGGTTGTGATCATGACAACAGGGTGCTTAAGTTTCTTGAGCAGAATTCCGATCCTCTTTGGAATCTTCGTTCCCGTACCGTCAAGAGAATAACCTGCTTCAGGATACATGAGAACGCTGGCATTATTCTTCGTGAGCGCATAATCCATGTCAGATATAAGAGACATGTCGGAAACGAATTTACGGGTAGGAATGCATCCTAAGGATCTCATGATCCCCTCTTTGCCTACCAGTGCATCAGATGTACACACGATGCTGAAACGGCGGTCCTTCAAAACTTCAAAAGCTATGGAGAGATCCGTAAAGCTGCAATGATTCATCAGGATCAGCCACGGTCCGTCACCTGCTTTTTCCATGTCGACCTTCTCACAAGAGAAATCCACTTTCTTAAGTTCGCCCTTAAGAGCAATGCGGGCAATACCCGCAAGCAGCGTAGACGGCTTCTTAGGCTTTTTGTGCTCCCATGACGGGAGATTCATTGCCTCTTCGTAACTGATGTGTTTTGTCTTGATCTTCATGAAATCATTATACTAAAAGAGAAACGATTATTTCTCTTTTTCTACCCAACTTACTATTTTATCCGGCATAAGAGGCTTTGCGTAATAGTAACCCTGGAAGCTCTCGACATGGAAATCCTGAAGGATGTCTCTCATGCCTTCCGTCTCAATGCCTTCGACACAGACTTTCGCGCCGAAAAGCGAAGCAAGTCCGGAAATGTATTTAACAAGTTCCCTGTCAACGGGATTTACTTCGATCTTTCTTACGAACTCACGGTCGATCTTGATAATATCGAAAGGAAGCTCTCTTACGATACCGACAGAAGAGAAACCCGTTCCGAAATCGTCCAGTGCGATCTTGATGCCTCTCGCCTTAAGACTGGCGATAACATTCTTAAGCAGATCGATATCCAGAAGTCTGCATCTCTCTGTAACCTCAAAACAGATATGCTCCGGCGGATAATCCATATCTTCGAGGATCCTGAATACCATATCAACAAAATCAGCTTTCTCAAGCTGGGTATATGACAGATTGATATTCATAATAAAGTCAGGATTATTCTTTAATAACTGCTTGGCAGTAATTATGGCTTCCTTAATGATCCACTCACCGAGTTCAGGGAATAGCGGGTCTGATTCAAGAAGCGGAACAAACTGATCAGGAGGAACGGTACCATAAGTATCGTTTCTCCAACGGAGCAGAGCCTCTGCGCCAATGAGTTCTTCTGTCTGTGCATCAACAACGGGCTGGTACATAAGATAGAAACCTCTGTATCCGTGGGTGATCGACGAACGGATGGCATGGAGTTTCTCGAGGCGCTGCCTGTTGTTCTCATTAAGGTCATTATGGAACAGAACCATATCACCGTGGTGACGCGATTTTGATTCAACAAATGCAAAATTAACACAGGCATAGATTGTCTGCGAATCGAATTTGAACGTATCGATCTTGAGAGCGCCACAGTTGATCTCGAGCATTATTCTCTTACCGTCAACCTCAAATCTCTCACGGAAGAAATTGCGGAAACGGTTATAAGCATCTTCAATATCATCAAACATCAGCGAGTTGACGATTATGGCAAACTTCGTTCCGTCCAGCCTGTAGCACATACCCCTGTTTCCTACAGATTCATACATTTTTCTGGCAAACTGCTGGAGAACGCGGTTACCGTAATGATAACCGTACACTTCATTTACTTCCGAGAATTTACTGATACCTATGATCAGTACATACATTTCAGTCTGTCTCTTGATATATGCTTCGAGATCTTCGAAGAAACCGTACTGGTTTCTAAGACCCGTCAAAGCATCAACATGGCCCTGCGATCCGTGTGTACGGATAGTACCGACAAAGTAATCCGGATCACCTGAGAGATCCCTGATAACTATTCCACGGCATGTACAGACTTCATATTCACCATCAACCTTCTTTGCACGGTACTGCATGTCATGTCCTGCAGAATTGCCGGCAAATATCTCGTCAATTCCCTTATGGTATGCTTCTCTGTCATCAGGATGGATAAAGTCTTCCCAAATATCTCCCGCACCATACATGTACTCAGAAGGCATACCGAATAAATCAACGGCAGTCTTCGACCATTTTGAGAAATCGTACTTCATGTCGCATACATAGACATAAGTGCCATCAGCAACAACTTCATAAGATTTGAAAAGAACATCAAGCAGCTTGCGTCTGTCATCCGAAATTGTCTTGACGTTTTCAGCCTGCTTCAGGGAGCGTGTCTCACGAACCAGTTTAGATTCCTTGAGAAAGGCCTTGTTCTCATACATGCGGCTGTCAGCACGATTAAATACGTCTTCAACAGTCTTATCACTATTGAACTGGAATTCTGCAATGCCTGATGCAACTATCGGACCAAAACCGATACGGATGTTTTCTTCAACCTGTTTCTGGAAAAGCGCAACCAGATTCTCACGGTCAACATAATCACTGTGATTGAGAACTATGGCAAATTCATCGCCTCCGACTCTGAAAACAGGACTGTGGGCAAATGTATGGCAGATCAGTCTGCAGGCAGCCATGATATACTCGTCACCTGCCTTGTGGCCCTGCGTATCGTTGATTATCTTAAGGTCATTGAGATCACATACAACGATTCCGAATGCATCATTTGTCTTGGCATCGATCTCAGCCTGAAGTTCTTTTTCGAACTCGTGATAAGCAGTAATATTCCTTGTACCGGTGAGGCTGTCACGGCGGGCTATCTCATTAGCTGTATTAAGCGCCTGTATCTGTTCGTTTTCTTTCTTAACGTACTCTTCACGGTTCTCAATGCAGATAATGAAATGAGACTTATCAGAGGACCAGCTGACATTCATTCTCGTAAACTGCGGCTCCTCATTTCCTACGATCATTCTATAGTCAATAACGAGCTGGCGGTTATTCTCCAGTTGGGTCAGGAGATTATCCTTTCTGAGGAAAAGCTTCAGTCTTTCACGGTCTTCGGCATGAATGACCCTGTCAGCATTTATCTCAGCAATCTTAAAGAAATCTCCGCCCCGTTCCTGAATCTCGAGTTCACCATAGATCTTATGTGTGGCAAATTCAAGATAGTAATCTGTCTGGGAATCAACATAATAGATCAGGTCGTAATGAGAAGCTAAGCTCTCTGCTATCTGGGAATATGTAAGGCTTCTCTGCTGGTCGTGTTCCAACTCGATGCTGGTCTTAACTTCTTCATCGATGTTTTCAACGCAGATGATAAGGTGTTTCTTATCGCTGGCCATGATCTCAGTAAGTCTTATGTGCTTAACCTGTTCGTTTACAACAAGACGGTATGCAACCGAATAAGAATTCCTATGCTTCAGATTAGCGAGCATTGCATCCTTGTAGTGCAGTTTGGTTATGGCATCCTGGTCTTCCGGATGGACAAACTTCTTGATGCTTCTGCGGCTCTCAGCGAAGAAATCGTTTCCTGTTGCCGGAACATTCAGTTTCTTATAATCATCATTTGAAGAAATCTCAATATACTGGCCGTTCTCAATGTTTATGTAGTACAGCGTATCGTACTGTTCGGCAAGACTTGAAGTGATATGGTTATAGATCTCCTTCTGGTGTGCGATCTCCTTTTCAAGTTCACGGTGACGGACTTCCTTGTCGATGTTGATAACACCGAAAACAATGTAGTCGGAATCAGTCTCCAGACCACGGATCATTCTCAATGCATGCCATGTAGGAACACCGTTTATCATCAGACGGTACTCAATACTCTGGGTGCTGCCCTTCTGGATCAGGGCAAGAAGCTTATCCTTCTGGATATCCTCTGTAAAGATATGCTGGTCTTCTTCGTATATAACCTTTTTGCAGTCACGGATAATGTTCCTAAAGAAATCGTCGCCGCCCTGCTCTATATTCAAAGAATGAAATTCAGGGTTTACGGAATACCAGAAATACTCATTGGTAACAGCGTTTACGAAATAAACACTGGAATAGTCCATCAATAGGGCTTCAGATATCTTTTTAAAAATCTCATCCTGCTTAGACATTTATACACCTCGGAACGGCCGCAAATGACCATCTTTATGGCTTTTACGGCTTCGGGAAAGCCATAAAGGCACTCCCGACCGTTTTATTCGATCTTATATTTCGTAATTATATCAAGATTTCTTAACTGTGGTTTGGCCTAAAGCGCGAATTTACAAATTAGTCAACGATTGTTTTATTTATTGTAAGACAGCCACCCCATGTTGAGGCGGCTGTAGCTTTTATATTATTCAGAATCAGGTGCAAACTCCATGGCTCCGTTATCGCCGATCTCAAATTCACCCTGTCCGTCTTCAGAAGGAATGGCTATTTCTATGGCCTCCAATACTGCTTTGTATTCACTCAGGAACCTCTCGTGGTTGGCGATGATGAAATCAAGGTCACCATTCTTTGCTGCGTTCTCAAGATCCAATGCCGTCTTTGAAGGGATCTCAGCTCCAATCGTTGCCGATGTACTCTTGAGTGAATGAATAAGTATCTCATAATTATGAAGATCACCCTCATCCAAGAATCTGTTCAGATCCTCTATCTTTCCGTCTGAGCCTTTCGAGTATTCAATAAGCATGGAAGTATAGAATCTCTCATCACCGGCGCAATTCTCAAGGCCCTTGGAAGTTGTGACACCGATATTGCTGAGGATCTTGATGATCGAGTGATCATCCTGAGCAGACTGATCCACCGCACGGTTCAGTGCCTTCTCTTCTTCAGAGATAAACTCGAGCTTGTCTTCCGGGATATACTTCTTCAGCGTCATCTCGAGATATGTGCTGTCGATGGGTTTGGTAAGGTAATCGTTGAATCCTTTCGAGAGGTATCTCTCCCTGGCACCGACTACCGCATCTGCAGTCAGGCATATAACCGGAGTATCGATATTTGGTCCTGTTTTGTGGCGTCTAATGGCCTTGAGAGTTTCTTCTCCGTCCATCTCGGGCATTCGCTGGTCCATAAGGATAACGTCGTATTTATTCGCCAGTGCAAGCTTCACGGCTTCTTTGCCGCTCGATGCCGTATCAATTAAGACCTGTGTATCCTTAAGGAATTCAGTAACAACTATCAGATTCATCTTGGTATCGTCAACGATCAGAATCTTTGCCGTCGGCGCCCTGAAACTCTCATGGTATATCTTCTTCTCGCCCAGGCTGTTCTCGAACTTCTCCTTGAAATCACCTATTGGTTCACTTGAAACAACTGTCTGGGGAATTACGATCGTAAACGTTGAACCTGAGCCGTATTCGCTCTTTACTGAGATATCTCCCTCCATCATGTCGAGAAGCATCTTGGTAATCGCCAGACCGAGTCCCGTACCTTCCTTGGTACTGTTTCTCTCGAGATCAACGCGTTCGAACTTGTTGAACAGCTTCCTGATATTCTCTTTGCTGATTCCGATTCCGGTATCAGATACCGTAATGACAAGCTGCAACACAGGCTTTGCATCAGGGATCAGCTCCTCAACTTTACCGGAAACCTTAAATGATACGCTTCCCTTATCCGTGTATTTGACAGCATTGTTAAGAACATTCGTAATGACCTGCCTTACTCTTACGACATCGCCATAGAGACTGTCGGGAAGAGTCTCATCAACATCCGTCGTAAATATCAGATTCTTCTCTTTGGCCTTGAAATACATCATGTTGCTGACATCATTGATCACGGAACTCAGCTGATAGTTGACTTTGACAATGTCCATCTTGCCTTCCTCGATCTTCGTAAAATCAAGGATATCGTTTATTATCGCGAGCAGGTTATTACCTGCGCTGTCTACGTTTCCGGAATAATTCCTGATCTTCTTGAAAGCCTCATGATATACCTCAGGATTCTCATCGTGAATTCTCTCAGCCTTCGCGGATTCCCTTAAAATCATCTCGTTCATGCCGAGAACGGCATTGATAGGAGTTCTGATCTCGTGGCTGGTATTGGCAAGAAAGTCAGTCTTTGCTTCACTCGCCCTCTTTGCTTCTTCAAGTGCGTTATCCTGCTTTATCTTTGCCTTCACGATCTCATACTGGGCAATGGCGCACATGACGATATTTGCCAGATACATCATCGGCAGGCGGGAATAATAAACATCCGGGAACTGGTATCCGAGATCCCTTAATGGCGTATTCATGTAAATGATCATTATCAGGAAGAATATCATGTTGAAATATAGCCCATATGCCAGGTTGAAGAAAAAGAAGACAACGGGAACAGCCAGGAAGAACAAAAAGATACTCGATCCCTCGGTTCCGCCGGTAAAGAGGAAGAAGAAAAACGTACTCCAGAAGACCAGACACTGGATGTTGATCGCAACATGCATAAGCCATTTGCGTCTCTTTTTGCCGAATTTGCAGATTGAGAAATTAACGATAGCCAGCGCCGTCATGATCGAACAGAACATAGCATATCTAGCAACGACAATGTCACCTCTGATGTAGTTATCCATTGCCAGATATATGCAGAAAGGGACAACCATTGCATAAAGAATAATGCTCAACGTCAGGTTAACGCTGACATAACGCCCGTCTATATAAAACAGCTTCTTATTACCCATATTTCTCCCCAAGAACTCAGCCGTTTTTATACATAACACATCGTTTCTGCATAACTACACATCATATTTTATATATAAAGGTCGTGATTTGCGAGAGTGAAAAAAGAAACGATAATTCCCGATTTGTGAGAATTACCGTTCCGCAACGCTTAATTTCTTTATATTTTCGGGTATCCGTCAGATGATGTAATACCACTCATCACCCTGCTTGACCTCTTCACTCTGGATCTTGTTGCCTGCCGTCCTGAAGTCGACTTCAAGGTTCTTCATGCTGACCTTGGAATTCGGTTCAACTGATGATGTGATGAAGGAGTTGCCTCCGATAACGGTATTCTCTCCGATAACCGTATTACCGCCGAGAATGGAAGCATTGGCGTAGATCGTAACGTTATCACATATCGTAGGATGACGCTTCTTGCCTGAGAGCTTCTGTCCGCCTCTGGTTGACAGGGCACCGATCGTAACACCCTGATAGATCTTAACATTCTTGCCGATGATGGATGTCTCACCTACAACTATACCCGTACCGTGGTCGATGAAGAAATACTTGTCGATCGTAGCACCCGGATGGATATCGATTCCCGTCTCGGAGTGAGCATATTCGGTCATGAGACGCGGCAGGATCGGTACCTTGAGCAGATAAAGCTCGTGAGCAATACGGTAAACCGTTATTGCCATGAGACCGGGATATGCGAGGATTACCTCATCGAAGTTAGCTGCAGCAGGGTCACCGTCAAGCGTAGCCATGAGATCCGTCTCGATATATTCTCTGATCATGGGGATCTTCCTGAAAAACTCAACAGTTATGCGGTAGCTCTCCTGCTCACGCTCGTCATCAGTTAACTTATCGTCGCTCTGAGTATAATCGAGCGCCCTGTAGATCTGCTTTTTCAGGTGATAGAAAACATCTTCAATAGTAACTGCAAAGCTGCTCTTCGGATTATAGATCTTGTATGTACGGTCACGGAAATAACCGGGATAAATGATCCTGAAGAAATGCTCTATCAGCTCACTTACCTCTTCCTTATCCGGATTACTGAAAAGCTTAATGGCATCTATGTTCTTACCACCGTTATAATCTTCCAGAATATTCTGAACGATTTGTCCGATCTCTTCGTGATTGATCTGCTTAGTCATAAGTAACCTCTTTCTGATTCGCATTACTCAATAATAAAATAACAAAAAACCCGAAGTCTTTCACATAACTTCGGGTGAATTCTTATCTGATCATCGTTTGATTTACAAAAGGGCAACTGTTATACGGACGCCCTGAAGACTTCACCCGCGCTTAAACAGTAACAACAACACTCTAATCTGTCTGTTCCGTTAATTCTGTAAAAAGACATGCGTTACCCCTTAATTTATTAGATGCCCGAATTCTATCAGCATTAACCTACTAAGTCAATCTGATAAACCTATTCCTCGGGCAGCAGGTAATCTATTCCGTAGTCTATAATGCGTCTGACCTGATCATTGGTCTTATTACCACCCTTTTTACGGTTGCAGCGCCAGCAAAGGCACTGAAGATTATCGACATCTCTGCCCGTACCGCCCTGAGCAACTGATTGTATATGGTCAGCCTCCAGGAGAAGATAATCGCCTAAACCATAGCAGAGGCTGTCCAGATAATCCCTGGATATCCCGCATATCTGACATGTGTAGTTATCGCGTTCAAAAACTTCCGTTTTATCGGATATCCTGATTCTACGCCTCCTGGCTACTTCCCTCGCCATCTCCTCTTCGCGCATCAGCCTGTGCTGCTGGCTCTTGAACTTTATAGCCAAAACAGCCAGCGCAATGATCACTATTGCCAGGATCACAATAAGAACTGGCACAAGCGTATGGTCTCCGGCCATATTCGTTATTTCTTCAAATATAAACATTATCTGCTCCCCATATATTCTTGGTCATCTTAATTATATTCATCGCTGGTGATATTAAACGGACTTTTCAGCTTCCCAAAAATCAATTTGAAAAAAGGTGTTGACTCTGACGTTACGTCATAGTTTATGGTATAGTCACACGCAAAGGAGGAAACACCTATGATGACAGTACATGAAGTAAGCAAACTCACCGGTGTCAGTATCAGAACGTTGCAGTACTACGACAATATCGGACTTCTTAAGCCGGCAAATTATTCGGAGTCAGGATACAGGTTGTATGATGATACTGATATGGAGAGATTACAGCAGATACTGCTTTTCAAAGAACTGGAGTTTCCGCTTAAGGAAATAAAGACCATCATCGACAGCTCCGACTTCGATAAAAAGAAGGCCTTAAATCAGCAGATCAAGCTGCTGGAGCTCAAGAAGGAACATCTGGAGAACTTAATATCCTTTGCCCGTAATCTCAAAAAGAAAGGAGCAGACCATATGGACTTTACAGCTTTCGACACATCCAAGATCGATGAATATTCAAAGAAAGCCAAGGAACAGTGGGGTTCTACCGAAGCATACAAGGAGTATGAGACAAAGTTCTCAGGCAGATCCAAGGATGAGATATCCAAGGTCATGAACGACTTCATGGAAATCTTCGCTAAATTCGGCAAGATCAAGGACGGCGATCCGTCTTCCGAAGCTTCACTTGAACTCATTCAGAACCTCAAGGACTTCATCTCAGAGCACTTTTATACATGCACAAATGAGATCCTTGAAGGACTTGGCCAGGGTTATGTCGGCGGTAACGAATTTACCAAAAACATTGACAAGGCAGGCGGAGCAGGAACAGCTGAATTCGTAAACAAGGCTATTCTGGCATACGTCGGAAAGTAATCAATCATAACCACCCGTCAAACGGGTGGTTTGCACTGAGGCTATAAGCCTCTTTTACCGGCCAGCGCCTCAAGGCGCTGGCTTTCACATACGTTCAAGCCTTATTGCCTTTGACCCGTAGCAGCCCATAAATGGGCTTTCGTATCACTGGCTACCCTTAAAAGGGTCTTCATATTCTTTTACACTCAGCTTATCCATTGCT
>Ga0265298_10002149_pt1 | contig 27979 bp, 23 predicted proteins | sample AusTroGonzalo_MG_3_FD_193486 | JGI IMG/M metagenome (GOLD analysis project Ga0265298, IMG submission 193486) | Bovine rumen microbial communities from tropical cattle in Woodstock, Queensland, Australia - Gonzalo_01 | ecosystem: Host-associated > Mammals > Digestive system > Stomach > Rumen ...
TTCGTACCTTTGTCGGCAAACTCATGAAGTATGGGAGAAGATCAAAATAAACTGTTGGATTTTGGCTCTGTCAAGGATAAGATGCAGGGCATCATCAAGGTGATAGGTGTCGGCGGCGGAACTTAAACGTCGAAGCGCAGGGGGGCAAACGTCGAAACTGATTTTGCGGCAGAGGAATCTCTTCATACCTTTGCACCGTCAGAAGACAATAACAGGTCGGAAGACGGAAACATGTTATTAACTTATAAAGCAAAGGAGAATATGAAAAAGAAGATTTTAGCCCTCGTGGCAATGGTTATGATGGCAATGAGTGCCAGTGCACAACAGCAGTTCAGTCACGAAAGTCCGGAGGTCTTTGACCGCATGGCTTCTTATCTCGAGCTCACAACAGATCAGATTAAGCCCGTGATGACAGCCATCGAACAACTTAGAGTCTCGTTAGCATCGCTCTTCCAGGCGCAGGATCCTACAGGGGCATGGGAGAAGATAGAAGCTAAGCATAAGGAGACGATGAAGCAGTTGTTGACTGAGAAGCAGTATGAGAAGTACGAGAAGATGTTCGATCTGACAGCGAAGAATACGATGGTGCGGGTGCAGGAGATGCAGATTATGCCCCAATGATCCTAATGGATTCATACTTAAGTATTTTTGTCTCTCCTACGTAGAGAATATGTGGGAGAGATTTTGGTAATTCGGAAAGAATAACTATCTTTGCAGACAAATGAGAAGAATACAGAAGAAAGACATATGGCTGTTTGTGGCGCAGGTACTGTTGCTTTCGCTGATCGTGCTGTCGCCAGGACTTGTCAGTTTTATCACAAGCAGGGACTCCAAGCAGGTGTTTGATGCGCTTTCGATTTCGTTCTACTTCCTGGCTCCTATCGTGGTTGTCTACCTGGTGAATTTCTATCTGTTTTCTCGATGGCTCTGGTTCCGCCAGCACTACCTGCTGTTTGGTCTTGCCAACGTGCTACTGGTGGTTGCCCTCAACTCGCCGATACTGTTCTATGATATCAGCAACCTGCCCGAGATTGCCCGTGCCGGCTTTATCTCGTTTATGATCATATCATTGCTGATCAACCTGCTGGCCATATTCATGGCCTTGACCATCCATTATGTGATACGGCAGACTGAGAAGAAGCAAAAGGAGGTGGAGGCTGAGCTGGCATGGCTGAAAAACCAGATCAATCCGCATTTCCTCTTTAATACCCTCAATAACATCTCAAGTCTGACACATATCGATGCCGACGAGGCCCAGGATGCCGTGATGCAGTTGAGCGACCTGCTGCGCTATGCGATGTATGAGACTAATAAGCCGAAGGTGCCGCTGGAGGGGGAGGTGGAGTTTATGCGTAATTATATCGATCTGATGAAGCTACGCACCAATGAGATGACGACTGTCGGTGAAGAAATAGAGATGGAGGATGGCAGCTTGGAGGTGGCTCCGCTGCTCTTCATCTCACTCATCGAGAACGCCTTCAAGCATGGTCTGAACAGTAATGCACCGGCGGTCATCAAGATCAGTCTGGTGCAGAAAGGCGATACGCTTGTCTTCTCCTGTGATAACACCAACAATCCCAAACCAACCAAAGACCGCAGTGGATCGGGCATCGGACTTGAGAACACGCGCCGTCGTCTGGACCTGCAATATCAGGGGCGCTACCAGTGGGAGCAGACCATCACGCCGGAGAATATCTATCATGTTAAGATCACGCTGCAACTATGAGACCAATAACCTGCATGATTGTCGATGACGAGCCCTTGGCAGTGCGTCTGCTGGAGTCTTATGTAGAGAGGACGCCAGAGTTGCAACTGATGGCTTCGTATACAGACTCCATCACTGCCATCAACGCGATCAAGGCACAGAAGCCGGAATTGTTGTTCCTCGACATCCAGATGCCCAACATCGACGGTATGGAACTGGCTCATATTCTGCCTGAGGATACGCGTGTGGTGTTTACTACTGCTTTCAAGGAGTATGCTTTTGAGAGCTACGAGGTGAATGCGCTCGACTTCCTATTGAAGCCTGTCAGATACAATAAGTTCCTGGCTTCAGTAGAAAAGGCACGAAAGGCACTCGACATGTCTCAGGCAACACCTCTGTCCACACCACAGCATCTCAATACCATCTTCATCCGTGTGGATGGTGAATGGAGAAATATTCCTATAGAGCAGATCGTCTATGTGAATGGGATGAAAGACTATGTGCTTTTCTGTCTCGACAACCTGCCCAGGCCGCTGGTCACTCATCTGACGATGAAAGCTGTAGAGGACATGTTGCCTAAAGACAGATTTCTTCGTGTTCACCGGTCGTATATCGTCGCTGTCGATAAGATCCGGAAGGTTGACCGTAACGACTGTATCTATATCGGTGACGAGGTGATACATGTGCCTGACGGTTACTTGCAGGCTTTCCGTCAGTTCCTCGAATCTCGTGCTATAGAAAGGAAGTAAGGGCGAAAGGTAAAGAAAAAAAGTCACATCTTGTGGGATGTGACTTTTTATATTGATTATCCGTTCATCGAGAGGAGGAACTCCTCGTTGTTCCGCGTGGTGACCAGTCGGTCGCGGATGGTGTTCATAGCCTCGATGGGGTTCATCTCGGCAATGAACTTGCGGATGATCCACATGCGGTTGAGCGTGGTGTCGTCGTGCAACAGATCGTCGCGACGTGTAGACGACTGTACCAGGTCGATAGCCGGGAAGATACGCTTGTTGGAGAGTGAACGGTTGAGCTGGATCTCGGAGTTACCTGTACCCTTGAACTCCTCGAAGATCACCTCGTCCATCTTAGAACCGGTATCTACCAGGGCTGTGGCGATGATCGTGAGCGAACCGCCTCCCTCGATATTACGGGCAGCACCGAAGAAGCGCTTGGGCTTCTGTAGGGCGTTGGCGTCGACACCACCGGTGAGCACCTTACCAGAGGCAGGGGCCACGGTGTTATAGGCGCGGGCCAGACGAGTGATAGAGTCGAGGAAGATGACCACATCGTGACCGCACTCTACCATGCGCTTGGCTTTCTCAAGTACGATACCGGCGATCTTCACATGACGGTCGGCTGGCTCGTCGAAGGTAGAGGCGATAACCTCGGCATCGACGGTGCGGGCCATGTCGGTAACCTCCTCAGGACGCTCGTCGATGAGCAGCATCATGATATAAGCCTCGGGATGGTTGGCAGCGATGGCATTGGCGATATCCTTCATGAGGATGGTCTTACCGGTCTTGGGCTGGGCCACGATCAGGGCACGCTGACCTTTACCGATCGGTGAGAAGAGGTCGACAATACGTACGCTCGGATTGGTGGTACCCTTATCGCCACAGAGGGTGAACTTCTCGTCGGGGAAGAGTGGGGTGAGGTGCTCGAAGGCCACACGGTCGCGCACTTCAGACGGCTCACGGCCGTTGATGAGTTTCACCGTAGAGAGGGCGAAATACTTCTCACTGTCGTGAGGAGGACGGACGGTGCATTCTACCACGTCACCGGTCTTCAGACCGTATTTCTTAATCTGCTGCTGAGACACATAGATATCGTCGGGCGACGACAGATAGTTATAGTCGGAGCTACGGAGGAAACCATAGCCGTCGGACAGGCACTCCAGAACACCGTTACCAGTGATGATATCGGAGAAGTCGTACTTCGGCGCACTCTGTGACTTAGAGATAATGGGGTCGTCGTTCTGCTGCTGGACGACAGGACGGTCGAACATATCGAGCGTCGGGATGGCAGCCTGATCCTCGATGGGGATGTCGAGCACGGTGATGAAATCGGTACCGTCGCCCGGATCACCTTCCCAGATGTCATCGTCGCTATATTCCATGGCATCCGACTTCGGCAGTTCCTCATGATGGCTCATCTTCTCCTGCAACTCGGCAATGCGGTTGGCGGTCTCTGGATCCTCCTGCTCGCCGGCAGCGAAATCTGCAGCCTCGGGAACCACGTCGGTGATTCCACCGATCTCTGGTGTGCCGGTGGCAATATCCGGAGATACAGCCTCTACAGCAGCCTTAGCAGCAGCCTCCTTCTCAAGTTCAGCCTTCGACTTCCTGCCACGACGCTTAGGGGTCTTGGCGGGCTCCTCTTCTGCGACCGGAGCAGCGGCCTCCGGAGCGGGTGCGCTGACGGGGGCATCGCTGAACAAAGAAGGACTCTCAGCCTTCTTCGGGATGCGTTTGTTCTTGGCATCCAGATTCTCACCGTCCTTACCTTTCACGGAATATACATGATTGGAGTCTTTCTTGACAATACGGGTTCTCTTCCTCTTGGGAGAGTCTTCTGCAGGCTCAGAGCTGGCGCTGTTTTCAGCGGCCTTGTCGATGATGGCATAGATGACATCATCTAACGCACTGTCCTGTGATACTTTAATACCTAATTGGTTGGCGATATCCATCAACTGGGTTATCTCCATTGATTCTAATTCTTCTTTCGTATACATATACTAATATGGGTATAAATTCTGATTGGGAATTTAAATATTGAGATTGGGAAACGCTTCACGAACGGAAGCGTTGTTATGAAAACGATGCAAAGGTACGGATTATTTCCGAATTCACCAAATTTTCTTTTAAAAAATTGCATCTCCTTTCTCTTATTCGTACCTCTGACACATTGTGTCTAAAGTACTTGCGTTCGGAAATGAAAAGAAAAACAAGTTTTCCTTTTGCATTTCGCTCACTTATTCGTACCTCTGACACGTTGTGTCTAAAGTACTTGCGTTCGGAAATGAAAAGAAAAACAAGTTTTCCTTTTGCATTTCGCTCACTTATTCGTACCTTTGTCGGCAAAAAATAAAGAAGTATGGAAATCAAGAAAGCCGAATTCACACTGAGTGCTCCCATGGAGTCGATGTGTCCTAAGGACACGAAGCCTGAGTACGCATTTATCGGTCGGTCGAATGTGGGGAAGTCGAGCCTGATTAATATGTTGACGAACAACAAGAAACTGGCTAAGACCTCAGCAACGCCCGGTAAGACCATGCTGATTAATCATTTCATCATCAATAATGAATGGTATCTCGTCGACCTGCCCGGTTATGGATATGCCAAACGATCGAAGAAAGAAGTGCAGAAACTGGATCAGATGATCAATGGTTATATCTTGCAACGGGAACAGTTGGTGAACGTGTTCCTGTTGGTGGACATCCGACTGGAGGCGCAGAAGATTGACTTGGACTTTATCCAGTGGCTTGGAGCCAGCAGCGTTCCTTTTGCCATCGTCTTCACCAAGGCCGACAAGTTGTCGGCAACAAAAGTGAGTCAGAACGTGGAGGCCTATAAGAAGGTGCTGAGCGAGACCTGGGAGGAGATGCCTCCGATGTTCGTTACGTCGGCAGAGAAGAAACAGGGTCGCGACGAGATCCTGGATTATATTGAAAACATTAATAAAGAACTGAAGGGGTAGTCCTTCGACAAGCTCAGGGGGTGCCTCTGGAATACGGTTCCTGAACTTGTCGAAGAACCACCGATGCAAAGAATATGGCGAAAGATACACCATACCTTGACGTACAACAGTTGACGAAGTCGTTCGGTTCACTGGTGCTTTTTGAGAACATCAGTTTTTCTGTTGCCGAGGGACAGAAAGTGGGACTGATAGCGAAGAACGGTACGGGAAAGTCGACTCTCCTTTCCATACTCTCTGGTAAGGAAGGTTATGACTCTGGTGAGATTATCTTCCGGCGCGATCTGAAGGTGGGTATGTTGGAACAGACACCCGCCTTCGACCCGACAGAAAGCGTGCTCGATGCATGCTTCAATCACCAGGGTGATCCGGAGAAGGTACTGAAGGCCAAGCAGATCCTGACACAACTGAAGATCCGCGACCTGCAACAGCCCATGGGACAGCTTAGTGGCGGTCAGCAGAAACGTGTGGCACTGGCCAACGTGCTTATCACCGAGCCCGACCTGCTCATCCTTGACGAGCCGACCAACCATCTTGATCTGGAGATGATTGAGTGGTTGGAGGGTTTTCTGAACCGAGGCAATAAGACACTGCTGATGGTGACTCATGATCGTTTCTTCCTGGACAGGGTCTGTTCGGTAATCCTAGAACTCGATGACCGCACCATCTATACCTACCGCGGTAACTACAGCTATTATCTGGAAAAACGACAGGAACGTATCGACAACCGTCGGGCGGAGATCGCCCGGGCCAACAATCTGTACAGGACGGAACTGGAGTGGATGCGACGTATGCCGCAGGCCCGAGGGCATAAGGCGCGTTACCGTGAGGAAGCCTTCTACGAACTGGAGAAGGTGGCTAAGCAGCGGATGGAGGAACGGCAGCTTCGACTGAAATCACGCAACGTTTATATCGGTTCAAAGATCTTCGAGTGCCAGTATGTGAGTAAGATATTTCCGCCTCGTCCTGACAAGGAGGGACAGGGGGAGCCGCTGGTAATCCTGAAGGATTTCTACTATAATTTCTCACGCTTCGAGAAGATGGGCATCATCGGTAACAACGGCACGGGAAAGTCGACATTCATCAAAATGCTTCTGGGAATGGTTCCGCCTGACAGTGGTAAGTTCGATATTGGCGATACCGTGCGCTTCGGCTATTTCTCACAGGAGGGATTGCAGTTCGATAACGAACAGAAGGTGATCGACGTGGTGAAGGATATCGCCGAATACATAGACATGGGAGGCGGTAAGCACCTGACGGCTTCGCAGTTCTTGCAGTATTTCCTGTTCACCCCCGAACAGCAGCATAATTACGTCTATAAGCTCTCGGGCGGTGAAAGACGCAAGCTTTATCTCTGTACGGTGCTGATGAGAAACCCGAACTTCCTGGTGCTTGACGAGCCGACGAACGATCTTGATATCGTGACGCTTCAGATACTGGAGGAATACCTGCAGGACTTCCCCGGTTGTGTGATCGTGGTCAGTCATGACCGTTATTTCATGGATAAGGTGGTGGATCATCTGCTGGTGTTCAAAGGAGAAGGTGACATCCAGGACTTCCCCGGCAACTATACCCAATACCGCCAATGGCAGGTCTTACAACCTCAGGAGATGGCACAGCAGAAAGTGTCGACTCCTGTCAAGGAACAGAAGGGGCGCAGAGACGGTCAGGTCCAAGAGAGGCGTAGGATGAGTTTCAAGGAGAAACGGGAGTTCGAACAGCTCGAGAAGGAGATAGCTGCCTTGGAGCAGGAACAGCATCAGTTGGAAGAGGCGCTCTGTAGTGGGACGCTCTCTGTAGAGGAACTGACAGAGAAAAGCAAACGACTGCCGTTGCTGAAGGACGAGCTCGACGAGAAGTCTATGCGGTGGTTGGAACTGAGTGAGATAGAGAAATAGCCCTTCTTGGACAAGTCAAGCAAAATAAAAAAGATAAAGAAAAAGAAATGATACAACAACAATATCCGTCTCAACTGTTGGAGAGGGCAGTATCGGAATTTGCCAAACTACCTGGTATCGGGCGCAAGACTGCGCTCCGCTTGGTGTTATGGATGCTCCGTCAGGACGATGCTGACGTGGAACAGTTTGCCGAGGCCGTCAGACTCCTGAAGCGTGAGGTGAAATACTGTCACACTTGTCATAATATCAGTGACACGGACACCTGTCCGATTTGCTCTGATCCGCGTCGTGATGCATCGCTTATCTGTGTCGTAGAGAATATCCAGGACGTGATGGCCATTGAGAACACCCTACAGTTCAATGGCTTATACCATGTGCTGGGAGGCATCATCTCACCGATGGATGGCATCGGACCGAGTGATATTGAGGTGGAGTCGCTGGTACAACGGGTGAAGGACGGTGGCGTGCAGGAAGTGATTCTTGCCTTGAGTCCGACGATGGAGGGTGACACCACCAACTTTTACTTATACCGTAAGTTGGCCGGCTATGGCGTGAAGATCAGTGTGATAGCACGGGGTGTCTCTGTCGGCAACGAACTGGAGTATACCGATGAGGTCACGCTCGGGCGCTCCATTACCAATCGTATATTATTTGAAGAGAAATAGACATGAAAAAGACCCAGAGGATTCTGATGGTGGTGTTCATCACCATCCTGACATTGTCACTGCTGTGTGTGGTGATCTACGAGACGAATGTCCTGGAGGCCGGTAGTATGGCCGACAAGAAACAGGACGAGTTCTTCGCGCTGACTGTACTGGAACTGGCTTCACTGGCTGGTGTGGTACTCGCCCTACGGTTGTTTAAGTTCAAGTGCATCCATAACGAGCTGGTGACACAGAAGGCGCCCGCTCTTCTCAAGTGGGGATTGATGCGACTGGCGCTGTTGGAGTTGCCGATGCTCTCTAATACCTTCTTCTATTATATGTTCATGAACCCGGCATTCGGTTATATGGCCATCATCCAGTTGCTCTGCCTGCCGTTTGTCTATCCCAGTCTGAACCGCTGTATCGCTGAGACCGAAGAATGAAGCTGAGCGTCGTCATCGTCAACTACAACGTGCGCGACTATCTCAGACAGTGTCTGGATAGTATACGGCGGTCTCTCGAGGAGATCGGTGGAGAGGTGTTTGTCGTAGACAACGCCTCGCAGGACGATAGCGTGGAGATGGTACGGCGAGATTACCCGTGGGTGCGACTGATCACGAACACGGAGAACCTCGGTTTCTCGAAAGCGAATAATATCGCCATCCGCCAGACTGTTGGGGAGTATGTCTTGTTGCTGAATCCTGACACCGTCGTCGGAGATGGTACACTGCAGGGTGTCATCAACTTCATGGACAGTCACCCAAAGGCTGGTGGAGCAGGGGTGAGGATGCGTCTTGGTGACGGGACGGTCGCCCCGGAGTCACGACGTGCCCTGCCGACGCCCTGGGTATCGTGTCTGAAGATGTTGGGATTGACGAGACGTTATTATATGAGTGGTCTATCGTGGGATGAACCGGGACGGATTGAGGTAATCAGTGGCGCTTTCTGTATGTTGCGCCGACAGGCACTTGACGAGGTGGGACTCCTTGACGAGGATTTCTTTATGTATGGCGAGGATATAGATCTGTCGTACCGTCTACTGAAGGGAAAATGGGAAAACTGGTATCTGCCGTATGATATCATCCATTATAAGGGGAAGTCGACACAGAAGTCAGACTTTCGTTATGTACATATCTTCTATCAGGCCATGCTTATCTTCTTCCGGAAGCATTACGGACACCTCAGTATCTTCTATACCGTCCCAGTGAAAATGGCCATCTATTTCCGTGCGGCCATAGCATTGACAGATATTCTCCGAAAAAAACTACATTTATGAATTGTAAAGAACCAATCATCCGCCTGCGGGCCATCGAACCGGAAGATCTGGATCTGCTCTACCGGATAGAGAACGATGTAAGACTATGGAATGTTGGTACTAGTAACGTGCCGTATTCCAGATATACGTTGCACGACTATGTAGCCAACGCCTCGGATGATATCTATGTGGACCGTCAGGTCAGGATGATGATCGAAAACGAGAAAGGTGAGGTGGTCGGTATTGTTGACATCGTCAACTTCGATCCTGCTAACCGTCGGGCGGAAGTAGGACTAATCATCCTGAATGCTCACCGACGACAGGGATATGCGGCCAGTACGCTCCGCCAACTCTCCGAGTATGCCTTGAAAGTGCTCCATCTACATCAGCTATATGCCTTTGTGGATGTCAGGAATGAAGCCTCTCTCTGTTTGTTCCGTAAGATGGGCTATCAGGAGTCAGTCCTGATACACGACTGGCTGTATGATGGTGCTGAATATGGTGATGCTAGGATGATGCAACTCGTTTTTTAGTTTTTTTCCGGTTGAAAGAGAAAAAAATCCGAAAAATGTTTTGTCAATTCGGATTTTATTCATACCTTTGCACCCGCTAATAAGAAAGAGTGCTTTCTGGTGCGTTAGTTCAGTAGGTTAGAATGCCTGCCTGTCACGCAGGAGGTCACGAGTTCGAATCTCGTACGCACCGCACTTTTCAAAAGAACACAGCACTCTGGTGCGTTAGTTCAGTAGGTTAGAATGCCTGCCTGTCACGCAGGAGGTCACGAGTTCGAATCTCGTACGCACCGCAAAGACTCATCTGGTTTGCCAGATGGGTCTTTCTTTTTATCTACTTAATGGCGTTTTGTTACTTTTTTCGTGTTTTTGCTAACAAAAGTCTATAAAAGTTTGTGTTTGTGCGACATTTTTTGTAATTTTGCAGCCAAAATAACACAAACAGCATATTGTTAGAGTGATATTATGTGTGGAATCGTAGGATACATCGGGAAGAAGGATGCCTTTCCTATATTGATTAAAGGTCTTAGGAGATTAGAATATCGCGGCTACGATAGTGCCGGTGTGGCGCTGATCAACAACGACGGTAAGCTGAATGTCTGTAAGACGAAAGGAAAAGTCGACGCTTTAGTTGAATATTGTAGTGACAAGAATGTGAGTGGTACCGTCGGTATTGCCCATACTCGTTGGGCTACCCATGGTGAGCCTTCTTCTGTCAATGCTCATCCACACTATTCAGAGAGTCATAACTTGGCCATCATTCATAATGGCATCATCGAAAACTATGCCGAACTGAAAGAGAAGTTGAAGACCAAGGGCGTTCAGTTCGTGTCGGACACTGATACAGAAGTGCTCGTACAACTGATTGAGTATATCAAGGAACATAAGCAACTGGATCTGCTCACTGCCGTCCAAGTGGCACTCTATCAGGTGATTGGCGCCTATGCCATCGCCATCCTCGACAAACGTGATCCTGATCAGATTATCGCCGCTCGGAAACAGAGTCCACTGGTGGTTGGTATCGGTGACGATGAATTCTTCCTCGGTTCAGATGCCAGTCCAATTGTTGAGTATACCGATAAGGTAGTATATCTCGAGGACGGTAATATCGCGGTGATACGTCGTGGCGAGGAGTTGCATGTTGTCAGCATTCTTGGTGAAGAACAAGAATTGACCGTGAAGACGGTTGATATTGATCTCGGACAGATAGAGAAAGGTGGTTACCCGCGTTTTATGCTGAAAGAGATCTTCGAGCAGCCGGAGTGCTTGACGAACTGTATGAGAGGTCGTGTTAATGTTGAGGCAAATCATGTAACACTATCTGCACTAATTGATTACCGTCGTCAGTTGTTGAACGCTAAGCGTGTTGTGATTGTGGCCTGCGGTACTTCATGGCATGCAGGACTAATTGGTAAGCAGATGTTTGAGACACTGGTCCGTATCCCCGTGGAGGTGGAGTATGCCAGTGAATTCAGGTACAGGAATCCTGTTGTCAATAAAGATGATGTTGTAATAGCTATCTCGCAGAGCGGTGAGACGGCTGATACATTGGCGGCTGTGCAGCTTGCCAAGGAGCGGGGGGCCTTCATCTATGGCGTATGTAATGCAATTGGCTCTTCTATTCCCAGGGCAACAGATACGGGTACCTATATACACGTGGGACCAGAAATCGGTGTCGCATCGACCAAGGCTTTCACAGGACAGGTGACCGTCCTGACGATGATCGCTCTGGCTTTGGCAGAGGCCAAGGGGACAGTTAAACGTGAGGAATACTTGAAAATAGTCAAGGGACTCAGTGAGATTCCTGATAAGATACGGGAGGTCTTGAAGACCAACGAGAAGGTAGCAGATCTTGCGCGTACCTTTACTTACGCACATAACTTCCTCTATCTCGGACGCGGATTCAGTTATCCGGTGGCATTGGAAGGTGCGTTGAAGTTAAAGGAAATTTCTTATATCCATGCGGAGGGCTATCCCGCTGCTGAGATGAAACATGGGCCGATTGCACTGATCGATTCGGATATGCCGGTGGTTGTGATAGCCACACATAATGCGATGTACGAAAAGGTGCTGTCGAACATTCAGGAGATCAAGGCTCGTCAGGGTAGGGTTATCGCCCTTGTGTCGAAGGGCGACGATACCATCTCCAAGATTGCCGACGAGGTCATAGAGCTACCCGACGTCCTGGAGTGTCTGGAACCGTTGGTGGCTACAATCCCCCTACAGCTGTTGGCATATCATGTTGCTGTTTGTAAAGGAAAAGATGTCGACCAACCAAGAAATCTGGCAAAGTCGGTGACAGTAGAATAGAAACAAGGGCGATTCGTTTTTTAACGTTTCGCCTTTTTTATAGAAAATGATACTTACGTTATGAGAGATGTAACACTCGTCCTGTCGGACGGAACAAAATTTCACGGGAAGAGCTTCGGTTATGAGGCGCCCGTATCTGGAGAGGTGGTGTTTAACACGGCGATGATGGGCTATCCGGAAAGTCTGACGGACCCCAGCTACGCAGGACAGCTGATGACGCTGACTTATCCGTTGGTAGGCAACTATGGAGTGCCTCCCTTTACCACGGAACCTAACGGCATTGCTACCTTTATGGAGAGCGACAGAATCTATGCTTCTGCTATCATCGTGAGCGATTATAGCGAGGAGTATTCACACTGGAATGCCTCGGAGAGTCTGGCTGACTGGCTGAAACGGGAGAAGGTACCTGGTGTCACGGGCATAGACACTCGACAGTTGACGAAGGTGCTCAGGGAGCATGGCGTTATGATGGGACGTCTGGAGTTCGCGGATTCACCGATTTCTCAGGAGTTCGCAGACTATGGTAGCATCAACTGGGTAGAGCGTGTATCGTGCAAGGACATCATTCGCTATAACGAGGGAGCCGGTCGGAAAGTGGTGCTCGTTGACTGCGGTGTAAAGAACAATATCATCCGTTGCTTAATCAACCGAGGGGTAGAGGTCGTTCGTGTACCGTGGAACTACGACTATACCGATATGGACTTCGATGGTCTCTTCCTGGCCAATGGTCCTGGTGACCCTGATATGTGTGTCGATGCCGTGGATATACTGAAGAAACAGATGTCTCTCTCACGTAAGCCTATCTGTGGTATCTGCATGGGCAACCAATTGCTTGCCAAGGCTGGTGGTGCCACAATCTACAAACTGAAATATGGTCATCGTTCACATAACCAACCTGTACGTGAGGTGGGCACGAACCGCTGCTATGTCACCTCACAGAATCATGGTTATGCTGTTGATGCATCGACACTTGGTAACGACTGGAGAGAGCTCTTCGTGAATATGAACGATGGTAGTAACGAGGGAATACGCCATCTGTCGCATCCTTGGTTCTCTAGTCAGTTCCACCCCGAGGCTTGTTCGGGTCCAGTAGATACAGAATTTATGTTCGACCGTTTTATTGAAACATTATGAGATACGAGAATATACAGAAAGTCCTGTTGCTTGGCTCAGGCGCATTGAAGATCGGTGAGGCTGGTGAGTTCGACTACTCCGGATCACAAGCACTGAAAGCATTGAGAGAGGAGGGCGTAAAAACGGTTCTCATTAATCCGAACATCGCCACCGTGCAGACCTCGGAAGGAGTAGCCGATGAGATCTATTTCCTCCCGGTACAGCCCTACTTCGTGGAGCGTGTCATCCAGAAGGAGCGTCCCGACGGCATCCTGCTGGCATTCGGTGGACAGACGGCTCTGAACTGCGGTGTGGAACTGTATAAGAGTGGGGTGCTGGAGAAGTACGGTGTAAAGGTGTTGGGAACACCGGTACAGGCCATTATGGATACGGAGGACCGTGAACTCTTCGTGAAGAAGCTCGATGAGATAGGGGTGAAGACCATCAAGAGTGAGGCTTGTGAGACGATCGAACAGGCACGCAGGGCCGCCAAGGAACTGGGCTATCCTGTGATCCTTCGTGCGGCTTATGCCCTCGGTGGACTTGGTAGTGGATTCTGTGACAACGAAGAAGAGTTGAATCGTCTGGCCGAAAAAGCCTTTGCCTTCTCGCCACAGGTGCTTGTGGAGAAATCGCTGAAGGGTTGGAAGGAAATCGAGTATGAGGTGGTTCGTGACCGTTACGACAACTGTATCACCGTTTGTAATATGGAGAACTTCGACCCGCTCGGTATCCATACGGGTGAGTCGATCGTGGTGGCTCCGTCGCAGACGTTGACCAATTCTGAATATCATAAGCTTCGTGCTTTGGCCATCAAGATCATCCGTCATATCGGTATCGTTGGAGAGTGTAATGTACAGTATGCCTTCGACCCAAGTTCGGAGGACTACCGCGTCATTGAGGTCAACGCACGTCTGTCGCGCTCTTCTGCATTGGCATCGAAGGCGACAGGCTATCCTTTAGCTTTCGTAGCTGCCAAACTTGGTATGGGATACGGACTCTTTGAGTTGAAGAACTCCGTGACGAAGACGACAACGGCTTTCTTCGAGCCCGCCCTCGACTATGTGGTGTGTAAGATCCCACGTTGGGATCTTTCTAAGTTCCGTGGTGTAGACAAGGAACTCGGCTCATCCATGAAGTCGGTCGGTGAGGTGATGGCCATCGGTAGAACCTTCGAGGAAGCTATACAAAAAGGTCTCCGTATGATCGGACAGGGCATGCATGGTTTTGTGGAGAATAAAGAGTTGCAGATACCGGATATTGATGCGGCCTTGCGTGAGCCAACAGATAAGCGTGTGTTTATCATCTCGAAGGCCATGCACTTGCCGGAATATGATATCGATAAGATTCATGAGTTGACGAAGATCGACAAGTGGTTCCTGCAGAAGTTGAAACATATCATCGATATCGATGAGCAACTGAAGAAACAGAATATCAACACGCTTGAGAAAGATCTGCTCCATGAAGCGAAAGTCTATGGCTTTACTGACTTCCAGATTGCTCGTGCCATCGGTCTAGAGAAAGAGAACGAAAACATGCACCGTGCGTCGTTGCTGGTGCGTAACCGTAGGAAGCAGTTTGGTATCCTACCCGTTGTAAAGCAGATCGATACTTTGGCAGCCGAATACCCGGCACAGACTAACTATCTGTATGTCACCTATTCTGGCGTGGCCAGCGATATCCAGTATGAGAAAGACAAGAAGAGTATCATTGTGTTGGGAAGCGGTGCCTATCGTATCGGTTCCTCGGTAGAGTTCGACTGGTGTGGAGTGCAGGCTCTTAATACCATCAGAAGAGAAGGCTGGCGCTCTGTCATGATTAACTATAATCCGGAGACTGTCTCTACCGACTATGATATGTGTGACCGCCTGTATTTCGATGAACTTACTTTTGAAAGGGTGCTGGATATCATCGATATGGAAGAGCCGTATGGTGTGATTGTCTCGACAGGTGGTCAGATTCCCAATAACCTTGCGATGTATCTGGATGAGCAGCATGTGCCCATCCTTGGTACGAGTGCACAGGATATTGACGGTGCCGAGGATCGCGCTAAATTCTCGCAGATGCTTAATGAGATTGGGGTCAATCAACCAGAGTGGAGTGCCCTGACCTCCATGGAGGATATCGACCAGTTTGTGAACAGAGTCGGTTTCCCGGTACTGGTTCGTCCGTCGTATGTGCTCTCCGGCGCCGCCATGAATGTCTGTTCGAATAAAGAAGAACTGGGACATTTCCTAAAACTGGCAGCCAATGTCTCAGAGGATCATCCTGTCGTGGTGTCGAAGTTCATTGAGAATGCCAAGGAGATTGAGATGGATGCCGTGGCAAAGGATGGTGAGATTCTGGCCTATGCCATCTCCGAGCATATTGAGTTTGCCGGTGTCCATTCCGGTGACGCCACCATCCAGTTCCCTCCGCAGAAGCTCTATGTGGAGACAGTACGCCGCATTAAACGTATCAGTCGACAGATTGCAAAGGCACTCCATATCAATGGTCCTTTCAATATCCAATATATGGCGAGGGAGAACGATATCCTGGTTATCGAGTGTAACCTTCGTGCCTCACGATCCTTCCCCTTCGTTTCGAAGGTGCTAAAGCTCAATCTGATTGACCTGGCCACGAAGGTGATGCTGGGACTGCCGGTGGAGAAACCTCATAAGAACCTGTTTGATCTCGACTATGTGGGTATCAAGGCTAGTCAGTTCTCATTCAACCGTCTGCAAAAGGCCGACCCCGTGTTGGGCGTTGACATGGCTTCGACGGGTGAGGTAGGTTGCTTAGGCGACAACTCAAGCACGGCCTTGTTGAAGGCCATGCTGTCTGTCGGACATCGTATCCCTAAGAGGAGTGTTCTCCTTTCCACAGGAACAGCCAAACAGAAAGCTGATATGCTTGATGCCGCACGGATGCTGGTTAGTCATGGCTATAAGCTTTACGCTACAGGTGGTACATCGAGGTATCTGTCGGATAACGGCGTTGAGAATACCATGGTGTTCTGGCCTTCTGAGCCTGACAAACAGCCGCAAGCGCTGGATATGCTTCATCAACACGAGATTGACATGGTGGTCAATGTCCCGAAGAACCTATCGGAAGGTGAGTTGACGAATGGATACAAGATACGTCGTGCTGCTATTGACCTGAATGTTCCGTTGATTACGAACAGCCGACTGGCTAGCGCGTTCATCAATGCATTCTGTACTATTAATCTTGACGAAATAGGCATCAAGTCGTGGGCAGAGTATAAATAGCAGGTGTACAAAAGACGAAAAAATAGTGCAATAATTTGGCCATGTCAAATTATTGCATTATTTTTGCAAACACATATGTAATACTGACCCAAAATGGATGCTGGAGAAAGCTTAGAGTCTAAAATCAACCGTAGTGAGTATAAAATACTTATCGTCGACGATGTAGTCAGTAACGTGCTGCTGCTAAAGATCCTATTGTCGAATGAGAAATTCCAAGTCTGTACGGCCAACAATGGAAACATGTGCATTGAGATGGCCAAGAAAGAGCATCCGGACTTGATCCTTCTGGATGTGATGATGCCAGACATCAGTGGTTTCGATACTGCTGTCATCCTAAAGAAAGACGAGGAGACTAAGGATATACCTATTATCTTCCTGACGGCACTGAACACACCGACAGACCTTGTACATGGTTTCCAGGTGGGTGCTAGTGACTTTCTGACAAAGCCGTTCAATAAGGAAGAATTGGTCATGCGTGTCACGCAGCAGATATCACTTGTGGCAGCAAAGCGTATCATCGAACATCAGAACGAAGAACTTCGTGCTACGCTTAACAACCGTGACAAGATGTATTCTGTCATTGCGCATGATCTGCGTTCACCTATGGCTAGCATACGTATGGTACTGAACTTGGTTGTTGCCTCCACGACACCGGAACTCGTCGGACCGGAACTGTATGAGTTGTTGGACAAGGCCAACAGAGAGTCGGAGGAGGTGCATGATCTCTTGGATAACCTCCTGAAGTGGACGAAGAGCCAGACCGGTCGACTGAATGTCGTTGAACAGGATCTTGACTTGAACGACATCATTCCTGGAGTAGTCGATATCTTTGAGATAATCGCACAGACCAAGCGAATCAAACTGAACCTGCAAGGGTCGGACACACATCTGGTGGTCAGGGCCGACAATGATATGCTGAAGACCGTGGTCCGGAATTTTATTTCCAATGCTATTAAGTTCTCTCCAGAGGACTCTTCTATCGACATCGTTGTTCGACAGGAAGGCGATTATGCCAAGGTGAGCGTACGGGATCATGGTGTTGGTATCGCTGCTAACCGTCTTGATTCGATTTTCCGTAAAGGTGAGACAACCTATGGTACCGGTGGTGAGGAAGGTTCTGGCCTTGGACTTCTGTTGTGTCAGGACTTTGCCCAGAAGAATGGTGGTATGTGTACTGTTGAATCCGTCGAAGGACAGGGGAGTACGTTTAATGTCCTTATCCCACTAAAGAAAGAATAATGTCTACACCTATTTATATTATAGAAGAGACCAAACTTCGCCGCAATCTCAAGCTTATCGCTGATGTTGCGGCGAAAGCAGATATAGAGATCATCCTAGCTTTCAAGGCTTTTGCCTTGTGGAAGACGTTCCCAATCTTCCGTGAGTATATTCATGCCACCACGGCAAGTTCACTCTCGGAAGCTCATTTGGCGTATGAGGAATTCGGGGCACCCGCTCATACATTCTCGCCAGCCTATACGGATGATGAGATTGATGAGATTGCACGTTGCTCTTCGCATCTGACCTTCAATTCGCTCTCACAGTATGAGCGCTATCATCACCGTGTCAAGGATGTGTCGCTTGGTCTCCGTATTAACCCGGAGTATTCTGAGGTGGGCACCATGTTGTACAATCCCTGTGCGCCAGGAACACGTTTCGGTGTTACCGCAGATAAGTTGCCTGAGCGGCTGCCGACAGATATAGACGGATTTCATTGTCATTGTCATTGTGAGAGTGGGGCAGACGTCTTCGAGCGTACGCTGGTACATATTGAAGAGAAGTTCTCACGTTGGTTCCCCCAGTTAAAATGGATTAATTTCGGAGGCGGTCACCTGATGACACGTCAGGATTATGATGTAGAACGGTTAATCTCTTTGATGCGCGGCTTCCATGAACGCTATCCGTGGTTGAAGGTGATTTTGGAACCTGGCAGTGCTTTTGCATGGCAGACCGGCCCTCTAGTATCTCATGTGGTGGATGTCGTGGAGGACAAAAGTATCAGGACCGCCATCCTGGATGTCAGTTTCACCTGTCATATGCCCGACTGTCTCGAGATGCCATATTTCCCTGATGTCCGCCATGCCATCCACGTCGATGACAATACACTATCATCGACATCCACCCATCGCCCCTATAGATTAGGTGGCAACAGTTGTCTGAGTGGCGACTATATGGGATACTGGCAGTTTGATCATGAGTTGCAGATTGGTGAAGAGGTGATATTCGAAGATATGATTCATTATACAACGGTGAAGACAAATATGTTTAATGGCATTTCTCATCCGGCCATTGGTATGCTTCATAAGGACGGAAAGTTGGAGATTTTACGTGAGTTTGGCTATCAGGATTACAAAAATCGGATGGATTAGAACTTTTTTTTAAAAAAAATGTCTGAAAAGTTTTGCCAGTTCCGAAAAAAGCATTACCTTTGCACTCGCATTTAGAGAAATGCCTTTTAGAAAGCGCGGAATTCTCCCGCAAGCCGAGAGCAGAACAATATGTTTTCATGCTGAAGCGCTGTTGAGAATACTGATTGTTTTCAGAAGAAAATAAGCGGAAATAGCTCAGTTGGTAGAGCACAACCTTGCCAAGGTTGGGGTCGCGGGTCCGAGTCCCGTTTTCCGCTCACATCTTGAACAAAAAGAGGCATTAGAGATTGGCTTTAATGTAAAAATGCCCAGGTGGCGGAATTGGTAGACGCGCACGTTTCAGGTGCGTGTGCCGCGAGGCGTGCAGGTTCGAGTCCTGTTCTGGGCACTCTTTTTATTCAACGTGTTTGTTGGAGAGGTGGCGGAATTGGTAGACGCGCTACTTTGAGGGGGTAGTGTCAATTGCGACGTGGGAGTTCGAGTCTCCTCCTCTTCACATAGCAGAATTTTCGCGCAAACCGACCGTATAGAACTTACTTTTATACAGAGGTGCCGCCGAAAATCTTGACTGTCGCAGACAGGCGGAAATAGCTCAGTTGGTAGAGCACAACCTTGCCAAGGTTGGGGTCGCGGGTCCGAGTCCCGTTTTCCGCTCTTATATTAGGAAAACAACAATTTTAGATGAATTTATATTTAAGATATTTTGACCGTGAGACGTTAGTTTCCACAGTTGATGAAGCTATCGATTTCCTACGTTCCATTGACGAGATAGGAATGGATCCCATGTTAGAGGCAGATATCCGTGAATATGCTGCGAGTGATGTGTTCTATCCTAAAAGATATAAGATTCATCCCCGTGTCTATTTTATCATTATCAAGACGGAAGCTGCTACCATGCAGGACTTCAAGGATAAGAAGGCTGTACATCCTGCCAGTGATGGAGCGCCAGCAAAACCGGTGACGTCAGCTGTGGCACGACTGAACGAGATTAGACCGGGATGGTATGAAGGCATGCTCGATTTCAAGCGTGTACTTCTTATACCAGGAACAGGTAAGTTCCAGTACCGTGACACGCAATTCGTCGCTCAATTGAAGGCCAATTCTGGCATGGACTGCTATGAGCGTATCATCGAGCATCTTCGTGACCGTGTTGACGAGCGTAGTCAGTTCCCCTCTGCAAAAGGAAAGAATTTTAAGTTCCGTTATCTCGGAAAGGCGCGAGCATAATAAAGAAAGGAGGAGTCTATGAATAAGGTAATGCTTATTGGCAATGTTGGTCAGGAGCCAGAAGTACGTTATGTTGATCAGGGCGTTGCTGTTGCCCGTTTACGTCTGGCAACGACGGAGCGTGGTTATACGCTTCAGAACGGAACACAAGTGCCGGATCATACCGACTGGCATAATGTGATTCTGTGGCGTCGACTGGCTGAGATTGTTGAGAAATATGTACATAAAGGAGACAAACTTTATGTTGAGGGTCGTGTTCGCTACACTTCGTATGATGATAAGCAGGGGCAGCGTCGTTTCGTGACAGAGATTTGGGCCGACAATATCGAGTTGTTAAGTCCGAAACCTGCCACATCAACAGGTGCCACGGCGAATGAGCCTATGGAGGCGCCCCAGCCTGACAATCATCCTGAGAAGGATCTGCCATTCTAAGCATGGATTATCTTCAACAGATACTCAGTGAAGTTCATTTTCTAGAACCCACCATGGGAGCAGTCGTGGCAGGATTGTTGGCCTGTCTGCTCCTCGTATTCTCTGGTTATGCCTCTGGTTCGGAGATTGCCTTTTTTTCATTGTCTCCAAAGGATCTCAACGACCTTGATGAGGAGAAGAATGAGCATGATAAGCAGATTAGCGCTCTGCGTGCAGATTCAGAGCGTACATTGGCTACCATTCTCATTACCAATAATCTGGTCAATGTCACCATCATCATGCTCTGTAACTATTTCTTTGACCATGTTATTGATTTTGGTATAGCCTACTGGTTGCAGTTCCTGGTGATAACAGTCCTATTGACATTCCTTCTCTTGCTTTTCGGTGAGATTATGCCGAAGGTCTATGCTGGTCAGCATGCTTTGGCATTCTGTCGTTTCTCTGCTAGTGGGATTATTCATCTTCGCAAACTATTCTATCCTTTATCATCAATACTGATTCGTTCGGGTTTGTTGGCAGAGAAAGTGGTACAGAAGGAGAGTCATGTGTTGAGTGTCGACGATTTGGAGCAAGCGCTCGAGTTGACCGATGAGGATGAGTTGAGAGGTGAGAAGAACATGCTTGAGGGTATTGTTCGCTTTGGTGACGAGACCGCCAAAGAGGTGATGACTAGTCGTCAGGATGTCGTGGACTTGGATTTCCGGTCTTCTTTTTCTGATGTACTGAAATGTATCGTGGAGAACAATTACTCCCGAATCCCTGTCTATCAGGGCTCCATCGATAATATCCGTGGAATCTTATATATTAAGGATCTATTGCCTCATCTGTCGAAACCTGCCTTTTTCCGTTGGCAGTCGCTCATCAGACCGCCTTATTTTGTTCCTGAGACGAAGAAGATCGATGACTTGCTCCGTGAGTTTCAGGAAAACAAGGTGCACATTGCTATTGTGGTCGATGAGTTTGGTGGTACCAGTGGTATCATCACCCTTGAGGATGTACTTGAAGAAATCGTCGGTGAGATCAATGACGAGTACGATGACGAGGAGAAAAGTTATGTACGGTTGAATGCCAATACCTATATTTTTGAAGGTAAGACGTTGCTGAGTGATCTATTTAAGATCTTGGATATTGACGATGAGACTTTCGAGGAGGTGGAGGGTGATGCCGACTCGCTAGCAGGATTGCTTCTGGAGATCAAAGGTGATTTCCCGGACCTTCATGAGCGTATAGATTATAAGAATTTCACCTTTGAGGTAACGGAACTCGATGGTCATCGTATCTCAAAGGTGAAAGTCATTATCCACGATTCAGCAGAAGCGTAGTCTTTCTATAGTCTACCATCCGTACTGTTGCCACCTGATGACATTGTTCCATTGATAGCTCTGGATGGTGGTGTTCCATATAGGAGAGGTCAATCGGTAGGTATTTCTTGGGAAAAACATGCTGACGCATCCATTCTCAGATGCTTTTATATCGAATTGTTCCATGTTTGCACTCAGCAAGGAACTGTTTGTCATCCAACGTGCCGAGAAGATGGCATAGGGGACGGCCTTCTCGAAGGCCTTTTTCCACACGTTAAAGTCTTTATCCGCTGTATTCTCTAACAGCATCTGTCGCATGTCATACGCATAGCGGTTGTTACTGTAGACGCCATAATAGGTCATACCCTCAAAGTCAAGAGGGTTCTGTTCTTGAACATCCAGTCTGTCTGCTATTGTATGAAGGATGGTCGCCGTAGCCTGTGCCAACTCTTCCAACTCGGACGTCTTGAAGGTTGACAGCGGGACACTATAGCCTTTTAGGTCGCCAGGGATATAGTTGTAATACTTATTGGAATTGCTCTTGTATTCCTCCAGATAATAATTATAATAATGGTCTGTTAGAGTACGGTAGAAAAGTTCATTGGAATTGAACAGATCGGGTACGATAATGTCATATGGAGCCCCCTTGTCGGGAATCTCTGCCGGCGAACCGATCACATAGTCCGTCACATGACGTAACTCATAGGCCACTTCTACACAACTGAAATTACAACAGTCGGCAAACACGAACTTCAGGGCCTTGTCGCCCATGGCCCTGGCAATAGCCCGACTCATCGACGGGATATTCATCCAGTATTTGCCGGAACTTGAAGAGGTATTTCTACCCGTGTCTCCGCCGTAGGCACGACTGGCGGCATAGGGGATGGAGTCGTTGCTGACAAGCCAACCCGATGCATGTCCCCAGAGCACCAGTCCGTAGGAGGCAGCCGGATAGTTTTGTCTGGTATAAGACAGAACTTTCTCCATTACGGCAGGATCGGCTGTGATACTCTCTTCCATGCTGACGGAGTCGACTAGAACACCATTCTTGATTCTTGCGATATATGGAGGGGTTGTTTCGGCCTGATCGACATAGACGATAAGATTCTGACGTTTGTCAAGCGATTTTGAGCCGGTTTTCATTTCTTCCAGATCACTTGCGGCAAACGAGTTGAGATTATTCTCTGCCGCCATATATACAAGAACAGTACGCTCTGACTGTTCATCGACAGGATGGTCGTCGTGATGATGACAGGCAGTGAAGAGGCATGAGCCGAACAATATAAATAGACATTTACGCATATTTCATTATTTTTCTGCAAAGGTAGTAATATTAATTAATAAATACTCCGTCTCGGCAAAAAAAGAAACGTGTTTCTTTGTTTTAGCTCAACTTTTTGTTATTTAGGACTTCGCTTGAAGTACGCCTGCTCGGAAAAACTCAAATAAATTTGGTTTTTCTCTTGCTTCTTTGTACCTTTGCAAGCGTGAATCTAAGGATGAAGCGATATATTGCATCTTGGATACTGTTGGCAGCGTTCCTGCCAATGGTTGTTTTGTCGTCTCTCCATATTCACGAGACCACTCAGACCACAGATACGGAATGTGCTGCTTGCGTGCATCATCACTGCGGCGGACACATGACGCAGTATGATGGGCAGATGCACCAGTGCGTACTCTGTCAGTTCTTGACATTGTCTATGCTGGCGGCTGCAACGGTGGTCGTGCTGTTTATTAATAAGTATGGCGAACAGGCGTTTGCCAGTTTCATATGCCGATATACCCCTCGGGTGTACGGTGTGGTCAGCCTCCGTGCTCCTCCGTTTGTTTGAAAGAATAAGGTACAATCTCATTTTTTCAAATAAACAACCAATATGATCATAGCTTTATTGGCTGCGGCGATGTGGACCTGTGCACCGGCCGACAGCACAATCGCCCTTGACGGGGTGACTGTGACTGGTCAACGGCAGCGTGACTTCCAGATGCGTACGTCGCAGTCGGCTGTGCAGATCAGCCATGATTATCTGCAGCAGAATTTTGCGGGAAGCCTGATGCAGACACTTGAGGGTGTCCCAGGCATCAAGGCGATGGCCATAGGTTCCGGACAGTCGAAGCCAACGATTCGTGGCTTGGGCTTCAATCGGTTGGCTGTTACCGAGGACGGTATCAAGCACGAGGGACAACAATGGGGCGACGACCACGGACTGGAGATCGACCAGTTTGCCGTGGATCGTGCAGAGGTCATCAAAGGACCGGCAGCACTGCTCTATGGTAGTGATGCCATCGGTGGCGTGTTGAACCTCTATGCTAATCATATCCCGACAAAGAAGACGGAAGGGGCTGTCCAACTGTTCGGTCGTTCAAATAACGAACAGTTAGGGATGTCGGCGAAGGTTGGTGGACGGTCCGGCAACTGGTTCTACCGTGCCATCATGACACTCATCGACTATGCCGACTATCAGGTGCCGACGGATAGTATCCAGTATTACTCCTATTATATTAAACTGAAGGATAGACGGTTGCGTAACACCGCAGGTCTGGAGCGTGATGGGAGCGTGATGCTGGGCTATGCTGGTTATAATTTCCATACCGACATACGCGTATCCGACTCATATTCGAAGAGTGGCTTCTTCGCCAATGCTCATGGACTGGAGGTACGATTAAGCGATATCGACTACGACCGTCATCGTCGGGATATCGACCTACCATATCAATGGGTGAACCATCTGAAGGTGCTTAGTCATACGACATGGCGTAGTGAGTCTTTGATGGTAGAGGCCAAACTTGCGTATCAGAACAACCTGCGTGAGGAACGGTCGGAGCCTGTCAGTCATGGTTATATGCCCAAGCCCGACAGTCCGTTGGAGCGTCGCTTCAACAAGAGCACTTACACGGCTAACCTCGGACTGCGCCTGGCATTAGGTGAACATCACGAGTTGAGTACCGGCATCAACGGCGAATATCAGTATAATCGCCGTGCTGGTTGGGGATTCATCATCCCTGATTTCTCGACGTGGAGTCTGGGCGCTTATGCCTTTGACCGTTATACCGTAAACGAGCATCTGAAGTTGAATGCGGGCATCCGATATGATCATGCCTATACACATATTGACAGTTACAACGACTGGTTCCTGACGCCTACGTTCAATGGTGATTCTGCCTATGTACAGCGTTCTGCCAACCTCCGTCGGCATTTCAATAGTGTTACGTGGTCAGCAGGTGTGAACTACACCACCGGTGGTTGGGTGCTCAAGGCGAATATCGGAAAGAGTTTCCGAGTACCTATTCCGAAGGAGTTGGGCGCCGATGGTATCAACTATCATATCTTCCGCTATGAGCGAGGCAACAGTGATTTGGCGCCAGAGGAGTCGTATCAGGTCGACCTGGGTTTGCATTGGGATAATGAGGTGTTGTGTGTGCAGGTGGATCCTTATCTGAACTACTTCCCAAACTACATCTATCTGAACCCGACGGCACAGTATGTCGAGGGACTGCAACTCTATCACTACACGCAGGCCGAGGTGCTGCGCTATGGTGTGGAGGCACAGATGAACTGGATGATGACATCCCATTGGGAGGCAGAGCTGAAAGGTGAGTATCTGTATGCCGAACAGAAGTCGGGTGAGAAGAAAGGCTACACCTTACCGTTTTCTACACCATGGTCTACTGATGCCACCATCAAGTATTCCTTCGACTATCATGGTAAGGGCTTCGCAAGTCTGAACGCCCACGTCGTTGGAAAACAGAATGAGATTGTACCACCGGAAAAGCCCACAGACGGGCATTGGACACTTAATTTCTCGGCAGGAAAGCAATTCCCGTTGGGTGGTAGTGTCCTGAAGATTGCGCTTCATGCAGACAACCTGTTGAATAAGCGTTACTTCGACCACACCAGCTATTATCGGCTGATAGACGTGCCCGAGCCGGGACGTAACTTCTCGATGATGATAGGGGTGGAGTTCTAGAATAATGATAATGTATTAAAAACAAAAAAGACAATTATGAAAAAGTATATATATATGAGCCTGATGATGGCTCTCCTGTGTGTTCTCTCTCTCAGTTTTACCGCTTGCGACGATGACGACGACGATAAGTTGCCGGCTCCAGAGATCACCATCAACGAGGCAAATATCGAGGATGATGTACTCTGTGTGCAGGCAGACGTGGTGGCCAAAGGTCGTACAGCATCTATCCTGTTGACCATTACCGGACAAAACGGTGCCGTCAAGGCAACTCAGGCTATTACAGATAGCAAATATATCGGAGTTCTTAATATCGATGGCTTCCATGTTCACGTGGATATTGCAGACAAGAATGTTGAGGAAGGTGATATCTTGGAGATGAGCGTCACCGATGGACAGGGACTCACTACCACCTCCAAGAAGAGTATCACTGAGGAGGAAGATGACGACGACGAATAATTCAAAATAAACATGAAGAAAACTGTAATATCACTCTCACTGCTGTGCGCACTCTGTGCGTGCAGCAGTTCTGACGATGACGAGGCAAAGGACATGTCTCAGCCCATCATTACCGATCAAGGAATCACCGCTAATCCTATCGACTGTCAGGTCTACCACCGTGGTGAGACCATCCCCTTCAACTATTTCTTCACCGATGATACGGAGCTTGGCACTTACAACATTGAGATTCACAACAACTTCGATCATCACACCCATAGCACCTCATCGGTGGAATGTCCGATGGATGCTTTGAAACAACCAGTTAAGCCATGGGTCTACAATCAGGATTTCGCCATCCCGACGGGGTTGAGACAGTACGATGCCAAGATAAACATACCCATCCCTGCTGACATTGATCCCGGTGACTACCATTTCATGGTGCGTCTCACAGATCGTGCCGGTTGGCAGCAACTTAAGGCTGTCGCCATTAAGATTACAGAGTAGGGTTGTTAATACGAGTGAAATGCCATTGAAAAATGTTTTTTTCTTTTGTGTTTCACTCGTATATTTGTAATTTTGCCCCCGCAAAACCAGAACATCATGAAGAAACTCTCTATATTATTAGTATTACTGATAGCTTTGATGACCGTAGGGGAGGTGTCTGCCCACCGTTCAAGAAGCAGAAAGGTCCATGGTCGTTACAGAACTCACCGGGTCGTCAAGAAAGGTAGAAGGCACAGACCCGTCAGACGAGTCGCAAGATTACGACCGGTGGATATACATCAGGACGATCAACTCCCGCTAGTATTGTGCGAGGATACCTGTGAACATATACATGGTATTGACCTGTCGCACTATCAGGGACAGGTATTCTGGGAGACGGTCGGCGAAAATACTAAGTTGGCGTATGTCTATCTGAAGGCTACGGAAGGGGGCGACCGGATCGACGAACGGTATGAACGTAATATAGAACTGGCTCATCGCTATGGCCTGAAGGTCGGCTCCTACCATTTCTTCCGTCCGAAGACACCCTTGCAGCAGCAGTTGGATAACTTCAAGACCCAGTGCTTGCCTGGAGAACAAGACCTGATACCGATGATTGATATAGAGACAACAGGCGGTCTGCCGACGGATATCTTCTGCGACTCGTTATTCAAGTTCCTGGGGATGGTTGAAAGGACCTATTGTCAGCAACCTTTGCTCTATACGTTCCGGAACTTCTACAACAAGCACCTTCTCGGGAAGATCGATGATTATAAACTGATGATTGCCATGTATACCGAGGAGGAGCCGGTATTGGCAGACAATCGGGATATTACGATGTGGCAGTATACCAGTAAAGGACGGATCTTCGGTGTCAACGGGTTTGTGGACAAAAGTCGTTTTATGGGCTTTCATAGTCTGCGTGATATCCGGTATATACACTGAACAGCCGCCTGACAGTTGGCCGTCATGCTATTCCTCTATATGTGATAGGGAGTGTACAAACGAAGAGAAGAAGTTGGTGACGCTCTCAGAGGGATAGTAATGGAAGTATCGCGCAGAACGGCGTACATGACTGAAGATGGCAGAGGTATTACTGTGCACGAAGATATTCTCATCGCCCTGAGAGAAATACCAGTCTTTTGATCGGGTGTTCGCAAAATCCACCAGTTCCTTGGCAATCTTCTCTACATGGATGTTTTTTCCTTCTTTTAGGAACGGCAGATTCTGATGCTCGAAGCCACATAACCGGACCAGGAACTCGCCTTCAAGTTGGGCCATCTGGGTCAGGTGGAGGTCCTCGATCCATCGGCCTAACATCTCGAAATCAATCTCTTTGTGATGCTGACGTAGGTATATCCCCAACTCCACCATTTGTCGGATGGG
>Ga0265298_10002151_pt1 | contig 27954 bp, 13 predicted proteins | sample AusTroGonzalo_MG_3_FD_193486 | JGI IMG/M metagenome (GOLD analysis project Ga0265298, IMG submission 193486) | Bovine rumen microbial communities from tropical cattle in Woodstock, Queensland, Australia - Gonzalo_01 | ecosystem: Host-associated > Mammals > Digestive system > Stomach > Rumen ...
CTGCATTGACGAACGAAACCGTCATCAATGTGGTAGCTGTAGAAGACTGTACGGCTGCGGTAACAAACATACCTGTGAAAACACCCGTGAAACGGTTCGTGGTCATTGCGCCAAGGACATGACGCAACTGGGGGCCGGCCATTTTCTGCAGGGCCTCACTCATGGCCTTCATACCGAACATGAGCAGGGCCAGAGAGCCCAACAGCTTAAATACAATAAGCAAAGACATAAAATAAATGTATAAATGTATAATCAAAAATGATGTTGCAAATTTAGAAAAATATTAGCCTTCTGCCAAACAAATTTGTTTTTTTCTGCTTTTGTATAATGAAAAACAAAAACTTGTGTTTGTATTATTTTAACCTTCCGTAAACAGTTCTCTGTATTTCTTTGTAACCAAATTGGAGCCATAAATAAGCAAAAACGACTCTTTAGAGCGTATTTTTATACTATCTATGATGAAAATACCTGAATAAATAGTATTTTTGCATTTGTAATACCAAGACTAACAATACATTATGAATATAATAAATAATAATCCGATGAAAGTTAACTTTTCTCTTATACTTTGTTGTGCTCTTGCCATCAGTTTGATTATGCCGTTACATGCAGCAAATCCTGTCGATGAAATTGACAACCTGTTGGTTAGTTATAGTTTTGATCGCGAAAGCGATGACAGCGGATCTTATGCTGCCATGCTGAGGGGGTCGGCCTCAATTCTTACGTTAGAGGATGGTAACCATGTTCTATTCACAGGTGACAATAAAGGGTATATAGATCTTGGAACTCAAATGGCGCGTACTGTGTTAGGACAGCTAAACGGCGATTATACGATATCCCTTGATATCAACGTGGGTATTCCTAACTCACTGGGTAGCTATTGTTGGGCGTGGGCAATAGGTAACGGAACGGGACAGTATACTGCATTGGTCAATAAAGCAGGTAATTCCGACTGGTATTACGAGATTAAGAACTCTAACGCCTATATGGCGTATTCATCTCAGGGACTTCGGGAAGATGAATGGCACACTGTTACAGTTGTTCAAAAAGGTAGCACTTGCACCATTTATGTGGATGGCGTGCGCAAAAATTCGGTTAGCACTTCCATGCATCCATCCGAGTTTGCTTCCAATGTTACACAGAGTTGGTTGGGACGTTCCCCGTACGAGTCTGATGCCTATATGACAAACGCTATGATGGACAACTTCCGTATTTATTCCATGGCTCTCTCCGATGAAGAGGTGAAGATAGTTGCTGATGCTCGCCCGAAGAAGCAGGAAGAAGAGGAGGTAGTGTTCCCAATCATTTTCGATTTCTCGAAACTCAGCGATGTCGCAGATCAGTTTGCAGGCACCCTGCAGAACGGAGCAGAACTTACGAAATACGCTTCTCATTCTGTGCTTAGTCTGGGAGGTTCGGATGGGTATTTTGATTTTGGAGCAGATTTTAGGAAGGTAATGAGCCGTCTGGATGAGAAGTTCACCATCATCACTACGCTTTTCGTGCCCAAAAGCACTTCCGTATCTGGTGCAGGCAATTTTGTCTGGTGTTTTGCCAGAAACTCCAGCCAAGGTTATCTCTTCCTCAGTGCCAAGGATACACGTTATGCTATTACCACTACCAATTGGAGTGGAGAGAGTAGCGTTAATGCCAATGTGCCCATTGCTCAAGGTGAGTGGATTAACCTTGCTTATGTCCAGGATGGTAATACCGGTTCTATATATATAAATGGCATAAAGAAACAACAGAATACCAACATAAAGACTCACCCCGCAAATTTAAATGCGTTGGTTCAGAATTATCTTGGAAAGAGTTGCTATGATGGTGATGCTTACCTGAAGAATGCTTTTTTTGCTGATTTCAGCATCTACAATACTGTTTTAAGCGATGAAATGTTGGTTGAATATTCCGTATTGGCCAGTATGCTGAATAACCTTAGCAGTAAGGAGGCCATTAGTATGGATCTTACGGCTCTGACATTGCCCAGCAGTATCAACAACCTCTATGAAGGTGTTTCCCTACCCACAAAGGGAACGTATGGTTCCGCCATCACTTGGCAGTCGGATAATACCGATTTGCTCTCTAATAATGGAAAGGTTGTCGGCGTGCCAGAGGAATTACGTCAACATGTCACCCTGACAGCTACATTGACCAATGGAGAAGAGTCGGCCACCAAGACCTTCGATGTATATGTCCGTCAGAAGGACAGTCCCTATGCTCATTATCTCTTCACTTTCTTCCCCAGCAATAGCGACGAGAATATCTATTATGCCGTCTCGAATGATGGTTACAATTACAAGGTTATCAATAAGAACAAACCTGTTGTTACGGCAAAGGATATTACCGTTATGGGCGGACTGCGTGATCCGCACATCCTGCGTGGAGAAGATGGACGTTTCTATATGGTTGCCACCGATATGCGCAGTGAACTGGGGTGGAGCAGTAACCGAGGTATCGTGCTTATGCGTTCGGACGACTTGATTAGTTGGCAGACCAGCAAAGTGCACTTCCCGACACGCTATGCAGGAACGTACTTTGCTAATGTTACCCGTGTCTGGGCGCCCGAGACCATCTATGACCCTGTGGCCAAAAAGTACCTTGTTTATTTCTCTATTCTGACCAACGATGGTGTTGTTCCTTACGACAAGGTTTTCTATGCTTATGCTAATGAAGATTTTACCGACTTGGAAAGCGAACCTACTTACTTCTATGACCGAGGTGGTGCTACCATAGATATGGATATCGTATTCAACGAGAACGATAGCCTTTATCATGCCTTCTACAAGAATGAGGGCGCAGGTGGCATCTGCCAGGTGACTGCTACAAGTCTAACCGCTCCTGCAGGGGAAGAAGGTAGTCAGTGGAGCGCTCCCAGTGGAACCTTGCAGCAGACAACGGAGGCTGTCGAGGGAGCAGGTATTTTCCGACTTATCGATAGCGATGACTGGATTCTTATGTACGATTGCTATATGAACGGACATTATCAGTTCTGTTCATCGCCCGACCTCTTCCAGTTTACCTTCCGAAAGAATACGACTACGCAGGGTGCTTTTACTCCTCGTCATGGTACGGTTATTCCCATCACTGAGACTGAGTACCAGAACCTTCTCTTGCTTCCTGATGTCACGGGCATAGGGGCGATCCCAGAGTCGGAATCCAGGAATCATGAAACGGAGGCCTATCGTAAACAAATTTACCGTTCAGGGATTATCATCTCTCCCCAAACGGTAAATGGTAAATCGTATGACCTTAATGGCCGCCCTGTCTTAGAGCGTTAAAAGTTGTTTTCTCTTACGCTACGCAGAGCAGTAGGATAATAAGCTGAGCGGTGAGGATGCGCAGGAACATGCTCAAAGGGTAGACGGTACTGTAACCTACCGCAGGTGCATCGTTTCCCGCTGTCTGGTTGGCAAAGGCCAATGCTGGCGGGTCTGTGGTGGAACCTGCTATCAGTCCCATCAGGGTGCAGTAGTTGATTTTAGCCCACTTACGTGCCACGACACCCATAATAAGAATAGGTAATACGGTAATGATGAAACCGCACCATACGTAGGTTAGGCCATCGCCGTCTATAACGGTGTCTACAAAGTTTGCTCCTGCCTTTATACCTACGCTGGCCAGGAACAGAGCCAGACCAATCTCGCGCAACATCAGGTTGGCACTGGTGGTGGTATAGGCATTCAGCTTGAACTTATAGCCATAAGCTCCAATAGCAATAGCCACAATCAGAGGGCCACCAGCCAAACCTAACTTAACAGGTGTGGGAACGCCGGGAAGAGCAAAGGGGATAGAGCCAAATATGATACCCACCAATATGCCTATGAAGATGGCTGAAAGGTTCGGGTGGTCCAGTTTCTTCACGCTGTTTCCCATCTTGGCAGCCACGCGATCAACAGCATCTTCAGGACCCACAACCACAACTCGGTCACCCATTTGAAGGCGAAGGTTACGCTCTCCAAACAGGTTCAGGTCACCTCTACGAACACGTGTTACGTTTACGCCGTATACACTGCTAAAGTGTATCTCGCCTAAGGTTTTGCCAGCCATCTTGGGCTGTGTTACCATTACATGCTTGCTTACCATTGGCACATCCTGTTCCTCCCATACTATACTGTTGTCTTCCGGACCGATGAAAGCCTTTATTGCTTCTGTGTCTGCAGCGGCACAGGTTACATATAACATGTCGCCATCGCCCAGCACAGTACTGCGGTTAGGGATACTAACGTGCCCCTGGTGCAGGATACGGCTACATACAAAGTCGCGTCCCAGAAATTCACGAACTTGCAGAATGCTTTTACCTACGATATATGGGTTCTTGCAACTGATGGTCATTCTGTGAGGAGTGGCGTGTGGGTTTGCAGCCTTCTCCTGTTCTATAGCATCTTGTTCTTCCTTTAATGAGGTTCGCGTAAGAAGTCTAACAGCAATGATGGCCAGAATGATACCAACCACACCCAATGGATAGGCACAGGCATAACCGTTGGCTATCGAGGGAGCGCTGGAACCGAAAATACTGCCACAAGCTTCTGTAGCGGCACCCAGACCAGGAGTGTTGGTGATGGCGCCGCAAAGTACACCTACCATCATAGCGAGACTCTTACTGTTCTCGCCTGCCATACTGCCTCCGTTATAAAAGATCAGGAAAAAAAGTCCAATGCAGCATAAGACATTCAGTAGCACGATGCCCATGGCAATGAGATTCATCTTCAGACCTCCAGTCTTGAAGGATTCCATAAAACCCGGACCCACCTGAATACCTATACAATATACAAAAAGTATCAGGCCGAAATCCTGAATAAACGTCAGTACATTGCCTGGGGCGGCAAAACCCTCTTCGGATACTATGCCAGCGCTCTTGTGAAGGTGCCCCATAAGGATGCCTACAAAAAGAACGAATGTTACACCCAAGGCTATGCCGTTCTTCTTACCACCTATCTTTACACGGCCCAACGCAATACCTACGGCTATCACAAAGGCATATAACATAACAATATGACCTACACCAGAGGTGTTGGTCAACAGACTAAGAAACCATTCCATTTTCTTCTTTTCCTTTTTTTCGGCTGCAAAGGTACGCAAAAATAGAATAGATTGTTATTTGTATCTGCTATTTCTGTTCTTTTGTGTGCATAATTATTCATTTTATCCGTTTTTATTTGTTGTTATACCAAAATTAACTTAACTTTGTGTCCACTTTAAACTGAAACATTATTTTTTTCAAATAACAATTATGGCAGATAGTAAAGAAAGACTCTTCTCTGACTTTACTGCACCCACCCGTCAGGAATGGCGTGATAAGATTGAGGTTGACCTCAAAGGTGCAGACTATCAGAAGAAGATGGTATGGAGAACCAACGAAGGCTTCAGCATGGAACCATTCTACCGCAAGGAAGATGTGGAGAATCTGGCCCTTGTTAACGCCCTTCCCGGCGAGTTCCCCTATGTTCGCGGCAACAAGGCCGCAGACAATGAATGGTATGTCCGTCAGGACATCAAGTGTGAAAGCGCCAAGGCAGCAAATGAAAAGGCTCTTGACATTTTGAACAAGGGAGTTGATAGTCTTGGCTTTTTTATTCCCGCAGATCAGCTAAGTGCAGATTACATTGCTACCTTGCTGGACGGCATCTACGTCGAGTGTGTAGAGTTGAACTTCAAGACCTGTCAGCGTCACAGCTTGGAGTTGGCCAAGTTGCTGGTGGCTTACTTCCTGCAGAAGGGATGTGATAAGGCTAAGATTGTGGGTAGCATCTCTTTTGACCCCATCGAGAAGATTCTCTGCAGTGGTAAGGACCGTGCAAGTCTCATCCCTCAGGCCAGGGAGATGGTAGAGGCGTTGAAGGACTTCCCCCAGTTCCGTGCCGTAGCCGTTAACGCCTACAAGCTGACTGATGCTGGTGCATATAGCTATCAGGATTTAGGTTATGCTCTTGCTTGGGGTAACGAATATATGGCTTCAATGACTGAGGCTGGTATTGCTCCTGAGTTGGCAGCTCAGAACATCAAGTTCAACTTGGGTATCAACGGCGTTTATTTCATGGAAATTGCCAAGATACGCGCCGCACGTATGCTGTGGTCTCAGATTGTAAGTCAGTACACAGCAGACAAGGAGAGTGCTAAGATGCACATTTGTGCTGTTACTACCACTTACAACCAGACCCTTTTCGACAGCTATGTTAACCTGTTGCGTAGCCAGACAGAGGCCATGTCTGCTGCGTTGGGTGGCGTAGATAGCATGGTCGTTGTACCTTTCGATACTCCTTATGAAGTCCCTACAGATTTTGCCGAGCGTATTGCTCGTAACCAGCAGCTCTTGCTGAAGGAGGAGTGCCACTTCGGTCGTATTGTCGACGTAGCCGGCGGTTCGTACTTCCTTGAGACCTTGACAAAGGCTCTTGCCGAGCAGGCATGGAAACTCTTCCTCGATGTAGAGGAGAAGGGTGGCTTCCTGAAGGAAACTCTGGCAGGTAATATCCAGAATACTATCAATGAGACCAACGCAACCCGTCACGGCAATGCCGGCAAACGTAAGGAGTTCTTGCTGGGTACCAATCAGTTCCCCAACTTCACGGAGAAGAGCGAAGGCAAGGAGCCTGCAGCAGGTTGCTGTTGTTGTCACTCAGAAGAGGCATCAATTGCGGCCCTCAAGCCCACACGTCTGGCTTCTGACTTTGAATCTCTGCGCCTGACTACCGAGAAGGCCAAGAAGGTTCCTGTTGCCTTCATGCTTACCATCGGTAACCTGGCTATGCGTCAGGCTCGTGCGCAGTTCTCATGCAACTTCCTGGCTGCTGCCGGTTACAAGGTAATCGACAACCTGGGCTTCCCCACCGTTGAGGAAGGAGTAGATAAGGCACTGGAGGCTGGTGCAGACATTGTTGTCATCTGCTCTAGCGATGATGAGTATGCCGAGTATGCTATTCCCGCCTTCAAGTACCTGAATGGTCGTGCCCTCTACGTAGTGGCTGGTGCACCCGCTTGCACAGAGGACCTCAAGGCTGCAGGTATCGAGAATTTTATCCATGTAAGGTCAAATCAGCTTGAGACTCTGAAAGAGTACAACGCAAAACTCGGAATCTAGTTATGGCAAGAAAACAATTCAACAACATAGACATCTTTGCCGGAATAGAGGCAAAGAATGGCCAGCAATGGCAAAAAGAGGCTGGTATTACTGCCAACTGGAGAACTCCCGAGCAGATAGATATTCAGCCTGTATATACAAAGGAAGACCTCGAGGGTATGGAGCACCTGGACTTCGCTGCCGGTATTCCTCCTTTCCTGCGTGGTCCATATAGTATGATGTATCCTTTCCGTCCGTGGACTATCCGTCAGTATGCCGGATTCTCTACTGCCGAGGAGAGTAACGCCTTCTACCGCCGTAACCTGGCATCTGGTCAGAAAGGTCTTTCCGTTGCGTTCGACCTTCCCACCCATCGTGGTTACGACCCCGACAACCAGCGTGTTGTAGGTGATGTCGGAAAGGCTGGTGTAAGCATCTGTTCACTGGAGAATATGAAGGTCCTCTTCGCTGGTATCCCCCTGAACAAGATGTCTGTTTCTATGACTATGAACGGTGGTGTACTCCCCGTACTTGCTTTCTATATCAATGCAGGTTTGGAGCAGGGTGCTAAGCTCGAGGAAATGGCTGGTACCATCCAGAACGATATTCTCAAGGAGTTCATGGTGCGTAACACCTACATCTACCCACCAGCATTCTCAATGAAGATTATTGCAGATATCTTCGAGTATACATCACAGAAGATGCCTAAGTTCAACAGCATCTCTATCTCTGGTTATCATATGCAGGAGGCTGGCGCTACTGCCGACATTGAGTTGGCTTACACCTTGGCCGATGGTATGGACTACCTGCGTGCCGGTATAAATGCCGGTATTGATGTAGATGCTTTCGCACCTCGTCTGTCATTCTTCTGGGCTATTGGTATGAACCATTTCATGGAGATTGCCAAGATGCGTGCAGGTCGTCTGTTGTGGGCCAAGATTGTGAAGTCGTTCGGTGCCAAGAATCCTAAGTCAATGGCTCTGCGTACCCACTCTCAGACCTCTGGTTGGTCACTTACCGAGCAGGATCCATTTAATAATGTTGGTCGTACCTGTATCGAGGCTATGGCTGCCGTCCTGGGACATACTCAGTCTCTGCATACCAACGCCCTTGATGAGGCTATCGCTCTGCCCACCGACTTCTCTGCCCGTATCGCTCGTAACACTCAGATTTATATCCAGAACGAGACACAGGTGTGCAAGCACATTGATCCCTGGGCAGGTTCTTACTACGTAGAGAAGCTCACGCAGGAACTTTACACCAAGGCATGGGAGCACATCCAGGAAATCGAGAAGCTGGGTGGTATGGCCAAGGCTATTGAGACTGGTCTGCCCAAGATGCGTATCGAGGAGGCTGCTGCCCGTACCCAGGCTCGTATCGACTCTGGTACACAGACCATCGTTGGTATCAATAAGTATCGTCTCGAGCACGAAGATCCTATCGATATTCTCGAGATTGACAATACTGCTGTTCGTCTGCAGCAAGAAGCTGCCCTTAAGGAATTGCGTGCTAACCGCGATGAGGCTCAGGTCAAGAAAGATTTGGCTGCCATCACTGAGTGTGTACGCGAGTTCAGCGAGGGTAAAAAGTCTGAGCATAACCTGCTCGATCTTGCTGTCATCGCAGCCGGTCATCGTGCTACCTTGGGAGAAATCAGCGACGCTTGCGAGGCTATCGTAGGCCGTTATAAAGCAGTAATCAGAACAATTTCAGGCGTGTATAGTTCAGAATCTAAGAACGATAAGGAATTCGAGGAGGCCAAGCGCCTTACCGATGAATTTGCCAAGAAGGAGGGCCGTCGTCCTCGTATTATGGTTGCCAAGATGGGTCAGGACGGTCATGACCGTGGTGCAAAGGTTGTAGCAACAGGTTATGCCGACTGTGGCTTCGACGTGGATATGGGACCCTTGTTCCAGACACCCGAGGAGGCTGCCCGTATGGCTGTCGAGAACGATGTGCACATCGTTGGCGCTTCGTCTCTCGCTGCAGGTCACAAGACCCTTATCCCTCAGCTCATCGAGGAGTTGAAGAAGTTGGGCCGCGAGGACATCATGGTTACTGCCGGTGGTGTAATCCCCGCTCAGGACTACGACTTCCTCTATAAGGCTGGCGTAGCTTGCATCTTCGGTCCTGGTACTCCCATTCCGTATTCAGCTATCGAGATGATGAAGATTCTTTTGGATAAGGAATAAACATTCTCTATGAACAATATACAACATGTAAAAGTTTTAGTCATCGGAGCCGGTCCTGCCGGCTCCGTTTTAGGTTATCTGTTGCTCCAATCCGGCACAGACTGTCTTCTGGCCGATTTTGCAACCTTCCCCCGCGAGAAGATCTGTGGTGGTGGACTTACCCCCAAGGCATGGCGTCTACTGGACAAACTGATGCCTGGCATTAAGTACGACTATCACCCTGTCCGTCACATACGTTTCCAGCAAGAGGACGGCCCTATGTGTGAGTTTGAATCCGAATTGGAGATACGCATGACCAACCGCAAGGATTTTGACTATGCGCTATTGCAGCACTACCTGCAAGCTGGCGGCAGGCTGATAAAAGACTCTTTCATGTGTTTTGAACAGCAAACAGACGGCCGTATTCTTGTAACCATGAAATCCGGCCTCCAACTGACCTGTGATTACCTTATCGGGGCCGATGGAGCCAACAGCAGAGTGCGCCGTCAGATGTTCGGTAAACCCAAAGGGCAGATACTTTTTATGGAAGAGTACACCCAAAAGCAGGGCTATGATGAGGTATTCATCCACTTCTCGCGTCGTTACAGCCCAGGCTGCTTTTTAAAATTCTCCAGCATAGACCGCGATATCTACGGATTCCATGGCCCTGAAACCAACCGCGAGACGTTCAGACAGGTGCTCAAAGACTTCAACATTACAGAAACCAAATTTGTGGGAGCAAATATACCCATGAATACTGTCCGGTCAACGGTCCCCAATGTCATCCTCATTGGCGATGCCGGCGGATTTGCCAACAGAATTACAGGCGAAGGGCTCTATGATGCGTTTAAGACAGCGTATAATGCCTATCGCGCCATCGTAGAGAACAAGCCGTTCTCCGAAACCAATCGCGAGGTTTTCCGGAAGATGAAAAACGAGGAGAAACTCTTCCGCCTTTTCTTCAGTCCTATGGGCTTCAGGCTTATCAGGTTTTCCATCCGGCATCCACGACTCACCAAATGGATTTTCGATGCCAAGATGAAGCGGGAATCCTTTATCTCCCGTTAGCGACAGATAAACGAAATTATCGAACTTTACGTATATATAAATAAGGTGGAACCAAAGGGATCCACCTTGTTTTGTTATGAGTTTATGCTTAGAGGAGATTATCTCAGGTATTTTTTCTTTCCGTTCTTGATAACAAAGCCTCTGTAGCTATTGGCTACGCGTTGGCCGGCCAGGTTGTAAATCTGTCCCTCCTCCTTCGGAGAGTTTAGGATCGGATTGATGCCTGTGGTCAGGCTCAGCATGTTTTTGGTCTTCTCAATGATTGTCCTCCCGATGTTTGGGTCAAGTGGCGAATAGGCGGCTCCATCGCTAACCCTGCTGCTGTGGACACCGGCAGGGACAAGGATACGCTGTACATTGGTTTGAGAGGCAGGGATATCCGAATCCTGAATGCCCGCCGAACTCCATGGGTCATATTGGCCATACACAAAGAGAATCTTGCAATCCGTGGTCTTGACAAATTCCTTGACCTGAGGTTCTATTGGCGTAAAGGGGTAGAGTTGCATGATGATGCTATAGGGCGGTTTCTGGTAGGTGTCGAGGAATCGTATGAAATCATCATAGCTGTAACCGGCATTCTCCAGAACCTCCTTGATACGGGGGAAATCCATGCAATGAGAGCCTAACTCTGCTATACTCTGCACATCATAGGGATCAATCTGGAGGATAACTTCCGAGGGTGGCATGCCTGGCGTCCTACGTCTGATATTCCTGTTGATATGCTCTCTGAGATTATCCTTCCTGCGAATGTATTTTCTGGCTTGACTTTCCTGAACATTGAAAATATCATAGAAGTCCAGATTCAGATAGAAGTTCATATCCTCTACCATCTGGTTGGTGACCTCAGCATCAGGAGCCACGCGGGCTGGGATGAAGCGGGCCCAGTCCGACACATGAAAGTAGGTAATCTTCGTCCACTGCGATCCCAGGAAATTATCGATGACGGTGTATAAAGCTTCTGTATCTGAGATGGTCATCCCCTGATTCAGCATATTTTCCTTCTGGATATCCATCAGTCTTCTGCGTAGCTCTGGGTTGTTGACGGCATCTGAGATGGCATACCAGCTCTTCTCCCACAACTCTGCCATGTTCTGGCCGGTAATCTTGTCTTCCTCCTTCATGAACTCTAGATACCTGTAGTTGAGGACATCTGTGATAGGTTCATGCATGCTCTTGCAGAAGGGTGCGCAGAAGGGCAGGTAGGCATCGCAGGTGTTTGGGTAGTGCATGGCCAGGAAGGTTGTGGTCATGCCGTCCTTGCTGAGTCCCGTAGAGAGCCATTTGCCAGTGAAGATGTGAAGTTTCTTGAGTGTGTTGACAAGGGTGCAGAGATCATGCGAGGCATAGGTGGCTCGGCATTTGTCCCAATAGTTCTCTGAAGTGAGGGGGCCGTTCGGCGCATATGATGCTTCAGAGGGTTTGGACTCACCGTGATAGCGATGTTCCACCTCTATCTCGTTGGCATTGAGCTCCTGGGTTATATTGTCAATAGCAATATCCCCCGGATCATATATGTCATAACCGTTGGTGTACAGAACGGTGAGGGCATCTGGGCCCACGTAGTTGCTTATGACGGCTCGCTGATAGAAAGGCACCTTCAGCTCGCTATCAGAGGCATCAAGTTGCTGCAGGAAGTAAAACAGAAGCGACTGCTTGCCTGGATAGGCTCTGTTGTCCAGAATCTCTATATCCTTAAAGTACTGGTCGTTCTGCTCCAAAACAGCTTTTATCTGCTCCAGGCTGGTTGGTGTCTCCTGCGGAATTACCAAGTCGGGGTATGCATACTTGTCAATATCATCGTTGGCTACTACACGGATCCATGTTGGCAGTAACACCAGCAGACTAATCATGAATTTTGAAATGTGTGCTCTCATTTCTGTAATTTTTATCCTTATTGACGGCAAAGTTAGAAAAAAAATCTTAGATTTTTCTGCATGATACAAAAAAAAAGCTGAATTGTTTTGTATTCTGCCAGCATATACATATTTTTGCAACGATGGATGTTATTAACCGGATAAGTAACTAAGTCAACACTAAGGTGAAACGAATCACGCTGCTACTATTGCTGATGCTCTCTCAGCTTGGCTCCCTGGCACAGGGATGGCCTGCCGATTTCGATGGGGTAATGCTGCAAGGGTTCTATTGGGATTCCTTTTCGCAAACCTCGTGGAGTAAGTTGCAGGCCGAGGCCGACGAGATTGCCCCTTATTTCCAACTTGTCTGGGTGCCGCAGAGTGGATGGTGCAATACAGACCGTAATATGATGGGCTATACGCCAGTCTATTACTTCAACCAGCAGAGCTCCTTCGGCTCCGAGGCTCAGTTGCGCAGTATGATTGCCGCTTTCCGCCAGCGGGGGACGGGTGTGATAGCCGATGTGGTCATCAACCATCGCAACAACATGGGGCAGAATGGCTCGTGGGTGGATTATCCTGCCGAGACCTACAATGGTCAGACTTATCAGATGCTGTCCTCCGATATCTGTTGCGACGACGATAATGGCCAGACGGCAGCGTGGGCTGCTCAGCATGGCGTTTCATTGTCCGCCAACAACGATACGGGCGAGGGGTGGCCGGGCTGTCGCGACCTGGACCATAACAGCCCCAACGTGCAGCAGTGTATCAAGGCCTACTTGAAGTTCCTGTTGGAAGATATCGGCTACTCGGGTTTTCGCTACGATATGGTCAAGGGCTTCTATGCCTCTTTCATCGCCGACTACAACACCTATGCCCAACCGTCTTTCAGTGTTGGCGAGTATTGGGACAGTACCGATAAAATCCGTCAGTGGGTCAGTAACACCAAGGGCTATGTTTCCGACAAGCCCACCAGTGCTGCATTCGACTTCCAGTTCCGTTTCCGTATGCGCGATGCCATTAACAGCCGAGACTGGCGTCACTTGGGCTACACCGAGAAGCCCCTCTCAGCCGATAATAACTACAAGCGCTATGCGGTCACTTTTGTCGAGAACCACGATACAGAGAAGCGCAACAACGGTGACGAGCAAGACCCCATCCGCACAGATACCCTGGCTGCCAATGCCTATCTGTTAGCCATGCCAGGCACACCATGCGTTTTCTACACCCACTGGCGCGATCATGGCTATGCCATCCGCCAGATGATTCTGGCTCGTCGTCTGGCCGGTATCACCAACACCAGCCTTAGCCAGCAGACTGTCAGCACCCAGCAATACTATGCCGCCACCACTACGGGGCGGAATGCCGCGCTGCTCTGTGTGGTGGGTAATACGCCTCAGGGCTATAATGTCAGTAAGACCCGCTATGCCGAAATTCTTTCAGGAAAAGGCTATCGCTATCTTCTCGGTCGGAGTGCCAATACCGTGTGGATGGATGTTCCCGACGGTACATACGAGGCTCCGCTAAAAGTCAGGCTCACAGCTGTTACCAATCTTTCGGGTGCCAACATTGTCTATACCTTGGACGGCTCCGAACCGACGGCTCAGAGTCCGCAGCTGACGGATGGCGCCGAACTCTCCATAACCGAGTCCTGCACACTGCGTGCCGGCATTCTGTCGGGTGGGGAGGTACGAGGCCTTCAGCAACGCCGATATCAAATCTTCCAGCCGCGCGAGATTACCTTTCATGTCCGTTCCGATGTCAATTGGGCGGGCATTACCTTTTATGTATGGGACAATATGAACCGCCAGCTCAATGGTGACTGGCCGGGCAAGCGTGTCACCACCACCCAGACTATTAACGGCTATCGGTGGTTCTGTCAGACATTTGCGGTTACTTCGCCTCAGCAGTACCTTAATCTGGTAGTCAGTAATACCTCTGGCAGCAGGCAGACGGTCGACGTGACAGGCCTTCGCTCAGACAGTTACCTCTACATCACTGCCATCCGCGATGATGGCAAATATGTGGTCGAGGACCTTACCGCTGATATGGAGACAAGCATCCCCCTTCATCCCTCGGTAATCCAGCCTGTGGACAGCTCTAACCGCCATATCTGCGATCTGCAAGGAAGGGAGGTCTCTCATCCCCGACGCGGTATCTATATCCAGAATGGCAGACGTGTCTTGTATAAGTAAAACCTATTGAAAAAATAAAGAGAAATGAAATTATCCTACCGTATTCTTCTCCCCCTGCTATTCTCGTTGCTGGCAACGACACATCGTGCAGATGACACAACCTTCACGGCCTCTAACCTCACCGTCACATGGAGCCAGACAGACAGGGCTTTTACCATCCGCGGCACTTTGTCCGACGGATTCGCCCGCGATTTGGTGCTGCGCAGCAAGCCGCAGGCTACCTATCGCCACCTCACAGCATCCGATATCCATACCCTTTCTTCCGACTCTTTTCAGCAGGTTGGCTACGTGGCACGTCCCGTCCAAGATGTCTTTGGCAGTGGCACAGAGCATGTCTTCACCTTTGGCCATCCTTCCTCAGACCAGGTGCTCCTGCAGCAGTCGTTCTATGCCTACGATGGGCTTCCCTTCCTCCTGACGCGCCTCGCGCTTATCAGCCGTGACGGCGTTATCAGCAGCAATCATTTCGAACCCGTCTGCTGCGAGGGCACTACATGGCGCTTTCTCAGTACCACGTCCACCAACAACAGGATGTTGCAGGTGCCCTTCGACAACAATGAGTTCGTGCGCTATCATACCTATCGGCTGAACCGTACTATGACCTCCTACGAGGTCTGTGCCCTCTTCGACGGAGCCAAACGCAATGGTGTCGTCTTTGGCAGTGTCGATCACGACCAGTGGAAGAGTGGCGTCTACGTCGATGCTGTCTCGGGCATTGGTGTCAGGAAGTTACAACTTATCTCGGGTCTTGCTGACAAGCAGACGCGCGACGATATCAGTGGCTACGACCACCAGCCCCATGGTTCGCTGCAGGGCGATACCATAGCCTCGGCACGTTTTCTCATAGGCTTCTTCGACGATTGGCGTCAGGGCATGGAGACCTTTGCCGATGCCTGTGCCACCGTCCGACCGGCACGACACGACTGGACACATGGCACACCCTTCGGATGGCAGAGTTGGGGCGTTATGTCCGACAAGAATTCATATAATGCCGATGTGGAGATCAGTAAATACTACGCCGAGGTGCTCCAGCCTGCGGGCTTTTGCTGCGAGGACGGCAATATCGTCATCAGCCTCGATGCCAGTAGCAATGTCAGTGACCAGCAGCGGCGCAAGCTCGTGACAGACGGACGCAAGGTGCGTCAGCTCGTCGGCTGTTATACCACACCCTTCGCTCTATGGTGGGACGAGGAGAGCATTAACAACTACGAGGTAACATGGACTGAGAAAGGACGTCAGCGGAAAGCCAAGATGCGCGAGACGCTTATCACCATTGGCGGCAAGCCCGTCAAGTACAATGGTGGCTACTGCCGCGACCCATCGCACCCTGTTACCCGACAGGATATCTACAATACCGTTCGCAGCTGTGTCAACGATGGTGTTAAATGGATCAAGGCCGACTTCCTCAACAATGGTATCGTCCAGTCCGACAGCTACTACGACCCCAACATCCATACAGCCGTCGAGGCTTACAATGTGGGTATGAACTACTTTCAGGGGCTTTGCCAGAAGGCGGGCATCTTCCTGAACCTTTCCATTGCCCCCCTCTTCCCTCACGGACATGCCAACGGGCGTCGCATAGCCTGCGACACGTGGGCCCGTATCGACCAGACGGAGTATGCCATGAATGCTATCAGCGGAGGGTGGTGGACAGACCGCCTATATCAGTTCAACGATCCCGACCACCTTGTCCTTGTCGGCAATGGCGATCAGGGCAAGACTACTGTTGGCGAGAATCGCGCCCGTGTTACTAGCGGTGCCGTAACGGGAATGATGCTTGTGGCGGATAATTTCAGTCCTTCCGACCAGAGCGGATGTGGCAATAACACCCTCAGTCGTCAGCGGGCCGAAGAGTGTCTGCTGAATGCCGATGTGAATGCTGTTGCCCGCATAGGCCGCAGCTTCCGCCCCCTGTATGGTCATAAGGAGTACGACCAGAACGAGGACCATGCCCAGAGCCTCTTCACGCTGCGCACAGACAGTTGTGTTTTTGTGGCTGCCTTCAACTTCACCGCTTCGCAACAGTCCTTTTCCGTTCCTCTGCAGGACCTCGACATCCCAGCCGGCCAGCAGATATTGGATATTAAGGAATTGTGGCTACAGCGTCAGGTTATGTACACCGCCTCCAGGTTCACATTTAATGTGCCGGCCCGCGATGCCCGCCTCTTCTGCATACGTCTGGCTAATGCAGCCGATGCTGTTCATTCTACCCCTCAGGCAGGCTCGTCGGTTCTCCAGACCACCGATTTCGACCTTCAGGGCCGCCCAGCGATGCCTTATGCACAGTCCAACCTGCTCCTGCGGCGTACAACGTATGCCGACGGAACCTCACAGACGCGTAAGATGCTCCAGTGAGAGAATGTAAGCGCACGGCGGGGCAATCTGCTGTTGTTTTATTTAAACACATTCTTGCCAACCTTCACATCGCGGCAATTGCGTTGCAAGATGTCGTGTCCCCATACAAAGGTGTTGCCGTAGATCTCTACATCCTTTGCATCGTCCAGCCTGATAGCCGTCCTGTGTCGGCCTTCGATGTGATTGTTGCGTATCAGGATATTGCTGTTGATGTGGACGGGTGTTTCGGGCGCCTCTGTGGTGACCATAACACCTGTTGCAGCGTAACCGTCATCTGTTCCTGCTCCGCGGATGTAGTTGCCTTCCACCACCACATGCTCTACAGGCCCTGCCTCGTGCCAGCTACGTTCGGCCCCCAGCTTGATGGCTGCTAAGGTGCTGCGTCCTATGCGGTTGCCCCGCACCACCACATCGCGTGCTTTCAGCAGGAAGGCACGTCCGTTATTGTATTCATCCACATTGTCCGCAATCATTACGCGTGGGAAGCGTGTGTAGTTATACATCAACAGCTTGTCATAGTCGGTCATGGGCAGCGGGTGGTTCAGAGTCACCTCCACGTGCCATGCCTCGGTATCTGTGCTGCACGAGCGCGTCACAAAGCGTCCCACCTCTTTCATATTTCTGCTGTTCAGTAGGATCAGCGTATCGCCTACCATTGGGTAGTCCAGAGCCTGGGCATGCAGGTCGGCCCCCCTTACCTGTATCTCCGCCTTGTTGCTGTCGGCGGCATCAGGTGTGACGTGCCAGTAATAATTGTGTATGTTTGTGCAGTCGTCACCATTGCCAGCAAAGGTAGAGTGCGTGATGGTCAGGTCGCCGCTGCACGAGGTAAAGTGTGTGGCATCAGTGGACGTAGAGCTGACCCGTCCCTCCTCAGGCGTGACGTTCAGGCTGTCTATTAGGATGTTGTGGCACAGATGTCCCACCACACCCATGCCAGGGAAGCTCCTGATGGAGAGGCCGCGCAAGGTGATATCCTCCGATTCGCGCAGCATCACGCACGGACGGTAATGTCCTCCATAGCGAATCACCAAGATGTCGCCCACGGGTGGATTCTCTTTCGATGTCATGCGCACCAGTCCCGGCCGTATCAGTTCCGTATCCCCCACATGACCGTAATAGAAGTGTTTCTTTTCTTGGCTATAGAAATAGTAGCGCCCCTGCACGATGCTGTCTATGTAGGTATAGAGCGCAGGGTCGTATGCTATGTCGAAGTTCTCCTTCGTAGAGCGCACCACACGCCCCTCCGTTGCAGCAGGACGGCGGTAGGTGATTTCCATTCCGTTCATCGTTACTCTCTTGCATTGCTCGAAGGAGAATACCTGCATCCATCCCTCCACCATCAGTCGGGCTCCTCGTGCCTCTATCGTCAGGTCTTCACATCCCGTAAAGTCCAGCCCCTTTACATAGGGCTTCTGTGGCTGGAACAGTTCGTGTTGCACCGCCAGTCCTCTGCCCAGTGCACCGCTGATGGCCCGTCTTTCTATGTCTATGGCTGTGGGGTCGTCCAGTTGGTATGTGCCGTTGGCAAAGAGTAGGGTAGTACCAGGGTGCCGGCGGCAATAGGCCGCGGCACGCCGCAGCGCCTCCGTGTCGGACTTCCCGTCATCGGGACGGGCACCGAACTTCCTCACATATACCGTGCGTGCACCGACCTCAAGGGCCGACAATAAGATGATAATCAGCACACAAAGAATACGTTTTCTCATACCCATCTTTTTCAATCATGAAGATTCCTCGTACGCAGGTAATCCAGCAAGAACTGCGGACGGTCCGTCTGGATAATTCTGCAACCCAGCACATCTATCAGATAGCCATAGCCATTATCAAAATCCTTCAGCGAAGCATCATCATCGTGTCCGCCGGCCATCGTGTCCCAAAGCGTGTTATACCAGATTAGGGAGCGTCCCTTCATGGTATCCTTCAGCTTCTTGGGCAGAGGATTGGAGTCCAGCTTATACAACAGTTCAAAGGCTACGGGCTGCATATCACCGATAAACTTCTCGATTTGCTCCTCCGCATCCTTATTATCAAGATTTATAATGGGCATATAGATAACATCCTTCAAATAATCGCCATACAGTTCCTTCACCTTTTCAGCCGAGGAGTTACCCTTCATGACAATCTGCTTCGTGGTTCCTGTTTCCTTCATCAGTTCATAAACCTGCTCGAAGTATCGGTCAGCCTTGTCCAGGTTCAGCATCACCTTACCCTTGGCACGCAGCAGCGCCTCCTTCAGTGTTGGCACATTATGGATGGTACGGATGGCGCATCCGTTCTTCAGTTTCAGCGTCTTGATGTAAGCCAGCGTAGTATCCGCAATGGCTCCCTTGCCCGTTGTCGTCCGGTTCAGCGTAGCGTCGTGCATCAGAATTAGCTGTCCGTCCTTTGTGCGCTGCACATCCAGTTCTACAATGTCCACCCCCATCTTGATGGCATTGTCGATGGCTTCCAGTGAGTTCTCTGGGAAGTTACGCCAGTCGCCCCGATGCGAAGCAACGATAACTGAACTCTGGTCACGATTCATCAGTTTCTCCCTGATCAGAGAAACCCTGTCCTGCGCCATTGCACTAATGGCAATCAGCGTCAGCAGCAATAATAACAATTTCCTCATGGTCTTTCCCTTATCGATTTAAAAAGCTAAACATTCGCCGCAAAGATAAAGAATAATTTCGAATACTCAAAAATAATACCAGTTATAAAACCACATTTTAACCTTTGTTTTTGAACCCTGAGGTAACCCTGAGGTAACCCTGAGGTACTCCTTGGGTGCTTCTAGCTTTGTTTGCAGCCTCGGGAGTCTGCACGTGTTACCCCCAGGAGCCTGCACGTGTAGATTCGAGGAGTGTGCAAATGCAGGCTCTGGGACTTGGACTTTAGTAGTTGGCGTTCTAAAACATCATCCTATGAAAAAATTTATTTTTTTTATTGGTTGTATTGAAATAATCTGTATATTTGCAAATAGAAAGAGGAGAAATCCATGAATTAACTAAAACAATAACACCTAATAATACCATACTAATGAAAAGACTTTTACTTGCGATATCTTTGTTATGTGCTTTAAGCATACAGGCTCAGACCTATTGGGACGGTACAGCCGACAAGAACCTGCCCGGCGAAGGCACTAAGGCGAGTCCTTATCTTATCTCTACGCCTGAACAGTTGGCGGGTTTGGCAGAGCGCACGAATGTCGACAAGGAAGACTTTGTCGGCAAGTATATTAAACTAACGGCAGATATTTACCTGACCGACTTCACTGATCCTGATACCGCCAGTTGGAAAGAATGGGAACCCATTGCACATTCGCTGATGAAATGGGGTGAGGATATCGATGAAGGATTTTTCCGTGGTCATTTCGATGGTGGTGGTCATACCATTTACAATATGTATTATGGCAAAGGTATGAACTGGGCAGATGATTGGGATCCTGATGATTGGGACATTGATCTGGGCGACTATGATTACTCGGTGATGCATAGAGCCCTGTTTGTGAATCTGGATGGAGGTACGATTGAAAACCTCACGCTTCGGAATGCTAAGATGTCTGCGGTCGGACAGGCACTTTTGGTGTTCAATGCCAGCGAGGGGAGTGTTATACGCAACTGTCACGTTCAGGGCGAGTTCCGTGCTACCAGTGGCGGTTCATCGGGATTGGTCGGTACGAATAGTGGTTTGATAGAGAGCTGTTCAGCTAATATCCATTCAGATCTGCAACAATGTGCAGGTTTGGTGGGGACCAACGAGGCTGCGGGCGTTATCCGTAATTGCAGCACCGGCGGTTTTATCCGTTGTACTAAGGGCGATGGCTCTGGATTTGTTAATACCAACCGTGGCCTGATAGAAGGTTGTTTGGCAAATGTCAAGATTCTGGCCTTGGGCGGTAAGGATGACAATGTAAACCATACGTTCCGTTATCGGAACGGTTCTAGTTTTGTTCATGAGAACGCAGGTATAATCCGTGAATGCGGTGCCACGGGCGATTTGGATGCAGAGGGGTCTAGTATCAATTACGTTTGGCGAAGTGCCATTTCCGGATTTGTCTACCGTAACTGGGAGAGTTTCGATAGGGCCGGTCGTATAGAGTCATGCTATGCCACAGGTAATCTGCGAGATGTAAGCGACTCTACCAAAGTAGGAGGCAACCCTGAATTTGCTACATTCTGCTATGATAATGGAGAAGATGCTCAGCATGTTACTGACCCTGCGTGTCGTGGCGACATAATAAACTGCTATTCTACAGGATCTATCAAACATCACGATGCTAATTATTATAAGACATCAATACACGCATTCCTGGCATCGAAACATACGGTTGACGGAGGTTTTGATGCAGACCTGCTGGAACCAAGTGTTCAGTTTGCCTGTTTCTTCAACAGTGATGGACTGCCTGCCATTTCGGATAAAGCAGAAACTGGATGGGATGGTATCGCCAAACCGTTGGCAGAGATGAAGTCGCAGGCTTTTGTTGATACCCTTAATATGGTGGCATCATTGCTTGGAAGCAGCCAATGGGAATTGAGAGACGGATTGCCTCGGCCTACCGGTACTCGAATTAAGAATTCAACGGTTCTTTTTGGTGGTGGTAGTGGTGCCAAAGATGATCCTTACTTGATTGCCACAAGGGAACATATAGACAACCTACGTTGGTTGGTAAAATATGGGCATGATTTCCGTAGTGAATACTTCCTACAGACTGCTGACATTGCCTTGAATGCCCCTCGAGAGCAATGGGAATACGAGGCTCCTAAGCGTTGGGAACCTATAGGTATGCCTTATGCGTACGAATTCTATTCCAGGGAAGCTCCAAGAATGTTCAGAGGTATATATGACGGTGGTTTCCACGAGGTACAAAATATGTATATTAGCAGTATTCCATCAGGAAACTATGGGTTGTTCAGTACTATGGGAAAAGGGACACAATTGCGCAACCTTGGTGCTACCGATGCCTATATCCGTGCTGACGGTAAGGTGGGTATTCTAGTGGGCTCGGCAGGCAAGAAGGCCGTTATATCGCAATGCTGGACATCCGGCGATGTCAGTTGGAAGACTCAATACGGCGCTACAGTTGGTGGTATTGCAGGATCAGGGGGGGATGGCTGTTTGTTCCTAAACTGTTCGTCAAGTGCCACTGTCACTGGAGGTATCGGAGGCAATACCATTCAACCCTATTCTGGTGCAGCCAAAGGTAATTATAACGTCTATGCTAATGACTCTTTGGTAAACTTCCTTTTCACAGGTAATTTGTCTGTTGGAGAGAGGGGACTTTATGGGGCAGGATTTGAGTATTTTGCAAACATGTTCGTCGATAAGGAAAAGGCTAAGATAAATTATCAGTCAGACGGTCGGTATGGTACGACAATGCCTACAGCATGGATGCAGTCAAAGGAATTGGTTAATATCTACAACTATTCTGTTTCACAGTGGAATGCCACTCATAGCGAAGACCTACAGCTGAACTATTGGGAATGGCATGAGGGTGCTTATCCGCGTGTATCAAACAATAAATCGTGGCGACCGGATGTTAGGATAACCTTTAATTCAAACGGAGGTGAAACTATTGTCGATAAATATGTATATAGCGGCAGCGAGGCATTGCCACCTCAACGTCCTCTGCGCGATGGCTATATCTTTGCCGGATGGTATAAAGATCCAGGATTGACCCAATTCTTCTGCTGGGAGGCAGAACGCCCTACAAGCAATCTTACGTTATATGCTCGATGGCACAAGGATGACCGCTTCGAGATTGACATCACACCGTTCCAGAATGAGTTCGCCACAAAAATCCATATTAAAACTGCTGCTCAATTACGTGGCTTTGCAGCCATTGTAAATGGCGTTTATGACTGGGGCGAGAAAGTGCCGTACAGTTCAGAGGACCCGCAGTTGGCAAATCCGCGATATCCAGTGTCAACAATAATCGTTCCGGATGGGTTAGAAGGAAAGTCTGTGGTGTTGGACAATGATATCCTTCTGTGCGACACAACAGACTGGCAATACTGGGGACGTGGCGCTTTCGGATTACCATGGAAAGCTATCGGTAGTGCTACTGGCGTAAACAACGAGGGAAGGCCTTCTTTCAAGGGTACATTCGACGGTCAGGGACACGTTATCTATGGTATGTATATCGAATTGAACGGAATGCCGGGCTGGAGTGATAGTGATGGCCGTCCAGCTGTGGGCCTTTTCGGAACAGTTTCAAATGCAACCGCCATTCAGAATGTAGGTGTAGCGGCTTCTGTCATCGATGGTCAGAACTATAATACCCGTGGACAAGCGGGAGATGCTGTCTGGTACTGGCGTCGTCAGGGATACGGCTCTCAAGGATGGTATTATGTAGGAATGCTGGCAGGAAAAGTTTCGGGAGGTACGACAGTCTCCCAGTGCTTTACTCAAGGCAATATGTATATGGAAACTTCTTATGGAACGGCTGGGTTTGCTGGTTCGGCGGGTAATATCAGTAATTGCTACTCACGTGTAAACATACATGTAAATAATTATAAAGAATCATATGTTCCTCAGGATTATGGTTTCGTGGCTGAAAACAGTTCTATAACCAATAGCTATTGTGCAGGCCAGAGTTATCATGCTTTCTGTGGTGGATCTAATATAACTGGATGTTATTACGACAAAACACATGTGAAGGTGCCCGGTTCTCAGGCTACGCCAGCTACTCCAAACGCAATGCGCGCTAAGGCAACCTTTGATGGCTGGGATTTTGAGAATGTATGGGGCAGCAACGATGCCATAAACGATGGCTATCCTTACCTCCGAATATTCAAAGAGGGCGTTCCTGATGATCCAGACCCAGTTCTCGTAACTGGTATTACTCTGAATGTATCAGACACCACAATCATTGCTGGTAATACACTACAACTCATAGCCACAATTGTACCCGAAGATGCCGAAAACAAGAAGGTAATATGGAGCTCTAAGAATAATTATATCTCAGACAAGTGGTTCTCAATTGATGAGAACGGACTTGTGACAACAAAAGTGGATTTGGAAACTAATGGCGGCTCTGCCCAGTATGTCATTGCTGCAACTACTGACGAAGGCAATTATGAGGCAACGTGTACATTGACTGTGGTACAACCACGTATTGCCGACATAAGACCAATAGCATACCGTCGTATTGGTGATACGGAATGGAAATACAAGGAATACTTGTCCATCGCATCGGAGAATTTTGAGTATATGGTAGTGGCATATACCGACCCCGATGAGGGCAATGACGGGATATCATGGAAGACATCTGATCCGGATCGACTTTCAATAGAAGAGATGACGGATACAGTTTGTACATTTTATTTTTATGGCTATGGTGAGAGAACGTATAATTGCGGACGTGCTTTGGTTAGATGTCACAAGGCTATTGAAGGAGACGATTGTATAAAAATCGAGGCATCGCTTACCAGCGGCATAAATCGTGTCTATGATGCCTATGTTAGAGTCGTAGAATGTACGAGAATTAAGGGTATATATAAATATCCATTGCAGTTGTGGTCAGAATGGCCTGATACGGAGATGAATGTAGGTGCACAGCAATTGTTAACTGTAGAATTGGATGATGACATTAGTTATCTGCCCACCATAAAGTGGACATCCTCTGATCCGACTGTGCTCTCAGTTGATGAAAACGGATTGGTAACGGCCGTCAGTCCTGGCACGGCTACAATAACGGCGTCAGTCCCGAATACTGATGTATCCCTTTCTACAGAAACTATTACCGTAAAAGAAATCGAAGTCTGGGATGTTACCATAAAAGAGTATAATGGTGAACGTATTGAATTGGACGAAGGAGATACATATCAGCTGACAGCTGTCATTAATCCCGATAATGCCACATACAAGACTATAACCTGGACGTCAAGCAATGATGAGTTTGCCACTGTTGACGAAAACGGTCTTGTTCGTGCGGTAAAGGGCGATCCTAATGGTAATGATGTCACAATTACTGCTAGTTCAAATAATGGACGCAAAGCCGATGCTCATTTTAAGATTAAAAAGGATATCTTGCCAGAAAAGATTGTCTTGTCAAAGCATGAATTGACGCTCAAGGCTGGCCAATCTAATCGATTGAGCATAACTATTTTGCCCGACAATGCGACGCTCAAGACGGTAAGCTGGATTTCAAGTGACAGTACTGTTGCTACGATTTCTGACATCTTTGCTTGGGGTAGTGCACAGGTTAATGCTCTTAAGGTGGGGACTGCAGAAATAATAGCGCGTGTTGGTAAGGAGGGACATTACATTTGTGATACATGCCAGGTAACTGTTGTGCCAGATAAGGTAACAGTCAGTTTCTATAATTGGGATGGAACATTACTACAGCAATCCGAAGTCGAGTATGGCGAAATGCCGAGATATTCGGGAATAACACCGAGTCGCGAATCAACAGCACAATACGATTATGTATTTGCAGGCTGGGATCCGGAAATCGTAAAGGCCGAAGCCGACGCTTCCTATACGGCTACTTATGAGGAGAAGGAACGTAAATACACCGTCAGTTTCTATGACTGGGACGGCTCGTTGTTGCAGGAATTAGAAGTTGAGTATGGTAAGGTTCCTGAGTATGTTGGATTTAAGCCTACTCGTGAATCCACAGCGCAGTATGATTATGAATTCATTGGCTGGAGTCCTGAGCTTGCGAAGGTAGAATCTGATGCTTCGTACACAGCAACCTATTCCGAGACATTACGTAAGTACACCGTCAGTTTCTATGACTGGGATGGTTCGTTATTGCAGGAATCAGATGTGGAATATGGTAAGGTTCCAGAATACACAGGTTCAGCTCCTACTCGTGAATCTACAGCGCAGTATGATTTCGAGTTCATTGGCTGGAGTCCTGAGATTGCGAAGGTAGAAGCAGAAGCTACGTACACTGCAACCTATAAAGAGACGTTACGTAAGTACTCCATCAGTTTCTATGATTGGGACGGTTCGTTGTTGCAGGAATCAGAGGTGGAATATGGTAAGGTTCCAGAATACACAGGTTCAGCTCCTACTCGCGAATCTACTGTAAGATATAATTATACATTTGCTGGTTGGAGTCCAAAGATTGCGAAGGTTAATGCAGATGCTTCATACACAGCAACCTATACGGAGAATGTACGCAAATACACAATTCTCTTCAATGATTGGGATGGCTCGTTACTGCAGAAGTATGAGTTAGAGTATGGTTCTATACCCAAGTATAATGGTGCAATGCCGACCAAAGAATCGACAGAACAGTTCGAATATGCGTTTGCGGGATGGAGTCCTAAGATAGTGAAGGTGGAAGCTAATGCTACATACACGGCCACATATACAGAATCGATACGTAAGTACACCATCAGCTTCTATGACTGGGATGGCTCGTTATTGCAGCAAACTGAAATGGAGTACGGTTCCGTGCCTAAATATGATGGACCTGAGCCGACCAGAGAGTCTACATCCGAAGATTACGATTATATCTTCAAAGGTTGGAGTCCCATCATTACATTTGTGACTGGCGATGCGGACTATGTAGCGGAATATGAAGAAGTCGAATCTGAAACGGGCTTGCTATACATAAATGGAGTAAGAATTACTCACGCAGTAAAATATTTGGATAAGAAAGGCCGTGTGTTTATACTATTGCCTGACGGTCGTAAGTACTATTTGTATGGTAAAGAGGTGAGATAGTATCATCGCTCTCCCTCTTGCACAGAAGTAACTTGATTAAGGAGGACAATCAACTTAAATGCTTTATTTTGCAAGTTGATTGTCCTCCTTAAAGTTGTATTTGATAAAGATAAGCTTAATGAGCTGCTTGCTATTAATGACGTATGTACTCTTGCGTCACTCTACAATGCTGGCGGCAATGGCATTGCTTACAATTGAACGGAGGCGTATGGTGGAACCGCCCTCGTCGGGATGGACGGAGTTGGTGAGCAGGATAACACTGCAGTCTAACTCAGGGTCTATGACAATGCCTGTGCCTGTGAAGCCCGTGTGGCAGTAGGCCTGTGGGGAGAATAGGTCACCCTTGCAGGAGGCATAGTCGCTATAGCAATCCCATCCGTAGGTGCGTCCGAAGGGTTCGGCAAAGCGGGGGACAGTGCGTAGCAGGCGTGCGGCCTGTTTGCTGAGAATGCGCTGGCCGTTCCAGTTGCCTTCGTTCTGGAGCATGGCACAAAGGATGGCTATGTCCTCGGCCGAGCTGAAGAGGCCTGCATTGCCGCTGATGCCGCCGTTCATGATTCGGGCCAGCGGATCGTGTACCATACCGCAGAGTACACTGTCTGCTGCCTGCCGTGTGGTAGGAGCAACGATGCTGCGCCAGTCCTCACCATCGGGCATGAGTGCAGCCCAGCAGGGCTCGTCGGTATTGTGCCATACGCCCTCGGCATCGGGAGCGCAGGGAATGTAGTCGGTGTGGTTCATGCCCAATGGGCCGAAGATGTGCTGGCGCGAGAATTCGCGTAGCGACATGCCGCTGATTGTCTCGATGATACGTTGCAAGGTGATGAAATTCAGGCAGCTATAGCGAAAACCTGTTCCTGGTTTAAAAGCACGCTTCATGTGCGAGATGTGCTCTATGGTCGCATCGGGATTGGGAACAGCATCGGCAGCAGGGGAGTAGTAGGCTGGCAGACCGGAGGTGTGGGTCATTAGATGATGTATGCGTATGGTGGTCTCGCCTGATTCGTCTTTCCAGTTCTCGAAGCCGGGGATGTAACGGTTCACGGCATCCAGCATCCTGAACTTACCCTCTTCGCACAGGATGAGTGCAGAGAGGGCTGTGGACATAGCCTTGCTGCAGGAGGCCATATCGAAGACCGTGTTTGTGGTCATGGGACGCACGACGGGCCACACCTGACGGTTGCCGTAAGCCTTTAGGTAGGCCATCTTGCCGTGTCGTACCACTGCCAGCACAGCGCCGGGAATGTCGCCCTTTTGGATGGCATCCTCTATGATGGAATCGGCCTTGAGCAGACGCTGGGAGTCCATGCCCACTTTCTCTGGGCTCACATGTTTCAGTGGTGTTTCTTGTCCGGCTGCGGACGTCGTGTATAGCATCAGAAGGGCTGTCAGGCACAGCAGAAATATCTTTTTTGTGGTCATGTCGTGGTTTTTGTTGTAATCTGTTTTGTTGATGATTTTTCTTTTCAGCCTACAAATATACTCACTTTTTCGCGCGCAATAATAATATAATGTAGTGTAATGTTCTGATGCATAATTTTTCAAAAAAAGTGGTGTAATGTTTTGGTGGTTTGCGGAATTGTTGTACCTTT
>Ga0265298_10002152_pt1 | contig 27949 bp, 18 predicted proteins | sample AusTroGonzalo_MG_3_FD_193486 | JGI IMG/M metagenome (GOLD analysis project Ga0265298, IMG submission 193486) | Bovine rumen microbial communities from tropical cattle in Woodstock, Queensland, Australia - Gonzalo_01 | ecosystem: Host-associated > Mammals > Digestive system > Stomach > Rumen ...
CCGCCGCGGTAGGCTGCCACTGCGGTCATGACTTCCTTGTCCAGATTGATGGACTGTTTTACCAGTCCGGCCACATTTTTGAGGATCTCATAACGCTGTTCCTGGTAATTGCCGATGGTCGATGCACTGGCCTGGATCCGCTGCTGCAGCTGGTTGAAATAATTTTTCGCCTGGACTTTCAGCAGCAGATAGATCAATCCCGGCAGGATACCTGCGCACCAGATCAGCACGGTGATCCACGGTTCCCAGTTCGGCTTGACTGCAAAACTGATGACCGCGCCGGGGATGAAACCCACAAACCAGATAACGATTTCGAAAATGGTCGAACCGATCCCGATGGTCACCGGCAGCTGTTTCTCGATCACGCGTGCTTCACGTCCTTCATCGTTATGCGGACCGGTCACTTCATCCAATGGATTTGCCATACTTGTTTCTCCTGTGTAAAATTGGTTTTACATGGTAAAGAAAGAATTGTCGTTCAATTCGCCCGGGCGGAACGGACGGAAGCGCATGCTGAAAGCGAATTTTTCGGCCGGTATCCGGTAGATCGGATTCAACGCTTCCCCGCAGGAACTTGACCCGATCCCGCTCTGTTTCCAGTCCAGGTTCAGGCAGATGTTTTCCGAATATTCGATCTCATGCGGATGTTTCGCTTTCCAGGCGGCTTCCGGCGTGAAACGGTGCATGCTGAAATTGAACAGCGTATTCATGCCGGTGACCGCGAATCCGGCCATGTGCAGATCGTAAAACGCGGCCCGGCGGACTTCGCTGCGGTTGCCGTCTTCCTGCGGCATCACATACGGTGTGTAAAGCGCATCGATACCAGCCTTGAAAAGACCCACGCGCTGGGCTTGTCTGGTGTCCTGATAGGATTCGCCCGGCCCGAGTCCGAACCACTGCGCCTGATCCATCTCTTCCGGCAGGAAAAGCTGGAAGCCGAGACGCGGAAAGAACGGCATTTCACCCTGCGGCTTGCCGTTGATCTCGAGCGTGAAACCGCCGTCCGGCAGGAAGGTGTAAAGATATTCGCAAAGAATTCCGGTTTTCAGCACGGGCGGGGCCACCCGGGTGATCACGCGCACCGTTTTCCGGTCCGGATCGGCTTCCGCCGATTCCACCCGGTGCTGCAGCTGGTGATAACGCGCCTCGACCCAACTGGTCATGTTGCCTCCCCACCGGCGGTTGTCATTGTCGGTCGGAGCCCGGAACAGATTGAAACGCGGACCGCGTTCCAGCAGCGGCAGGCCGTCGATCGTCCAGTTGGTGATCAGACCGGTGGTCTTGCTGATGGCGACCAGCGCTTCATCCGCTCCCGCGTAAATGGTCTGGGTATCTTCATCCATGGTGACCGGCGCGGGATGGGTTTTGACCGTATTTTTGAGCGCCGGAGCCTTGACCGGCAGCGCGAACTGGGCCCAGGCGATCTCATGGCCGGAACGTGCCCAGTCGGTATCGCGTCCGAGCAGGAACGTCAGGTTCAGGAAATATTCCGCGCCCGCTTTCGGATTTTTCGGGAACGCGTAAGGTATTTTCACATCCGCACTGCTGCGAGCCCTGATGGTCAGCGGGGCCAGGGAACCGCTCTGCACGGGCTTGCCGTTTTCGCTGATGCTCCAGGTGACATTGAGATGTTCCAGTGAGAGAAAATCGTAATGGTTGGTCACTGTGACGATGCCCTTTTTCAGGTCCTTGGCGGCGAACCGGACCGGCGCATAGACTTTTTTCGCCTCGATCATGCCGGGCGACGGCGTCTTGTCGGGGAAAACCAGTCCGTCGGTGATGAAATTGCCGTCGTTGGGTTCGTCGCCGAAATCGCCGCCGTAAGCGAAATATTCATGGCCGTGTTCATCCTGCGTGCGGATGCCGTGGTCGCAGAATTCCCAGATGAATCCGCCCTGCATTTCCTTGTTGGCGAAGAATATCTGCCAGTAATCCTCGAGTCCGCCGGGGCCGTTGCCCATGGCATGCGCGTATTCGCACAGGATGAACGGCTTTTTGCCTTTGCAGAATTCCTTGGCGATGTCCGCACAGCATTTGCTGAGCGTGCCGTCTTCGAGTTTGATGCGGTAGGAAGCGGCATACATCCGGGAGATCACATCAGCCGTTTCGCCTTCCTGGTCGCGTTCGTAGTGGATCGGACGGGTCAGGTCGCGGGAACGGGTATATGCCGCCATTTTCTTGTGGTTGATCCCGTAGCCGGCTTCATTGCCGAGCGACCACATGATGACCGACGCATGGTTTTTGTAAGCTTCGACCATGGCCTGCATCCGGTCCACGCAGGGTTTTTCCCATTCCGGCCACATGGTCGGGTTCTTGCCTTCCTCGTAACCGAAGCCGTGCGATTCCAGGTCGGCTTCGCAGATCAGATAGAATCCCAGCTTGTCGCAAAGGTCGTAAAACGCCGGAGCATCCGGATAATGGCAGGTGCGGATGGCATTCACGTTATGCTGTTTGAGCAGCAGCAGATCCCCTTCCATTACGTTCATCGTGAGCGCGCGGCCGAGGTCGGTGTCGAATTCATGACGGTTGACGCCGCGGAACATGACCGGTACTCCGTTCACCAGCAGATTGCCTTTCCTGATCTCCACGGTGCGGAACCCGATTTTCAGCGATTTGTATTCGATCGCACCGGACTTGTTTTTCAGCGTCAGCACCAGCGTGTAGAGGGTCGGTGTTTCCGCGGTCCAGGCGGCAACCTTTTTCACCTCGGCGGCAAATTTGACTTTGACGTTTTTCCCTGGTTCGATCTTGGCGACCGAGGCTGTCAGGGGCTTTTTGAAGACCGGATCGCCGACCGGATCGAACAGTTCCGCGTCCACACTCAATGCTTTTGCGGCAACCGTGTCAGTATTGACGATTTCGGCTTCCACTTCCAGCTTGCCGTTTTTATAAGTGGAATCGAGCCCGGCTTTGGCAAAGATGTCGTAGATATCCTGCTGGGGGACCGCACTGATGGAAACATTGCGGAAGATCCCGCTCAGCCACCACATGTCCTGGTCTTCCAGATACGTACCGTCGCACCACTGCAGGACCTGGACGGCGATCCGGTTGGTACCGAGCTGGGCGATGTCGGTGATGTCGAATTCGGAAGCATTGCGGCTGCCTTTGCTCATGCCGGCGAGCTGTCCGTTGACCCAAACGTAATAGAAGGAATCCACACCGTCGAATTTCAGCAGGATGCGCTGTTCGGCCCAGTCGTCTTCGATTTCGAATTCGCGGATATAGCAGCCGGTGGGATTATCCGACGGCACGAAAGGCGGATCAAGCGGGAACGGATAGACCACATTGGTGTAATGCGGATTGCCATAGCCTTTCATCTGCCAGTTGCTGGGGACCATGATATCGTCCCATTCATCGCAGTCGAAATCTTCCCGGAAAAAGTCTTCCGGAGCTTCAGAAGGAGCATTGAAATAAGCGAATTTCCAGGGACCGTTCAACAATTTGTAGAACGGGGAAAGCGCATGATCGCCGAGCATGGCCTGGTCTTTGGTTTCAAACGGGACCGTATATGCCCGATACGGCTCTTTGTTGATCGAGGTCAGAGTTTGGTTTTCCCAATCGTTCATTTGGTATATCCTTATGCTGGTTGAAGTTTGTTCTTCGAATCAAGTATGATAAGATAGCATTCGGAGTTTGAAATGCAAGATTGAAACGGGAAAATATTCACCAAAATCGGTTGAATCCGCGGGGATTCCAAAGGATTCAGCGTTCCAGGCAGATCACCGGGATCGTGTTCATTTCAAATTTCGGGGTGCCGTGTATCAGGAGTTTGTCTGCCGTGTATTCCAGCTTGAGCGCTTGTCCGCTGCCGAGCATATAAGCAGATTTGAATGGTCCGGAACAGCCGGGAACGGTAATGAAACCTTCTTCGCTGGGATAATGGAGATATAGATAGACTTTGTTCCCCTTTTGGGCGGCGCAGCCGAATGAACCGCCGCCCAGCCGGATCCTGGATACGCCTTTTACGGATTCCCCGTAAACCTTGATCCAGTCCCCGACTGTTTCGAGGACGGCACGTTCGTTTTGATTGATCCGCCCGTAACGGTCGGGACCCACATTCAGCAGAAGGTGACCGCCGCTGCAGGCTGCCGCCGTTATCGCGCGAATGATCTCGAACGGCGGTTTGTAGTAGGGATCCGCCGGGAAATATCCCCAGTGTCGGTTCAGAGTCAGACAGCCTTCCCACAGCCGGTCCGGATCTTCCGGCGGAATGAGATTCTGTTCCGCCGTGTGAAAATCTTCGGGCAGTCCCGAACGGTTGTTGATCAGGATCTCCGGCTGCAATGAACGCACCATCCGGTTCAATTCTTCCGCCCGCAGGGTTTCCGGATCGAGGTCGCTGTTCCCATTGAGATTATGCGCAGTATCATACCAGAGAATGTCGATTGTGCCGTAATTGCTCATCAGTTCCCGGACCTGGGCATGGATCAGGCCGATATATGCTTCCCAGGCAACGGGATCTTTCTCCCTGCCCTCATTGAATGCTTTCACACTCCAATCCGGCGGGGAATAATACAATCCGACCTTCAGTCCGTATTTGCGGCAGGCTTCCGCATAAGGACGGATCAGGTCGTATTTCGGACCATGCTTAACGGCATTCCGGTCGGTGGTCCGGGTTGCGAACAGACAGAATCCGTCATGGTGTTTGGCGGTGAGGACGATATATTCCATTCCGGCGCGGACGGCGAGCCGGGCCCATCGTTCGGGATCGTATTCATCCGCGGTGAATTGATCCATATAGAGCTGGTCATATTCATCCAACGGGATCTTTTCCTGCTGCATGACCCATTCGCCGCGTCCGGCAGCGGAATACATCCCCCAGTGGATGAACATTCCCAGCGGTGTCTGCCGGAACCATTCCCTGTTCTTGCCGTTCATGGATCATCGCTCCTGCTCTGGCACGGGCCTCAATTTGACATCATCAAAAATGATGCAGGTATTTTTACCCGCAGACAGGGCCAATCTGAAACTGCCGGCTTCCGGCTTGATTTTTGCCGTGTCGATGCGTTTTTTGAATTCCGTCCAATTGTTTTCCTTCGCCGTCCCCTGAATCAGGATAACGGAAGCGACATATCTGGTTTTGCCGCTTTCAGGGTCTTTGCTGTAGAAGTATCCGATAACGGAAAACTTGCCTTTTCCTTTTGCCCATACGGCGATTTCATATTTGCCGGTCTTCGCTCCGGAAGTATAAATGTGAGCGCCACTGTTTTCTCCTGTGGTAAGCCGCATGGCATAGCGTCCCCCATGCACATTTTCCTTTTCTTTTTCCGCATCGATGATTTCCAGTTTTGCCGTTCCCAGATTCGGGATCCACTCGGCGGGAACTTTTGCAAGGGGACCAGCTCCGAAATCCCAGCCGGCCTTGATTTTCTCCTGAATATACCGGTCACCCGATTTGGTTTTTTTGACGATCTGTTCGAAGCCGCCATTCTTCAGCAGATTCTCCTGTGCGGGAAGTGTTCCTGCAACAAAAGCAAGAGTGACCAGAGAGAACATGATTTTTGTCATTGTCGATTTCCTTTTCCGGGTTATTTGAGTTTGAATGAAATGGTTTCGGATTGTCCCGTAACCGGATGGCGCAGAGTAAGGCGGTAATCGCCTGGCGGATCGTTGTACGCGGTCCGGACATGGATTTCTCCGCCGAATACACGGCAGGGGCCGCGCAGTCCGGGGATATTCAGCAGCATGGCCGGCGCAGGATTCGCCACCAGCAAATGCAAGGTTTCTCCACGCAGGATTTGGCTTTTTTTCAGAACAGCCTGCAATGCCGGCGGTTTCTTTTCCGAAAGGACCAGAACGCGCCCGGTGAATGGCTTGAGATCAAGTGTTGCGGAATCCACGAATCCCAGATACCGATAACTGTCCAGCGGATCCCACATATGGAATTTTTTCGGAAGACGGAGCTTCCGGACGGGAGACGCGGATACGCCGAATGTTTCGGAAGAAGATTCCGCTCCTCCGGCCAGTTTCTTTCCTGTTTCCGTCGGACCAAGCATGCAGAGATACTGGAAACAGCCGGCTTCAAAAACGAAATGCGCTTCGAGACATTCCTTTTCATTGACAACGACAGCAAAGGGTTCCACCGCGGCATATTCCCGGAACAGGCGCATCATGCCGCGCATCAGACCGTCTGCCGTTCCTTTCTGAAGCTTTGCCTTGAATCCTGCCAGATAGTCCATCAGACAGACCGCGTGTCCTTTCCCGTAAGCATTGACATGCAGTCTGGAAAATTTACCGAAAACATCCTGAAGGCGGCTTTTCGGCAGGCGTTTCCCGTGTTCGTCCATGATGCCCGGATTGAAGTCCGCGATCAGCAAGCCGCCGTTTTCCACAAAACTGCGGATCTGTCGGCATTCCGCCTCGGAAAGGGCCTGCGAATACGGGAGCAGCAGGATGCGGTAATCATGCAGTTTGCCGTTTTCCAGTTCCTTCGGCGAGAGGAAATCATAGTCCAGTCCGCAGGAGGTCAGCGCCAGAGAGATGTTTTCATGAGATGCCTGCCAGGTGGACTGATCCGGGTCCAGGGTTGAGGCATGCAGACAGTGGTTCGAATAATGGACAGCGATCGGGAAACGCTTTTTCTTTGCATTGACGATCAGTGCGCCGATGCCGCTTTCCCGTATTTTCCTGATCTCCTCCGCAGCCCATGCGAACGGCTGGAGCGGTGTGCCGTCCGGTGCCAGTGCGGCGGTATTGCTGAAACCGCCCTGGGAGGAAGCAACACCGGCGGTCCACCATGCGGTCCGGTTCAGTCCCTTGAAGAGATGGCTCCAGGGAGTGGAACGCATCCGGGACTCGTTCATCGCTCCTTCATACGTGCCGAACCATGCCGCTCTGACGGCGTCTTCCGGCAGATATTTCATCGCATGGATCTCCCGGTCGGAAGGATAAGGCGCGAAGAAACGGAAATACGGAAGCATGTCGTAGAGCCGGAAACCGGAGAAGGAATTGTGGGGATAGCAGAGCCCTTCGATGCCGCAGCGTGCGCCGGGGTCCTGCGCATGGACCTGGGCGATCGCCCAGCGGTGGTAGTCAATGAACTGTTCCTCCATGAAAAGGCGGTGATCCACCCACATCGGCAGGAGTTCCCGGTCACAGGCTTCTTCCAGCGTGATGCTTTTCACCTCGTCCCAATTTTTGAATGATGTTCCGTATTCCACATTCATCTTTCCCAATGAACCGTAGATTCGTTTCAGATATTCCCGGAAAGCGGCACGGCATTCCGGACAATGGCAGATATCCGCTTCCTTGTGGACATACAGTCCGTTTTCGTCGCCCAGATTGTAGAAAACGCTGCCCATGCCTTTCCCGGCCCGCGCTATCGCCTGGATCCTCTTCTGGACCGGTTTCCCGTTTTGATTCCACTGTCTCCAGCGGGAAAGCACGCAGTTCTGCTTTGCCGGTTTCTTCGGACCGAGCAGACGTGTCGCATAATAGGCGGGCTTCAGTCCGGCTTTCTTCAGCAGCCGCGGCACAGCCGGGATCTGGTCCGCTTTGTACCATTGGATCTCCGTATCCATCACGATGCCGGCTCCGCAGCGTTTCAGCTCTTGAAACATCGAAAAGGAAAGACGGCTGCCGGGAATGATGTTTGCCCATACGATCAGATCGAAATCCCGGATCGTCTGCGGGTTGTCGAAATACAGATCCGCGCGGCGTTCATCTTTCAGGTTTCCATCCAGACGTACGGACAGTTCTCCGGCTTCCGCTTCGGCATCCGTAACAGGGAGATCGAACGAAAAGTTCCCCGCATTATTCAGCTTCTTCCTCATGCGGAAGATGATCCTTCCGTTTTCCGGCGTTTTCAGTTCTGCCGTGAATATGCCGCTGAACGGGGCTTCAAATTCCGAATCGATGCGGATCGTTTCACCAGATTTGGCGCATTCTTTGGAAAGCGACACTTTCCCGAACCCTTTTTTCGTTGTTTCCTTATGGATTTTTACGGAGAAGTCAGCCAGTTTCCCCGATTTGTCCAGTTTGCGGAAGAGCAGCAGGTTTTCACCCGGCATCATGGAATCGGTCCGTTCCCCGTAACGGTTGTAGATTTCCGGGGAAGATTCCGTTGTGAGATCCGTCTTCCCGTCCGATGTCAGATCCAGGAGACAGCGAGTCGCAAAAAGATAATAGAGATCGTAATAAAGCGGATCGTCCGACTGGAACGGTGCGACCGGTTCGATCAGATACCATGGGATCGTTTTTGCAATGGCTCCGTAATCCAGCGCGATCACTTTGCCTTTGCCGAGTCTGCCGAGATATACTTTCGCACCGGCAAGTTTCTCCGCCATCGGGAAATCCGGCTTGTATGCACCCTCGATCCCGAGCTCTTTATTCGGAACTTTTTTGCCCTCATGTGTGATATAAAGCATTCCCGCGCCGGAGCTCACATGTTCCCGGATCGCGTTCCGGACTTCCGGCGGAAGGATGTTCCAGTCCGTTTTGCAGAGGACCACGGCATCGCACTCTTTCAATTTGGAAAGACGTGCCCGCAGGATCTGTTCATATTCCTCTTTTTCGATTCCCAGCGCATAGGGTTTGGATTTTTTCGAATGCCACGGGGAAAACGACTGATAGGAATCGGTCTGCAGGATCACCGGTTCCAGCTCGAAACGGGCTTTCCATTCCATCGCGCCGACCGATACTTTCGCCGGCATGATGAAAAATACTTTCAGCTTTTTCTGCGGATTTCTGCTGAGGACGATCCGTTTCCCGGAGTAGGGCTCCTTAAGCTCTTTCCCGTAAAAATTCCTGATCTCCACGCCTGAAAGCCCGGATAAAAGCATACATACTGACAAACATACCGCGATCTTCATCATTTCACGCCTCTTACAGCTTCCAAAACATCCAGTTCGTCGGAATAATTTTCCAACATGGATGCATCATAACCATCCTCAAAAAGCCGCTGAAATTCTTTTTCCGCACCCTGCCTGCGCACCCGTTTCCGCAGCAGCGAGGCTTTTTCTTCCAGTGCATCGCGCCGCATTTTTGCGATCTCTTCCCTGCTTCCGAAGTACAGGATCCCGAAGCGGCCCGGATTGTGAAAGGCGGAACCTACTTTCGCCCAAGTGGAAGAATATGAACTGCTTTCCCGGACATTCCGGCAGAAATTGAAACCCCAGCAGGCGCCTTTCCGGACATCCGCGGGGATCCGGATTTCCGCGGTCCATTTCCCCGCCTGCTGTTCCACAGAACAGGTCCAGTCCGGTTTCCATGCCTTTTTTTTCAGGCGGCTGTCATACAGTGAACCGTCGACCCCGGCGGCAAGCTGAAAATAACTTTTCCCTTTTCCTTCCGGATCAAGAAAGATCTCCACGCTTTCACAGTCGGGCCAGACGCCTTTATCATTTTTCATTTGCGGAGCCTGATAAGACGGCTCCACATCCATTTCGGCACGGATCAGAAGCGTTTTCCCCTCGCGGCGAAAATAAACCCTCGTCTGATGCGGTGCCGGAACGGAATTGTTTTCTGCCAGGTAAAGTCGGCTGACAGCCGGTTTCCCCTGCGGCTCCGTATAGACGATGTCTGCACCGGACAGAACCGATACGGCGGCGGCAAGCGTTACAGCGGGAATGATGCGTTTCATCAGTAATTTGCCCAGTGGGTCGTTCCGCTGCTGGTCAGGGTCTCACCCTGATTCCGCAGGATGGACACATACTCGCTTATGGTGTAAGGTTCCACATGGCCGTCCAGAAACAGATAGTTGTTCCGTTTTGTATGGAGCGGTCCCTCCAGTTCGCTCAGCCGGTCGCCGTAATAGTATGCAGCCGCATCGGTGTTCCCCCATCGGCAGTAGCTGTTTTTGTAAGGACAGAGGTTGCCCAGTTCCACAAGACCGATGTTTTTGGAGAGTTCCCTGATGCGGTTGATCCGGTACCAGCTGTCGGACTTTGAAAATTTCCGGTTGTAGCCGTAGGAGATATTGTTTTTTTCTCCCATGTAAGGATGAAAATGCGTCCCGGATTTCCGCGTCGTGTCGGAGGGGCAGTCTGCAGTTTTGATATTTCCGACATATCCTTTGACACCTCCATGGGTTGCAGATCCATTGCCGAACATCAATCCGAGAAAACCGTTCTGCCAGTCCGGACCTCCGTTGCCCGAACCTTTGCTTGGAGGCAGATAATCTTGAAAGTCTCCGGCATAGGCAAGAATTCCAGTTCCGATCTGACGCTGATTGCTGACGCACGATATCATCCGGGCTTTTTCCCTTGCCGAATTCAGCGCCGGCAGCAGCATTCCAGCAAGGATGGCTATGATCGCTATAACGACCAGAAGTTCAATGAGTGTAAATGCTTTTGCTCTGTCAAAAAACCGACGGCGTGCCCTGTTTGGAACATGCGCATTCCCTGATTTTGTTCTCTTCATCATGTTTTTCCTCCTTTGCAAATTATGATTGTCGGAATTTGAATTTTCACCATCCGATCAAATCGGTCTCCGGCCATTGGTAATTCCCGTCTTCCGCAGCGGGATGCTCGACGATTTGCGGTCGCAGGATCACTTTCCGCTCGGTCCGTTCGCCGGTCAGCATTTCAACGGCGGTTTTCATGACCTCACCGGGCCTCATGTCAATGGACGGGAAACCGTATTTGACCGACCAGGGAGTATTGTATGTCCCCATGAGCCGGACATCCCGGTTCCGGTCCAGTCCGGCACGGGCCAATGCCGGCATGATTCTGGCGACACATTCATGGTCGGTCCAGCCGAAAATCCCATCCGGACGTTCGGCTTCGCCCAAGACCCGCTGCATGGTTTCTTCGTAGGGGGCGCCGTCATGAAGCCGCCAGAACAGAGGTTCATCGAAAAACATTCCGTGCTTTTCCGCCTGATCCTTCATCCCTTTCATGACCTGGACCTGCATGGAACTGAACGGACCGCGATAGCCTTTCTCCGCCATGGCGGAAAAAATCAGATGTTTCATACCTTTGGCATGAAAATAATCGGCGGCTGTCCTGCCGACCGCATCCAGGTCGATAAGCACATAGCGGCAAAACGGCAGTTCGGTTTCCCCGTGATAACGGGTAATAAAAATCGTTCCGGCAAAACGGGTCGGGTTGTCCCGAAGCATTTCATAAGGGAAATCCGCAGTCCCCTCGGCCAGAAAACCGTAGGGCTGCTGCCGGGCGGTCATGCATTCCAGAAACGATTTGACCCGGTCATGGTTTTCCGTCACGCCATGTTCGATGATGACTGGGAACAATTGTTTCTCGAGCAGCATGCGGCAGGCCAGACGGTTCATATCGCCGTAAACATGGCCTTTGGACATGGTGATCAAAGCAACTGCATTGCTTGCGGGCAGGGCATTGGCGTTTTTCACGATGGTGCCCCGGCGCGGCGCACGCTCCAGCAGACCTTCCCTGACCAGCGGGGCCAAGCCGTTCGCGAGCGTGCGGGGATTCACTTTCAGCATCGCCGAAAGAATGGTATCGGCGGGGAGTTTGTCGCCGCAATGATACCGGCCGGATGCCAGCCATTCCCGCACAATTTCCGTCACCCGATTATGTTTCAAGTTCAGTTCCGTCATCAATGTCACCTTAATGCATGAATATTTTTTGCTATGCATTAAATATACATTAATAAAAAGGAATGTCAAGCCTTCGAACTGAAAAAAGTGAAAAATAACGGTCTGGATCAGATTTACTCGGCGGCTTCGGCGAGTTTCGCGCGGACCTGATTCAGTACCGCCGGATCATTGGTCCAGGTGAAGGGGTCTCTGATGAACGGCTTGACCAGTTCGATCACCTTTTCACGGCCGAGTTTGCGTTCCGCCAGAGCGAGCAGTTCATAATCCTCGATGCCGTCCCGGATCAGCCACGCACGCTGGGACGGGACCGCTTTGCCTTTGCCCTGATACGGCGGATAAATGATGGTCGCATAGGCGCTGTCATAAAACGCGGTCGGATTGTCCCAGGGATTGAAGATTTTATTTTTCCTGCCGGACCCGCAGTAGATGGTGTTCCACAGCAGACCGCCTTTGGCCTTGGCGGCGTAAAGCTGCCATCCGAAGACCCGGGCATTCATGCAGTCCGCCGGATTGATGGAATTTTTCCATTGATAAAACCATTTTTCCCTGTAGTTTTTCAGTCTGGAATTGACTCCGGGCCGGGTAAAGGGCGTGACCTCGATGTCATACTGAGGCAATTCGGCGCGGCCGGCAACGATCATCAGAGTGAGGTCCGGCACCTGTTCCTTGAGTGCCTTCAGGATCGGGATCAGCTGCCGGTAGTTGTCGAACGGCACTTCATCGTAGATATACCAGTAAAAGCGGACATCCGGGAACTCTTTCCTGGCATGGTCCAGGAACTGCCGCGCATATTCGGCGACGAACTTGATCCCCTGCGGGTCATCGTAGTAACTGCCGAACGGGGTGGCCGGGGGTTCGGCGCCGACGATCCTGCCCCATTTTTTCTTCGTCTTGCGGCCTTTGCTTTTGAACCATCCGGGATTGCCGCCGAGCATTCTCAGGATCGGGATCTTGATGTCGTGGAAATGGTATTGGTCGCGCAGTTTCCGGATCGCCTCATCGCAGGGACTCCAGTCGGTCACGACCACGGAGCCTTTGATCTTTTTCCATTTCGGAGACGGGATGTCCACCGCCTGATTGCAGGAGATCCGCATCTGGCTCAGAATGGAATGAAGGTCATCCACGATCTCCTTGCCCGGCCTGGTATCGAATTTCAGATAGGCTCCTTGTCCGAACCAGGTCGCGGTATAGAAGGCGGTGGAGAGCGTGGTCCGTTCCGGGAGCGAAACGCCCCAGACTTTGACTGTCAGCGGAACCTCCGCCAGTTCGGTACTGCCGTCATACAGCCGGATCTGTCCCGTATAAGTTCCCTTTTTCGTTCCGGAAGGAATTTTGACCGTGACGAAGAAGGCGCAATTCTTTCCGGGTTCGGCGCCGACCGGACCGGTGACGGCAATCAGCGGATCGGCGGTCATGCCCAGCTGCCGCGGATCCGCCGCCTTGGTCACGTTGACGAATTCGACTTTGCGGAACTCAAAACCGAAATCCTGGAATCCTTCGGCTTTCAGGGAAAGCGCTTTCAAGGTTTTATTCGGCGTGACGATCAGCTGGAACGACTCGCTTTCGTTTCCCGCCGCCGCCAGTTCCACGCCGCTGCCGGGCTTTGCATCTGCCGGAACGCCGGAAAAAGCCGCCTGACACAGCGGCGATTCGCTCCATAAGGTGAAATCGGCAGTCTTTTTCTGGATGACGCCCATGGTCTTGACATACGAATTCGGGGCGATCTCCCTGAACGAAGCATCGTCCACCCAGACTTTCATGATGCTGCAGAATTTCAGGTTGATATTGCAGCTGACCGCATTTTTCGGCGGGAAAAACCGGATCGGGAACGGCAGCCACTGGTCCATTTCCAATTCCATATGCGGCCCGTTGAAATAGCGGACCATTTTTCCTTCGGCATCAAAAAAAGTCACGTCATACCAGATCTTCGAGGTCACCTCTTTCTGCGTGAGATAGTAAAAACAATTGAACTGGAACATCTTGCCGTATTCGCATTTCAGTCTGCGGAACAGCAGGTTGTTTTCTCCCGGTTCGACCCAGCACTCAAGGTACCAGGAACGTTTGCCGGAATGCGCCCGTTCCGTGTCGGGCCGACTGATGAAACGGCCGGGCGTGTTTTCCATCTTGGCGGGCTTGAAGATGGTTTCGCGGGGACCCCAGACAAACGGACACTTTTCTTCCTCGAACGAGCCGTTTTCGATGCGGTTTTCCGGAGCCGCGTAAAGTGAGAATGCCATTGCGGCCATGATGGCGAAAATAATAGTTGTCTTCATGTTTGACCTCATCACAGAAATTTGAACTCTCCCGGAGTGGATATATACCTTTTCACCATATACGGATCGTAGAACGTGGTGTAACTTCTTTTTGTTCCCGTGCTGCGGTTCATATACATGGTATAGATGGCCGATGATATTCGCGCCGCTTCCGCAGATTCGACATGTCCGTCAATAAAACTGATCCCCGCGCGATTGGTGTGGCGCAAGTGTATGTGGAATTCCAGAGTTTCCCCGGAGATGTAGACTGCGGTGGAGGTTGCGGCTTTTCCGGAGGAAATTTTCGCCGAATCCGCAACCAGGAAATAATTGCTGGCCGACTGGATGCGCCGGGTGGAAATCCCGACGTTTTTGTTCCGGTCGAACCCGGGCATCTGATCCGCAGTCGGCGGCAGATAGTTCACTCCGTAAGAACCGATCGGAGTGGATAGACATGACGTGACGCTGGATGCTGCCCCTTTATTCGCAAGATACCCGGACCGCTGGAGCATCTCCGTCCAGTACATGACATAACCGGACGGGGAATAGGTTTTGTTGAAATAAAATATCATTATATCGTTATTGTCCGCGGCATAAGAGATCAGGGCCAGGGAAGACTGCTTCAGCCGGCTCAGACAGTCGGAAGATTTTGCCTTTTCCCTCGCCTTGTTCAGCGCCGGCAGCAGCATCCCGGCAAGAATGGCTATGATCGCGATCACGACCAGAAGTTCTATCAGCGTAAAACGAGGACTCGCTTTACGCTTCAGGTATGAGAGATGAGGTATGAGAGATGAGGTAAGGGTGATCTTCTTTTTCATTTTGTCTTCCTTTCTCTGTTATTGTTTTCTTATTGAATCGAAATGATTATTGCCGTGTTTTTATATTCCTGAAAATCAGTTCGGCAGGCGGACTGCCCGGCAGAAGATATTCCTGTTCGGCCGGCTGGTTTCCCTGCATCCATCCATACAATAAATCGGCTCCCGTTTTTTCACAGCTGTCGCTGTCGTCATCATACAGTGCACAGGATATTCCTTTCGGGATCAGGTATTTGTAAATGGAGCGTTCCAAGATGAGCGGATGGGCGAACTTGCGTTCCGAACGCAGATAAAACTCCGCGCCTAAAATGAGGATCAGGTTTTCCGGGTCATCGGTGATTTCGTCAACTGCGGGGACCGGTTCGTAATTGAACCGGTCATAATCGTCATTGTCCTTGAAAGGGAATAAGATCTGTTCATTATTTTCTTCCTGCATCAGAAAGCATTTTCGGGTCCCCAGTCGGCGGTGGGCCTCTTTTACAAATGAATAATCGTTTCTTGCGCGGATACAAAGTCCTGGCGATGAAAGATGTCCGAAAATGACATACGGCATTCCTGAATTCCGGAATGCCTTCAGAATCTTCTGATGGGAGAACGGGATGATGTTGCTGGCGACGCCGCCGATCAGACCGCGGCTGCGCAGGGACTCGAACCGTTCGATCTGTTCTTCTTCATTGCGGTAGAAAACCATCAGGACTTCGATCTGATGTTCCTGCATGGCCCACATGAATCGGGGAGCGCGGTCAGCGAAATCGATTTCCCGGTAGATTTTGTTTTCTCCCACGGACCTGAGCATCAACGCCACGACCGGGACATGCTGGAGCGCCATCGCCTGTGCCAGGGTATTGGTCTGATAATGGAGTTCCCCGGCGGTTTTCCGGATCAGTTCGCACTTTTCCTTCGAACATCTTGACCGCACCCATGGCCGGTTCAGCACCGCGGACACGATCGTGTGACTCACTCCGCAGCGTTCTGCAATATCCCGGATCGTAGCTCGTTTCATTCTGTCCTCCATTGGTTGGTTTACCGTGAAACCTTTTTTCAATATAGCATCAAAAAAATAAATGTCAAGCGGCTTTTTCCAGAATTTTAAAACGGAGAAGCTATGGCGTCAGTGGTTTTTGGGGAATATGAGTTTTCCGTCACGGAAAATTCAGCCGTTTCCTGCCTGTGAGTTTGACATTAGAGGGAGGGGAAAGTATATTATCCCGGATATTGCAGAACCGGGAGAAAAAGCATGTCTGAACCGTCAAAACAACAAGGTTATCATTTCAATACATTCAGCGGAGTGTTTCTGCCGTCCATCCTGACCATTCTCGGCGTGGTCATGTTCATGCGTCTGGGGACGATCGTCGGAGAAATGGGTGTGGCCGGGGCGCTGGGGATACTGCTTTTTGCGGAAAGCATTGCCATTGCCACGGGACTTTCCATTTCGGCGATCTCGACCAATACACCGGTACAGTCCGGGGGACCGTATTTTCTGATTTCCCGTGCGCTGGGACCGGGATTCGGTTCGGCGATCGGGTTGACCTATTATGTGTCGCAGTCGCTTTCGGTGCCGTTTTACGTGATCGGTTTCACGGAAGCCATGATTACGATTTTTCCGAGTCTGGGTGCATATCAGCTCTATGTCAGCCTGATTCCGCTGCTGGTTCTGTTCGGGATAGCAATGATCGGAGCCAACTGGGCGATCCGCACCCAGTATGTGATTTTTGCGGTGCTGGGGTTGTCCATCCTGGCGATCGGTGCGGCGGCTCTGGGGGTGCCTCCGACTGCCGCAAGATTGGAGACCAACTGGCTGGCGGAACAGGGAAAACGGATCGATATTCTGGTGCTGGCGGCCAATTTTGCGGTTTTCTTTCCCGCGGTGACCGGTTTCCTGGCGGGTGTCAATATGTCCGGCGACCTGGAGGATGCGCGTAAATCCATTCCGCGTGGCACCATGGGGGCGATCCTGATCGGCCTGCTGATCTATGCGGCTGAAATCGTACTCTTCGGTGCGGCCTGGCCGCGGGAAGCACTGGTCGGCAATGCGTATGGGACGCTGGTCAGAAGTGCGGTTTTCCATACCGGGTTTCTTATTTTCGCCGGCATGGCTGCGGCCACTTTGTCCAGTGCGCTGGGCACGTTGATCGGAGCGCCGCGCATCCTGCAGGCTTTCGCGGCGGATAAAATTTTCCCGCCGCTCAATTTCTTTGCCAGAGGCCGCGGCAAAAACAATGAACCGGCGTTTGCCATGATCCTGACCCTGCTCATTTCCGTCGGCGTGATCTACTGGGGATCCCGGTGTGAAGGCAATACCCTGAACATTGTTGCAAAACTGGTGACCATGTTCACGCTTTTCACCTACGCGATCATCAATATTTCCGCCGCGGTCGAAGATTATGCCGCCAATCCGTCTTTCCGGCCCCGTTTCCGGGCATTCCATTATCTGATCGGATGCTACGGTGCAATCGCCTGTTTCGCCGCCGCTCTTTTCATTGACGCTCTTCTGCTGCTGGTGGCATTTGTCATTGTGGGGAGTCTGTTCTTCCTGGCCCGGCGGCAATCGCTGAAAAACACTTTCGGGGATGCGCGGCGGGGGTATTTTTTTGAACACATCAGGCGCGACCTGCTGGCGCTGGACGCCATGCCCGCCGATGCCAAAAACTGGCGTCCGCAGATCCTGATCCTGGCCGGCGGCGACAAAAAGCACCATCCGCTGATCAAACTGGGGTCCCTGCTGAACAATGACCGCGGCATCCTTTCGGTGGCGAGGATCATCGCTTCCGGTGAAGATGGTCTGCTCCGGGAAAAACAGCGCCGCGCCGTGTTGAGGGAACTGCGCCAGTTTTCCCGCGAGATCGGCACTTCATTCTTTCCCGCCGTGGCCGTCATTCCGGCAACTGCCGATTTCGATGAAACCCTGAATGTTTTCCTCCAATCCCGTTCTCTCGGGCCGCTGACTCCCAATATCGTGATTTCCGGCTGGCCGGTCAATCCCGAACGGATCACGGCATTTTTCCAGAATCTGCAGACGGTCCGGCTGCTCCGGATGAATTCCCTGCTGCTGCTCAATCCCGAACGGTTCGAGGAAAATCCCGGCGGATCGATCGATATCTGGTGGCGCGGACGGCGCAACGGTTCGCTGATGCTGATCCTGGCCCATCTGCTGAACTGCAACCGGAAATGGGACAAACTGCCGATCCGGCTTATCCGCGTGGCGTCCGACGAGAAAAATTCCGCCGCGGAAGAGGAACTCCGGCAGCTCTCGAATGATTCGCGCATCGAAACTCAGCAGGTGATTCTGTCTTCCGGCGTGAGCGACTTCCCGACTCTTTTCCGGGAACAGTCTGCGAAAGCCTCGGTGATTTTTCTCGGCTTCATTCCTCCCGATCCGGCGGATTGCCAGACGTTTTACGAGCGGATGACATCCCTGCTGGCCGATATGCCCACGACATTGCTGGCTGCTTCCGCCGGGGACACCGATCTGGATTCCTGATCCATATCCATCCCCGGAGCTGTAACTATGAGATTTTCCGCTTTTTTTTTGTAAAGTCCTTGCATTTCCGGAAAAACGGTATATATTATTGGTTCTTGAACGAACGGAAACGAAATAATTTCAACATAGACGAGGTGTAAAATGAGCAATGTCTGCGAAATTTGCGGGAAGAAAAAAGTTCAGGGTGCAAGAATCATCCGCAGAGGTCTTGCCAAGAAAAAAGGCGGTATCGGTATGCACGTTGTGAAAGTGTCCCCGCGCACTTTTGAACCGAATATCCAGACTGTGCATGTTGACGACAACGGCACCAACAGAACCATGAAAGTCTGCACTGCCTGCATCCGCAGCGGCCGGGTGAAAAAATCCTGCTGATTTTTTTCACTGCAGTGATCTTTCAATTACGCCCGGAATCATTTGTCTGAATGGTTCCGGTCTTTTTTTATAACCGCATAAACTGGAGCAATTTTTATGAAATTCAATGGCAAAAAATGTCTGAAGATCACGGGGATCGTGTTCGGTGTCATTATTGTCCTTCTGATCGTTCTGCTGCTGACTCTTCCTTTCATCATCAGGAACGGGATCTATCATGCCGGACCGCTGATCACCGGTGTGCCGATGGAGATCAAACACGTTGCTTTCAATCCGTTCGAAGGGACACTGACGATCAAAGATTTCATAGTGGGAAATCCGAAAGGATATTCTTCGCCTTATGCGGTCAAACTGGGCCATCTCCATGTGGATGTGGGCATGAAGACCCTGTTCAGCAAGAAACTTCTGCTGGAACGGATCGAAGTCCGCGGGGTGGAACTCAATTATGAAACAGCGGTGGTGACGACCAACATCGGCGAGATCCAGGACCATGTGAACAAACTGGCGGGAGAGGATAAAAAGGGCACCTCGACCAAGGAAGAAAAAGCCGCCCAGGGCAAACCCCTTCAGATCGACTATCTGGAACTGAAAGACATCACTGCCTGGGTGATCATGAAAGGGACCAAGGCCCAGGCTCCGCTGATCGTGGCGCCGATCGTCATGACCAACCTCGGAACCGGTGAAGACGGTGTTTCGTCCGTCATGGTGATCAATGATGTGCTCGTTTCCATGATCACCAGCGTCACCAAGCTGATCGGTGTGGATGCCGCTGTCAAATCCATCGGTGATCTGTTCTCTTCCGATAAAGACAAGGACAAAAAGAAAGCGGCGAAATAAACCGCTGTCTTTACTGATTTGAAAACCGTTGCCCGGAATCTGATTCCCCGCAGCGGTTTTTCTCTGTACACCATATCATGTCCATTATTCCGGCTGTTCCGCGGCTGTCGGGGTTCTGGTCTGCCCTTCCAGGGAAAAAAGATAACAGAAATTCGGTTTTTTTCCGTTCCGTCCGATCTTTTTCTGTTTTCCCGTGTCTATTGAAAAAAAGAATGTTTTCCGGATTGAAAAAAGCGCTTTCCGGGTGTATTTTACCTTTTTATAAAATGGAATGAGGTAGATTATGACGAAACCACGGATGTTTTTTGTGAAAAAGATCTTGTTTGTTTTTCTGATTGCCGGAATGCTTGGGGTCTCAGCTGCCGGAAAACCGTCGGCTCCGCTGGAACCCACTCGCCACATGTCCACGATTGCCCGGGCCACGGTTTTTCTGCTGACCAATCATCATTTCAGCCAGCAGAAGATGGATGAGAAACTTTCGGAACAGCTGTTTCAGGATTATTTCAAAGCGCTTGATCCGGCCCATATCTTTTTCACCCAGGAGGATCTGGCCTCTTTCAGCAGGTTCAAAAATGATCTCGGCAATCAGATCCGCCAGGGCAATATCCAATTTGCCTTTGATGTTTTCAAATTGTTTCTGGCCAGGCTGGATGATTATGAAAAGTTCACGACGGATTATCTCAAGACCAGGCCTTCTCTGGACAGTGATGACACGTATGAGTTCAACCGGACAAAACTGCCGTGGGTGAAAAACCGTCAGGAGCTGGAAAGTCTCTGGAAAAAGAAGATCCGCAACGATCTGATCCTGCTGGAAATGCTGGACCGTTCCAAAAAAGAAAATCAGCAGGAAACCGCCTCGAAGCAGAAAGAAAAAACCGCTTCGCCCGTAAGCCGCGCTGAAACCCCGGCGAAAGAAACTGTGCCCGGCCGGAAATTCAAGGAAAAAACCCCGCTGGAAAGGACCCGTTACCGGATCTCCCGGTTCCTGCAGTATTACCGCAAGATGGAAGCGATCGATATCCTGGAGCTGTATCTTTCCTGTCTGACCCAGATCTATGATCCCCATTCCCAGTATATGTCCCCCCGCACTGAAGAGGATTTCAACATCAACATGAAACTTTCCCTGGTGGGGATCGGCGCCCTGCTGTCTTCGGAAGAGGGTTACACCAAAATCGTCCGGATCATTCCAGGCGGTCCCGCCGACCTCGACGGACGGTTGAAATCCGAGGACCGGATCATTGCCGTGACGCAGGAGAACGAGGCTCCGGTGGATATCCAGGATATGCCCTTGACCAAAGTGGTCGATATGATCCGCGGCAAAGAGAACACCAAAGTGACGCTGACTATTCTGCAGGGATCCAAGGGCAGTTCGGCCGTCCCGGTCAACATCACCCTCACCCGGGCCAAGGTCCGGCTGCAGGAATCGGCCGCCTCCGGAAAACTTCATGAAATCCGGACCAGAGTCGGCAAAAAACGGATCGCCGTTCTGACTCTGCCGTCGTTTTATATCGATTTCGCCGCGGCCTACCGGGGAGACGCCGATTACCGCAGTTCCACCAGGGATATTTCCAATCTGATCCGGAAATTCAGCAAGAACGCTCCCTTGGACGGTCTGATCATCGATCTCCGTTCCAACGGCGGGGGCAGTCTGCTCGAAGCAGTTACCCTTACGGGATTGTTCATCAAGGAAGGGCCCGTGGTCCAGGTCTGCGACCAGCGCGGACGCAAGATCGATGACGACCGGGACGGCGGCCTGATCCTCTATACCGGTCCGCTGGCGGTCCTGACCAACCGGTTCAGCGCCTCCGCTTCGGAGATTTTTGCCGGCGCCATCAAGGATTATCAGCGCGGCATTATTCTCGGCGACAGCAAGACCCATGGCAAGGGAACGGTCCAGACCGTGGAGGAACTCGACAAATACACCGCGTTCTGGGGACGGAAAAAACCCTCCGGATCACTGAAACTGACCAATGCCAAATTCTACCGCATCAACGGAGCGTCCACCCAGCTCCGGGGCATTACGCCCGATATCGTTTTCCCCGCCTTCACCGATGCTATGGAGATCGGCGAAGACAAGCTCGATCATGCCCTGCAATGGGATACCATCCAGCCGGCTGAATACCAGATCTACAATTCCCGGCTGCCGTTGCTGATCCCCATCTTGCGCGAACGCGCCCAGGCCAGGGTGGAAAACAGTCAGGATTTCAAAATGCTGCGCCGCGACATCGATATTTACCGCCGCCTCCGCGACCGGAAAACAGTTTCCCTCAATCTGGAAAAACGCTGGAAAGAGTATCTCGCCGAAAAGAAACTCGAGGACGAACAGCAGAAACTGCTCCGGATGGATGACACCAATGACAGGAAGGCGAAAAACACCGCCAAGGACCTGTATCTGGATGAGACACTGAATGTGATGAGAGATTGGATCGAACTGGATGCGAGAGGCGTCCTGGCTGATAAAAGAAGACCAAAGAAATAACCCCCTGTATGACAAGGAGATAAAATGAGAGACACTTTTCTGCCGTTTTCCAAGCCCTGCATTTCGGAAGCCGACATTGCGGCGGTAGCCGATGTTCTGCGTTCCGGCTGGATCACCACCGGACCGAAATGCGCCCAGCTGGAAAGCGATTTCAAAGCTTATTCCGGCTGTCTTGATGCCGTGACCATGACTTCGGAGACTTCCGTGATGGTCACCTTGTTCCGCGCCTTGGGCATCGGTCCCGGCGATGAGGTCATTTCACCTTCCATGACCTGGGTCTCCCTGCCCAATACCGCTCTGCTCTTCGGCGCGAAAGTTGTCTTCGTGGATGTCGACAAGGATACGCTCATGGTCAGCGCGGAAGCTGTGGAGGAAAAGATCACTCCGCGCACCAAGCTGATCGTGCCGGTCCATTTCGCCGGCGCCGTGCTCAACCTGGGCGAATTGCGCGAGGTCGCCGCCCGGCATAATGTCATGCTGATCGAAGATGCCGCCCATGCCATGGGCGCGGAGTGGAACGGTGAAAAGATCGGTTCCAGAGGCACCTGCATGTTTTCTCTGCATCCGATCAAAAACATCACCACGGGCGAGGGAGGTATTTTCGCCACCGACAATATCGAACTCGGCAACCGGGTCCGGAGCCTGAAATTCCACGGACTCGGCGTGGATGCCTATGACCGGCAGACCCATGGCCGCGCGCCGCAGGCGCAGGTGGTCGAACCAGGCTACAAATTCAACCTGCCGGATATGCAGGCGGTGCTCGGACTGGGACAGCTCGCCCGGCTGGATGCCATGAATGAAAAACGCCGTCAGATCGCCATGCGGTACCGCGAGAAACTCGCTGCCGTCGATGAACTGATTCCGCTGGCCGATCCTCCGTATGCCTTCAAACATTCCTGGCACCTTTTCGTGGTCCGGGTGGATGTGGACAAGGCCGGGATCTCACGCGATGAATTCATGGCCGAACTCAAAAAACGCAATATCGGCACCGGTCTGCATTTCCGCTGCACCCATCTGCAGAAGTATTACCGCGAGACGCTCGGTTTCCAGCCCGGTTCCCTGCCCAATACCGAATGGAATTCCGACCGCATCTGCTCCCTCCCGCTCTTCCCCGATATGACGGAAAAAGATCAGGATGATGTGATCGAAGCGATCAAAGACATCTTCGCCAAACGGTAAAAGACTGTCCGCTGAGCGGGATCAGAAAAACACCCTCCGGACCGTTTCCGCGGCGGAGGGTGTTTTCATGGCTGTGCGTTTTTTCAGTAGTAGTGCAGCACGATCATCTGGTGGCAGACCAGTTTGCCCAGGGTCAGTTCCACTTTCCCGAACTTTTCCGTGAACGGGATTTCCACCCCCTGCGGTTCCAGCGAAACATACTGGATCTTCTTTGGAAGCCGGAAGGTGAATTTCACCTCGTGAAGCGGATTGAGCTCCTCGATGACCTGAACCGGTTTGGAAGGCCGGATATGGTCGGTATACCATTCTCCGTTCATGCCTCGGAGGATCGTATTGGCATACAGCGCATGTGCCACATAGCGTCTTTCCTCTTTCTGCTCCATCAGGGAAACGCGGCCCTGGGACGGCAGATTCGTTTCAATGACCAGGTCGTCTCCCAGCAGGGAACGGATGGCTTTCAGCAGGAAATCTTTCATTACCACGTTGCCGTAAAGCGCATACAGCCGGAATACGGGATGGGCGAAATAAAGGATCTGATCGGTCAGCACGCCGGCCTCATAGCCCGAAGGTTCCGGCTTGAAAGGAGTATGCTGATGCGAGCAGAAATGCAGATAGTTCCGGTTGAAATAGGGATCATAGATGCGTCCCAGGCTCCGGCCGCCGGTGAGCTTGATCTTCTGGGAAGGATGATACATCACGAACGGTGTGGTGACCGTATCGGCAAATTCCGGCGCGATCTGGATGAAATTCGGGAAAAGATCCGCGGTCCCGTCATGTTTCAGCGGCAGGTCGAAGGCAGGTTCGTCTTTTTCCTGTTTCAGCAGAGCTTCTCCGGCCAGGATCAGTTTGCCGCCGATCCCCATGAACCGTTCGAGCCGTTTGCGCAGCGCTGCATCCGGACGCAGCGCCTCCGGCAGGACCAGCACCTTGTATTTGGAAAAGTCGCCGCCGTCATCCAGCCGGTCGAACGGGATATGTCCTTCCAGCAGCAGCCGTGAAATCCCGATTTCACTGGTTTCATCCGGATCGAGCTGTTTCAGGAAACCGCCGTCCGAAAGGATCGCCACCGTGGCGGCACTGGCTGCCCCGCGGCACCAGGGTTCTTTGGTTTCGACTTCGGCATAGGCCGCGCCGATCAGCCGGCAGGTGCTTTCGTCCAGCATGCCGCTCGGGTGCAGCTGGTCGCCGATGCTGCACCGTGCGCCCTGTGCGATCATGGCGGCACATTCATAACGCAGGGCGTTCGGATGCTTGAATCCGCCGAATTCACCCCAGGTGGTATGGAATTTCCCCGTCATGCCGAGGAAATCATAATCTTCCAGGGTCCGGCAGAATGCCGCCAGCAGCGGGAAATGATCGTACCCCCAGCCGCCGGTCGGCAGCGATTCCAGTTCCAGATGGCTGTAAAACGGCAGCAGATCGCGGTTGCCCGGCAGTATCCCTTTGTTGTGAAACACCGGCAGATCCGGATTCACGCACCGTGCCGCCGCGGTGCATTTTTCATAATATTTCACCAGCGTCCGGCGGGCAAAACGCTTCCGGTCCTCTTCTTTTTCTGGATCATACCCTTCCGCAGCCATATCGCGCATGCACCACGGACAGCAGCACTGCCCCTGCGAAATGATGTCGAAAAACATCCCGTCGGCATCCGGAAAAAGCCGGGCGGCCTCTTCGATCAGCCGGCAGAGATAATCCAGATAGGGGGAATTGAAACAGAGGCTTTTGAAGCCGGCCTTGAGCGGGGACTGCACCCAGCCGTTCCATTGTCCCTGCGGATTGACTTCCCGCCAGCCCGGCTGCAGTTCCGCCAGCCGGTTGTTGATCCCGGCGGTCAGGTAAATCGGAACTTTGACATCGATCTCATGGCACGCATCGATCTCTGCCCGCAGCAGGTTGAAATCCAGGCCGGGATGCATGGCTCCCACTTTGGTCGGATGATAACTCCAGCCGTGGTGACAGCTGGAAAAGCAGGTAATGGAGTCGACGTGCGCCATCTTCAGGCGTTCCTGCCATAATTTCTTGTCGAAAGCCTTGCCGATCCCGGGGATCATGGGCGAGGTATGAAAGTCCAGGTGGACCTGGCGGAATCTCAATTCATGTTTTTTCTTCATCTTTCCTGCTCCTTTGAAACTTATTTCAAAACAGTATAACTTTTTTTGTTTTTTTCAAATCGGAAAACGGAAAAAATCTGATCTTTTCATGAAAAAAATAAATAAAATCGGCAGCCGGCTTGATTTTGCGTGAAACAGAGTTAATTTACCGGTAATATGAAATAACGGGAGACGGCAATGAAACGGAAAATATTTTATCTGGCTGCTGCGGTCGGGATCATGATACAGTTCTGCGCCTGTTCCAAACCGGCGCCGACACCGGTCGGTGTTCTGCTGAACCGGGCGGCGGACAAAGCAGCGGAAGGCGACTGGCCCTATGCGGACGGCATGGCGAAAGAAGTCCTGAAACAGCAGAAACATAATGCGGACGCGCTGATGATACGCGCATTGGCATGCTATAACATGGATGCCCGCAGTGAAGCGGTCGATCATGCCATTCATGCCGCCAGGGTGAGACCGGAACTCTTTCTGGCTTACTATATCCAGGGGATGCTGCTGAGCAGAAACGGCAAACCCGATCTGGCGCTGAAGGCATTGAAAGAGGCCCGCCGCCTGCGTCCGAATGATATCAATACCCTGATCCTGCTGGCGGAAAATTCCATCGCGGTCCGCCGCTATCAGGAAGCTGCAGGTTATTTCAAACTTCTCGGGAAGAACCCGAGTTATCTGCGGTCCGCTTATCTGTGGAATGGTCTCGGGGTCTGCTATACGTTCACCGATCCATCCATGGCGCTGAGATTTTTCCGGATGGCGGAGCGTTATGAACCCAATAATCCGGTCACCACGCTGAATCTCGCCGTGCTGTATGACCGGTATCTGAAGAATCCGGGAAATGCCCGGCAGAGCTATGACCGGTTCACCCGTCTCACCATGGGCAGAGCGGAATATGACACTCTCCGCCGGCAGGTGGAATCGCGTCTGCGTTCCCTGCCGGTCCGATGATCGGACGGCGCTGAAAGGGAAGGTGTGCCGTGCCCTATATTCCGGAAGATGTGATCGATCAGATCGCCGCTCGTGCTGATCTGGTGGAGATCGTTATGGGGTATGTGCCCAACCTGAAGCAGGCGGGCAGCCGCTGGAAAGGATGCTGTCCCTTCCATCAGGAAAAAACCCCCTCGTTCATTGTCAATCCGGACTCCAACACCTATCACTGTTTCGGCTGCGGCGTCGGCGGGAATGTGTTCAAATTCATCATGGCGGTCGAGAATCTGGATTTTCCCGGGGCGGCGCAGTTCCTGGCACGCAAATACAATGTGATGATCCCGGAACCCGAACCCTTCCGCGGCAAGGCCGGTTCCGCTGAAAAATCCGATTACAATCTCCGCGAGAGGCTCTACCTGCTGCATGAAAAACTGGCCGCCTGGTATGCATCCTGGCTGAAAAACAATCCCGATTCCAAAGCCGCCGCTTATTTCCGGACACGGCAGATCGATCCGCTGTTTGCCCAGCGGTTCCAGATCGGCGCCGCGCCGGACAGCTGGGATGCCGCCATGCAGTGGGCGCAGCAGAACGGTTTCACGATCGAAGAACTTCAGGCGGCCCATCTGGTTTCGGAAAGCAAAAACACCGCCGGCAAATTTTTCGATTTTTTCCGCAACCGGCTGATTTTTCCCATCTGGAACGAACAGGGCAGGGTCGTCGGCTTTTCCGCCCGGCAGATCGACAAGGAACAGGGCGGCGGCAAATACGTCAACAGCGTCGAAAGTCCCATCTTCAAGAAGGGGCGCATCCTTTACGGACTGAATTTCGCCCGTCCGGAGATCCCGAAAAAAGGTTCGGTGATCCTCTGTGAGGGACAGATGGACGTGATCGCCATGCATACTGCCGGATGCACCAATGCCGTGGCGCCGCAGGGGACCGCGTTCGGGGAAGATCAGGCGGCCGTCCTTCACCGTTATACCGATACCGTGCTGCTGGCTACCGATTCGGACAGCGCCGGCATGAAAGCCGTGCTGAAAGACGCCTCGATCCTGCTGCCCCGGGGATTCCATCTGAAAGTGGTGACCTTCCCCGGCGGCAAAGACCCCGATGAACTGCTGCACAATTCCGGTCCGGAGGCGGTCACGCAGGCCGTTGAAAACGCCGCGGATTTCTTTGAGTTCCTGTTTGCCCATGCGGCGGAAAAATATGACCGGAATTCGCCCGACGGCAAGGTCCGCATTGCCGGCGAGCTGCTCCATTATATCCGGCTGCTGGACAATGAAGTTGCGCGCGACAGTTATCTGAACTGGCTGTCGGACCGCCTGGGCATTTCGGCGGAAAACCTGAAGATCGAGCTGAAAAAAGCGGAAAGCCGGCAGCCGCAGGTGCGTCAGACGGTCCGTCCGGAGCGGTCTGATGAAAATTCCGGAAACGAAGAGAAAAAAAACGGTCCCCTGCCGCTTTCGATGACCGATCCGAAGCTGAAAGTCGTGCTGTCCGAACTGCTGCGGCTGCTGCTGAACAACCGGGCCTGCGTGGAAAAAGCGGCCCGCGAGCTGTCTCCCGATGACCTGGATGACGGTCCGGTCGCGATGGCGGTCACCATCATCGTTCAGGCTCATCTCAACGGCAACTGGGAACACGGCGCGGCCGAGATCACCCGGGAACTGGCTTCGTGTCCGCTGGATTGTTCTGAGGTCTTCACAGCGCTGACCGAAGAGCCCGGAAAACCGGAATCCGATGAGATCCCGCTGCGCATTGTGGACGACTGCATGAAAAGCATCCGCACCATCCGTCTGAAACAGCAGATAGCGGAACTCCGCCGGGAAATGAACCGGATGCCGCCGGGGGAAGACCGGAATGGACTGCTGAGGGAGTTTATGGACCTGACCAGGGAACTGGCTGAAACCGGAAAGAAAAAGGAGTGAAGAATCATGACGCTGAGCGAATTGTTCGAACTGTTCCATACCGAGCCGCGGATTTTCCGGTT
>Ga0265298_10002153_pt1 | contig 27946 bp, 21 predicted proteins | sample AusTroGonzalo_MG_3_FD_193486 | JGI IMG/M metagenome (GOLD analysis project Ga0265298, IMG submission 193486) | Bovine rumen microbial communities from tropical cattle in Woodstock, Queensland, Australia - Gonzalo_01 | ecosystem: Host-associated > Mammals > Digestive system > Stomach > Rumen ...
GATGGAAAGCAAGGCTGCAATACCTACAACCAACGGATAGTAGAGGTAGGGTAGGATGCTGACAGGATTGAGTTGTGCCAGTCCTGCAGCCATCAGCATCTGGGCACCGTAAGGGATAATGCCCTGTATCGTACACGAGAAAGTGTCGAGGATGGAAGCGCACTTGCGATTGTCTACACCATAGCGGTCGCCAATCTGCTTGGCAATACCGCCAACGGTAAGTATGGCAACGGTATTGTTAGCTGTACAAAGATTAACCATCGACACTAAGGCTGCTATCGATATTTCAGCACCACGCTTGCTGCCTACATGGCTGGTGAGCAGACGAATGAGGAAGTCGATACCGCCGTTGTACTTGATAATCTCAAGTAGTCCGCCAGCCATCATCGTAATGATAATAAGTTCGCCCATGCCCACGATACCTTCGCCCATAGCGCCCATCCATCCGTAGATATCGAAACTCGACGTCAGGAGTCCGATGGCACCGCTCGACAGGATGCCCAATGCCAGTACAGCCATGACGTTCAAGCCAAAAATAGCTGTCAGCAATACGATTAAGTAAGGAATGACCTTGACGAATGACACAGCGGGTACATGCTGCGGTGATTGCATGTCAGTACCCATGAAAAGATAGATGACAAACACCACTATAGCGGCAGGAACAACGATAAAGGAATTGACGCGAAACTTGTCGCTCAAGCGGCAACCCTGTGTCTGTGTAGCTGCAATCGTAGTGTCAGAGATGAACGAGAGATTGTCGCCAAAGAACGAGCCGCCTACAACTACTGCCGTCAATAACGCAACTGACGAATCGGTCTGTGAGGCAATGCCGGCGGCGATGGGCGTTAAGGCTACTATCGTACCGACGCTTGTACCTACTGACAACGAAATGAAGCAGGCTGCCAAAAAGAGTCCTGCCAGCAGCATGTTGCCAGGAAGAAGGGTGAGCGACAGGTTGACGGTGGCATCAATGGCCCCCATTACCTTAGCTGTATGTGCAAAGGCACCTGCCAGAATGAAAATCCAGATCATCAGCATCATCTGACCCGTACTGGCACCACGACTGAAGACGTCGATGCGCTTGTTGAGAGGCAGGCCTCCGAACACAACGACAGCATACATCGATGCAGCCATAAAAGCCACCGTGATGGGCACCTTGTAGAAGTCACCAGCAATGATGCTGGTGACTAAATACAATAGGATGAACACCACGAGGGGTGATAATGCGATGAGTCCTTTCTTCATTATAACGTTACGCCGTTCTTGAAGATTGATATCTCGCGATAGCCGTTCTCTTCGTTGCGAGCTTTCTCGCCAGAAGCAACAGCCAGAACTTTGTCAATAAACTCAGGAACAATCTCCTGCATCGTGCGGCCTTCAACCAACTGACCTGCTGAGAAATCGACCCAATGGGGCTTGTTCTTAGCCAGCACAGGATTTGTTGCTACCTTCATGGTGGGGACGAAAGTGCCAAAGGGCGTACCGCGACCTGTGGTGAACAGCACGATGTGGCAACCGCAAGATGCGAGGGCTGTAGAGGCTACGAGGTCGTTGCCTGGAGCCGAGAGCAGGTTCAAACCACTGTTCTGCAGGCGGTCGCCATACTCCATGACACCACTGACGGGTGCCTTACCACACTTCTGCGTACAACCTAATGCCTTGTCCTCGAGGGTTGAGATACCGCCAGCCTTGTTACCCGGAGAAGGATTCTCGCCCACGGGTTCACCATGTGAGAGGAAGTAGTTCTTGAAGTTGTTAATCATCGAGACAGTCTGCTCAAAGAGTTCCTTGTTCTCGCAGCGGTTCATCAGTATCGTTTCTGCTCCGAACATCTCAGGTACCTCGGTCAGTACACTGGTACCGCCTTGGGCTACGAGCCAGTCGGAGAATTCGCCAACAAGCGGATTGGCGGTAATGCCCGAGAAGCCATCGGAACCACCACACTTCAGTCCAATACGGAGCTTCGATACGCTGACGTCTTCACGCTTGTCTTGCTTGGCCTGGGCATATAGTTCACGCAGAATCTGCATGCCAGCTTCCATCTCGTCGCCCTCGACACGTTGGGTAACGAGCAACTTGATACGACTCTTGTCGTAGTCGCCCAGCATGGCCATGAAGTCCTCGGGCTGGTTGTTTTCACAACCCAAGCTCAACACCAGTACACCACCTGCATTGGGATGCAGACAGATGTCACGCAGTACCTTACGGGTGTTCTCGTGGTCCTCAGAGAGCTGAGAACAGCCATAGTTATGATGCCACGTCCATACGGCATCAATACCTTCTTCGTTAGTCTCCTTACGCAGTTGTTCTGCCATGCGCTCGGCAATACCATTGACACAGCCAACAGTGGGTACAATCCATATCTCGTTGCGTACACCCACATCGCCATTCTTGCGGACATAACCTTTGAAGGTACGCTTCTCGTCCTTGATTTTGAGTGGTTCGTCAACAGGCTGATAGGTGTATTCAAGCGTTCCTGAGAGGTTGGTCTTCAGGTTGTTCTCGTTCACCCAGTCGCCAGCCTTCAAGTCTTCACGGGCATGGCCGATGGGATAACCGTATTTGATGATGTTTTCACCCTGTTTGACGTCAACAATCAAGACCTTATGACCGGCAGGGGTGTCTTGATTGACTGTGATTTGCTTACCATCCACCTCAATGATGTCGCCTTGTTTCTTAGCACTCAGGCACACAACTACTGAGTCGGCGGGATTGATTTTCAGAAATGTAGCTTGTTCCATAAATGTGATTTGTTATAGTTTATATTGCTGTTCTTCTATAAAAGTCTACGTTTTCCTTCGTCAGGATTTCAATGGGCATGTAGTTCACGGGATTGACGGCGCGCTTCATGACAATTGCATTGAACAGCGCATCAACACTTGAGTATCCCTGTTGGTAGGCATGCTGGGCTATGAGGAAGGAAATGCTGCCCTGACGGACACATAACTCGTTCTTCGGCACCATGTCATAGCCCATAATCTGAACATTGCGACGGTTAGTTCTCTGAAGGAACAAACCTACAAGGTGGGCCTTTGAGTTGAAAGTAATGCAGTGGTGCACCTTGGGGTGCTCGGTAAAGAACTTCTCTAAGATGGAGTCGTACTCTTTATGTTCTTCATCCAACGGCAAATCAACTTCAGTGATTTTGATGTCCGGGAAGTGGTCGACCATATAATGACGGAAACCTGTTTCACGGTTGGCCTGCTGTTTGGAGGCCACCTTTCCGTCGCGTGTCTGTTTCATCAGCGCTATCTCTTTCTCTTTGCCGGCAATGAGCATCAGCATCTTGGCAGCGAAATAGCCGCTGGCAAACGAGTCTTGTCCGAAGAAAGAAAGTGGCTTCAGGTCGGGCATGTACGAGTCGAGTAGCACATATGGAATCTGGCGTTCTGTCAGTTTCTCGGTAAAACGGGCAGTCTGCTCCAGGCTTGTTGGCACGATGACCACACCGTCAATCTTGGCTGTGAAGAACTCGCGTACCATGCGTGTGAAGGCCGCATTGTTGAATCGTTCGTAATAGACGAACTTCAAGTTGATACCAAAGTCACGACGGAAATCCGTACAGGCCTGTGCGCCTTCCTCAATCTCATCCCAATAGGCCTCCTGCTCATGTTTGGGAAGCACAACATAGAAGTTGTATGTCTTGTTGTAAGCCAATGCAGAGGCATACATGTTGGGCTTGTAGTCCATCTCCTCCAAGGCTTTCTTTACTTTCTCAAGCGCTTTCGGCGACACATTAGGACGGTCGTGCAATACACGGTCGACCGTGCCTACACTGACTCCGGCACGTTCGGCGATATCCTTAATTCTTATTTTACCTGTTTCCATATTGCCCTGCAAAGGTAAATAAAAAAAACGAGACAACCCCAAAACTTTTTTCTTTTTTTTCCTATAAAAACGTTTACGGAAGTTTTTGGCAGTTTTTTTTGGAAATTCTTGGTCAATTACAAAAAAACTCGTAACTTTGCAGAAAAGTTAAACAAGATCATTTATTTAATACTAAAACAAATGGCAAAAATTGTTACTTTAGGCGAGATTATGCTTCGCCTGTCGCCCATGGGCAACGATCGTTTTATTCAGAGTGAGTCATTCCGCATCATCCCTGGTGGTGGTGAGGCTAACGTAGCCGTCAGTGTGGCTAACTATGGCCATGAGGCTTACTTCGTATCAAAGCTGCCCAAGCATGAGATTGGTCAGATTGCAGTGAATGCACTCCGCCGTTATGGTGTCAACACCCAGTTTATTGCTCGTGGTGGTGACCGCGTTGGTCTGTATTATGCTGAGACGGGTGCTTCCATGCGTCCTTCAAAGGTTATCTACGACCGTGCTCACAGTTCTATCGCAGAGGCAGATCCCAAGGTTTTTGACTTCGACGCTATCATGGAAGGTGCTGCCTGGTTCCACTGGAGTGGTATCACGCCAGCTATTTCTGACAAAGCTGCTGAGTTGACTAAGTTGGCTTGTGAAGCTGCAAAGCGTCATGGGGTGACAGTATCAGTTGACCTGAACTTCCGTAAGAAACTGTGGACTTCTGAGAAGGCAATTTCTATCATGCGCCCGCTGATGAAATATGTAGACGTGTGCATTGGCAACGAGGAAGATGCAGAACTTTGTCTCGGTTTCAAGCCCGATGCTGACGTAGAGGGTGGGCAGACCGATGCTGCTGGTTACGAGGGTATCTTCAAGCAGATGATGAAGGAGTTCGGCTTCAAGTATGTGGTTTCTACCCTGCGTGAAAGCTACAGTGCTACTTTCAACGGCTGGAAGGCTCTGATCTATGACGGCAAGGAGTTCTATCAGTCAAAGCGTTACGAGATTAATCCTATCATCGACCGTGTAGGCGGTGGTGACTCGTTCTCTGGCGGTCTGATTCACGGTCTGCTGACCAAGGAGACTCAGGGTGAGGCCCTCGAGTTTGCTGTAGCTGCTTCTGCTCTGAAGCACACAATCAATGGTGACTTCAACCTGGTCGGTGTTGACGAGGTAGAGAGTCTGGCTGGTGGTAATGCTAACGGTCGTGTACAGCGCTAAAGCTAATTGATAATTGAAAATTGAGAATTGACAATTATGGCAAAATTTGATAAGATTGCTGTCCTGAAGAAGATTGGTGACACTGGTATGGTTCCCGTTTTCTATCACAAGGATTTAGAGACTTGCAAGAACGTCGTTAAGGCCTGCTACGAGGGTGGTGTTCGTGCATTTGAGTTTACAAACCGTGGTGACTTCGCTCAGGAAATTTTCGGTGAACTGGTGAAGTGGGCTGACAAGGAATGTCCTGAATTGGCTCTGGGTATCGGTTCCATCGTTGATGCACCTACAGCAGCCATGTATATTCAGCTGGGTGCCTGCTTCGTAGTCGGTCCGTTACTGAATCCTGATATCGCTCCTGTCTGCAACCGTCGTCTGGTGCCTTACTGCCCAGGTTGTATGACCGTCAGCGAGATTGGTAAGGCTCAGGAGTTGGGTTGCGACCTGACAAAAGTTTTCCCAGGCGACGTCGTTGGTCCTAACATGGTGAAGGGCCTGAAGGCTCCCATGCCTTGGTCGAAGATCATGGTGACTGGTGGCGTAGCTCCTGAAGAAGAGAACCTGAAGGGCTGGTTCAAGGCTGGTGTCTTCTGCGTGGGTATGGGCTCAAAGCTGTTCCCCTCAGACAAGGTGAAGGCTGGCGACTGGCAGTATGTAACTGACAAGTGCAAGGAAGCACTGGGTTATGTGGCTAAGGCTCGCGCTTAATACGCTGTTTGCACTACTTGTTTTTTCAGCTTGTTCATCGCCAGATAGGCAGGCGATGGACAGGCTGAATACTTTATCATATGCCTATCACTACCGCGATTTAGATTCTGTAGAATACTATGCTTCAGCTGCAAAGGAAACGGCTGAAGGCCTAAATAACCTGGCTTTTGTCAAGATGGTCAGGATGGACTATAAGGCTGCTGAGGACTATCTGAACCAGATTCCAGAGACGACGGACAATCAGTTGGAACTCCTGGTATGCTATGTGCAGCAGATGCGTCTGTGTCAGCGCCGCTCTCATAATAAGGACTATCACGACTTCCGTGAACGTGCCATTACCTGCATGAAACGTATTGACGAGGAGCGTGATAAACTGGACGAACGTCAACAAGGCAGACTACGATATGCAGAAACGGAGTTTGCCATTGTCAATTCCACCTATTACTATTATGTAGGATTGGAACGTGAGTCTATTGAGGCACTTCAGCAGTTGAACCTGCATGAGCTGCGTCGCGATACGGCTCAGTATCTGAACTATCTGTATAACGTCGGCGCAGGCGGTATTCTGACTGAGGGAACGCCCACCCAGATACATGCTGAAGAAATAGACTATCTGCACCGATGCCTGTCTATTGCCCAGCGTTACCATTTTATTTATTTTGAGGCACAGGCCAAAGAAGCGTTGGCTGAGCATGAGGATGATATCAAGTTGGCAGAAGAGGCATTGGAGTTGTTCAAGGCCTATGGTGATGTCTACCAAATAGCAGGTGCCTACCGTACGTTGGCATCATGCTATCATGCCTTGGAAGATAATGAACAGGCGCTTGTCTATCTGTCGAAAGCTTTGGAGGATGAACGCATTAATCAGGCTCCCGACCTGGTGGCCAGCATTCGCGAACAGCTTTCCGTGGCCTACGCAGCTGTCAATGACAAACAACAAAGCGACTACAATCGTAATATCTATATCGACCTGCAGGAGCAGACACGTCAAGACCGAGAACTAGAGGCTCGCGCAGAGACTTTGGATAAGTCGGCACGCCAGTTGAACTGGATGATATTGGCCGTGTTGGTGGCCATTATTCTGTTGCTGTTCCTGTTGTGGTTGTTTAATCATCTGAACCAGCGTCGTCAGGAAGACCATGCACTGGACGACCTTCTGGAACAAAAGAATGAAGAGGTGGAGGAGGCCCGTTTACGAGTCACCAATAATGAGCGCCGCCACTTGGAACAGCGTGCTAAGGTGTCGCTCATCATGAGTATCACACCGCTCATTGACCGTATCCTTTATACCGTTAGCCATTATTCTAATGATGACAGCCAGTTGGATTACATTCGCGAACTCACAGATAATATCAACCAGCAAAACGACCTGTTGACACGTTGGATTCAATTGCGACGTGGTGAACTGAACCTGCATATTGAAAGCTTCCAGCTACAGGAACTCTTTGATATCATAGTCCGTAGTAAGACGAGCTTTGCGATGAAGGGTGTCGACTTGCAAGTAGAACCTGTTGATGCTACTGTGAAAGCTGATCGTGTGCTGACACTCTTCATGCTAAACACGTTGGCTGACAATGCTCGCAAATTTACGGAACGTGGTGGTAGTGTTAACGTTTCTGCCCATGTCACTAATGACTATGTGGAGATATCCGTCAAGGATACTGGCTGTGGCATGAGTGAAGACGCACTGGCTCATGTCTTCGAGCATAAGGTTTCGGACAAGGGGCCACGCTCGCATGGTTTCGGTTTGATGAACTGTAAGGGTATCATCGAAAAATATCGCAAGATGAGCCAGTTGTTCAATGTCTGCCTGTTGTCTGCTGAGAGCGAGGAGGGCAAGGGTTCCCGCTTCTTCTTCCGGTTGCCCAAGGGCATGGTCAGACTATTAGCTATTGGCTATTGGCTTATGGCTTTTGGCTCTATGCAAGCTGCCAACACCCATCACCCAACACCCAACACCCCCATAGAACAGGCGCATATCTTTGCTGATTCAGCCTATTTCTGTAATATCAATGGTCACTATGACCGTACGTTGCAGTTTGCAGACTCCTGTTATAAGTATCTTAATCTGCAGTATTCGACCTTGCGCCCCAACAGTCAGTTGCGAATGCTGCCTCAAGGCAACAATACCCAGATGCCTGCTGAGATACAGTGGTATCACGATAGCGTGGATATCAACTATCAGATTATTCTCGACATCCGTAACGAGAGTGCCGTAGCTGCCTTGTCACTACATCGGTGGTCACTCTATAATTATAATAATAAGGTATATACCCAGTTGTTCAAGGAAATGTCGGCAGACAATACGCTGGCTGACTATTGCCGTACGATGCAGCAGTCGCAGATCAACAAACGCATTGCCGTGATTCTCTTGATAGTGCTGCTGTTACTGATTGTGCCTGCTTATTACATGCTCTATTATCGCCATCGTCTTAACGAGCGGTTCAAGCGTGAGCGCATGCAGTTGGACAATATCGAGATGGCTGACGATGAACTGCATCGTTCAGAGTTAGAGGCTGCTAAGTTGCATGTGGCCAACAATGTACTTGACAACTGCTTGTCAGCTCTCAAACATGAGACGATGTACTATCCAGACCGCATCCGTCAGTTGGTGGACAATGGCGACGTGAATGCGCTGGGTGAGGTAACGCAATACTATCGCCAACTGTATGGCATTCTCAGCGAACAAGCTATGCGACAGGTCGAGCAGGTCCGTCTGCATGTGCGTCCCATGGAGTTTTACGGCCAACAAGTGATTGGTGACGAGAATATGTTGCGCTATCTCTTTGAAATCATCAAGCCTACAGAAGTGCAGTCAGATGTGAAAGACGAACAGTATGTGGCCTTTACGATGAGGGGTGCATTCAAGTCAGATATTGACCGCCTGCTGTGTCGCCAGATTGTGCGTGACCATGGTGAAGCCACACATCGTCGCGGTTGTGGCATTACGGTAGAAGAAAACGAACTAACTATTACATTACCCAGATACAATGGAAAAATTTAAAATGATTATCGTCGAGGACGTGCCCCTCGAACTCAAAGGTACTGAAGGCATTGTACGTCATGAGATTCCCGAAGCAGAGGTTATCGGGACAGCAGAAAATGAAGCCAGTTTCTGGCGACTCATCAAGCAACAGCAGCCCGACCTCGTGCTGCTTGATCTTGGACTTGGCGGTTCTACGACAGTTGGTGTTGAGATATGTCGTCAGACCAAGGAGATGTACAAACAGGTTAAAGTGCTTATCTTCACGGGTGAGATATTGAACGAGAAGCTGTGGGTCGACGTACTTGATGCCGGTGCTGATGGCATCATATTGAAGAGTGGTGAACTGCTGACACGCCGTGACGTGATGGCCGTTATGGAGGGCAAGCAGCTGGTGTTCAATGAACCCATCTTGGAAAAGATAGTCGAGCGTTTCAAGTATGCCGTCTCTTCGCAGTTGGCACGTCAGGAGGCCCTGATCAATTATGAGATTGACGAGTACGACGAGCGTTTCCTGCGCCATCTGGCTTTGGGCTATACCAAGGAGCAGATTACGACATTGCGCGGTATGCCTTTCGGTGTTAAGAGTCTGGAGAAACGCCAGAACGAACTGGTACGCAAGCTCTTTCCTGGTGGCGAGAGTGTGAATGCCACGCGTCTGGTTGTCCGTGCTCTGGAGCTCCGCATCCTCGACATCGACAATCTTGAACCCGACGCAGACTAATTCATAATTCGTAATTCATAATTCGAAATTGAAAAAGTATTTGCCACATATTGCCTTCCTGCTGTTTGCAGCCCAGTTGCTGCTCATGTTGGTGTCTTGGCTGTTGTCTGCAGCCATTCCGACGAGTGGTGTCCGTTCGCTATTGTCTAGCGAAGGACTGCGTTGGTTCTTAGGGCATTTCTCCGATGTGTTGGGTACGCCTATGCTGCTGTGCATGCTGTTGCTGTTGATGGCATACGGCAGTCTGAAAGGCTGTGGCATCTTGCAGTTCAAGTCGTTCTATCGCCAGCGTCGTGCACTAATTATCACCCTAATGCTGTTGTTGGTCTATCTGGGTGTCATTGTCCTGCTGGTGCTGATTCCGCATGCCGTCCTGTTGTCAGCCACTGGGTCACTATGGCCTTCACCATTCTCTGCTGCTATTGTCCCGCTGATTGCTTTTGGCGTGACGTTGCTGAGTGCCGTCTATGGCTATGTATCAGGTACGTATCGTAATATGTCCGATGTCTATCAGTCATTGCTTGATGGCATTCGATTGGGAGCCCCTTGGCTGCTGTTCTACGTCTTGGCAGGTCAATTGTATTATTCATTGCAATTTATAATGCCCCTCTAAAATATGCGCTATTTCATTTGGTTTAGCTATGATGGCGAACGGTATCATGGGTGGCAGGTCCAGCCCAATGGTGTGACGGTGCAGAGCGAACTCGAACGCTGTCTGTCGCTTCTGTTGCGTGAAACCATCTGTGTGACGGGTGCTGGACGTACCGATGCCGGTGTTCATGCCCGTACGATGGCTGCTCACTTTGATACGGAGGCTGACTTCGATCCAGGCACGATCACCATGAAACTCAACGGCTTGTTGCCTTACGATATCAGTGTGAATCGTATCGAACAGGTTGATCCCGATATGCATGCACGTTTTTCTGCGCGCGCGCGTACTTATCATTATTATATACACACGCGTAAGAATCCCTTTGCCCGTCGTTATTCTCAGGAGATGCACTATCGTCTCGACTTCAGTCTAATGAATGAAGCTGGACGCATCCTGACGGAGTATGAGGACTTTGGTGCTTTCTGCAAAGCTGGTAGTGACGTGAAGACAACGCTTTGTCAGGTGACCCATGCTCAATGGCATCAGATATCTGACACAGAGTGGTATTTCGAAATTACCGCTAACCGTTTCCTGCGTAATATGGTTCGTGCTGTAGTGGGTACGCTTGTGGAAGTGGGCAGAGGTCGTATGTCATTGGATGATTTTCGTCGGGTGATAGAAGGTAAGCAGCGTACGCAGGCCGGTGAGTCAATGCCAGCGAAAGCCCTGTTTCTTGAAAATGTTGTATATTAAATCGGAATATCGACATTTTGACATGTCGAAATAAATAATATATCATGGCTTGGTTAATACTTGCATTCCTCTCAGCAGCGTTGCTGGGATGTTATGATTCTCTGAAGAAAGAGGCGTTGAAGGGCAATGCCGTCATACCAGTATTGTTTCTCAATACCTTGTTCTCGTCGTTAATCTTTCTGCCGTTTATCTTACTGAGCGCCAGTACAGAAGTGCTTGACGGTTCAATCTTTCATGTAGCATCCGGTGGATGGGATATGCACAAGTATATTCTGTTGAAAGCCCTCATCGTATTGTCCAGTTGGATATTAGGCTATTTCGGCATGAAGCATCTGCCACTGACCATTGTTGGCCCCATCAATGCCACTCGTCCAGTGATGGTGCTCGTGGGTGCGCTGCTGGTATTTGGCGAACGTCTGAACGGCTGGCAGTGGATTGGTGTGCTGTTGGCCGTGCTGTCATTCCTGCTGCTGAGCCGTAGTGGCAAGAAGGAGGGCATTGATTTCAAGCATGACCGCTGGATATGGATGATTGTCGGTGCTGCGGCCTTGGGTGCTGTCAGCGGACTCTATGACAAATACCTAATGGCTCCCGTAGAGAGTGGGGGGGTAGGACTGGACCGCATGATGGTGCAGTCGTGGTATAATATCTACCAGTGTTTCATGATGCTGGCTATGCTTTACCTGCTGTGGTGGCCACGTCATCGAGACACCACGCCGTTCCATTGGAATTGGGCTATTATCGGTGTTAGCATCTTCCTGTCGACAGCTGACTTCATGTATTTCTATTCGCTGTCATTGCCCGATGCCATGATATCTATTGTGTCAATGATACGCCGTGGTTCCGTAGTCGTCAGCTTCCTATTTGGTGCAGCTTTCTTCCACGAAAAGAATCTGAAGGCAAAAGCGTTCGATTTGGCACTGGTGCTGTTAGGAATGATCTTCCTCTACATTGGCAGTGCGTAGGATAATGCTGGTGGCACCTAACGTGAAAAGGGTGCCGTCTTCTATAATGCGGCGCTCGCGTGGCTGTAGCTCTACGTCACCTACAAAAGTTCCCGTATTGCTGTTGTTGTCCATCAGCGTATAGCGCAACTGGCCACGTTTGTCACGACTGACGTTGATGGTACAATGGTTCAGGTCCACGCTAGGGTCCACGGTCTCGAAAGCCGTATTAATAGAGTTGCCTTTCTGGTAGCGGCCTATCACGTTGTTGCCCATGCGCAGGGACAGCACCTGTTTGTAGTGGAACACGTTCTCGATGACGACGATGGAGCCGCATTCTGAATTCGGGATTTGTGTTTCGGAATTCAATTCTGCATTTTCCTCCTTCTGGGTACTACGCAGTTTCGACACTCCAATACGGATGCCAAACTCACGTCCGCACTGGTCACACTTAAAGACGAGCGACTGGCCCGCTTCGTATTTTGTCTCGTCAAACGTAATGTAGTTGTCGCACTTAGGACACCTGACGCGCTTCATACTCCTTTCAACTTATAGACCCAGGCATCGGCAAACTCTATATCTGAAGCTATCTTGTTCAGACGAATGTAGGCTTGCGACTGGTTGTCGTAACCACCGCAGATCACGCGCAATGTACCATTGTCAATGTTGATTCTGGCATCGTTGATACCACGCTTCTTCAGCTGCTCGACAAAGGTTTCTGCATTGTTACGCTTCACTTGGCTTGCCAGCACGATGCAATACGTGTCTTTCTTGTCAACGGCGTTAACGTTGTCAGCTACTTTGACTTCCTTAACCTCCTTAACCTCCTTGGCTTCCTTATTGCTTGCTACTTCCTGAACCTCCACCGGCTGAGCAGGCGTCATATTGCTGTCCTTGGGCATCAGCTTGTAGATGATGTTGCCCTGCAGCTGACTCATGGCCTTATTACCTAAATCGCTGTTTGCCACAGGCGTAGCCAGCAGGAAGAAATAAGCGATAGCCGCAGCAACAGCCACAGCATTTCTTACCCACGACATCTTGATGACCACTGCACGGTCTATGTCATCACTATCCTCATCGGTAAACTCAAGTAGGGCGGGCGAGGGAGTCTCGCTCTCCTGCTGCTTGACAACTTCAACCATCGGCACAGCCTCTTGCAAAGGCACAACGTCCTTCAGGCGTTTGAAACTGTAGTCTGCTAGACCGTATACCTCTGGCGACAAAATACCTGCCTCACAAGGTTCGAATTCTATGTTACCTTCAAAGTTGACGTGCAACGTGCCCACACCGTCCATTTCGTATGCACCCTCCGAACTTATGACGCCTTTCAGTTCCTCAACCTCAGACTCTATCTGACGCAGCGCATCGGGATAGCTCATATCGTATGCCTCCACATACGACTGAACCAGTAATGAGTCATTCAGCGTCAACTGTGGGTTGAACCCCAATGTACGATAAGGTGGCAGCCAAAGCCTGTCATTCGAATCGTAATGAGCGTCCACATGGTGTGCAATAAAACCGCCGAAGCCTGGTATAATCACGCAGTCATGGCTCAGCAGCAATATTTCTATATGTCGTTGTAATTGTATCACGTTGCAAAATTACATCTTTTTTGCGAATAATCCAAATAATCGTCCTGCTTTTTTTTCGAAAATTATCTAATTTCTAATAAAGATAAAGCGGCACAAGGTTCGCCACTATTAATCCTTTGTTGGTTTCCGTTAAATTCACTACTTTTGCAATTCCTTGTTAAATGAAGCAGATTCGATGTAAAAAATCTGCTGAAAAATCAGAATATTACGAATAAAGTTTGTACCTTTGCATGCAAATATGAGATATAATACAAAACAACAGGGCGACTACGACCACTATGAAGTTCATGAACAACAGGGACTTCTGGATTTTCTGCTCGCCAATGTTAAACAGACCAAGACGAAGATTAAGGCGACGCTTCAGGGGCAAGGCATTAAGGTGAACGGCAAGACAGTCACGCAGTTTGACTATCAGCTGTTGCCTGGCATGAAGGTTGCTGTGTCGCGTACGAAACGCAACCAGCAACAGTTCAAGAGTCGTTATGTGAAGATTGTCTATGAAGACCGCTGGCTTATCGTTGTCGAGAAACAGCCAGGTATTCTGTCAATGGCTGCAGGCCATTCGTCACTCAACGTCAAGACTGTGCTAGATGACTATTTTAAGAAGTCGCGCCAGAACTGTCGTGCTCATGTCGTACACCGTCTGGACCGTGATACCAGTGGACTGATGGTGTATGCCAAGGACATAGATACCGAGCAGATTCTGGAACATTCGTGGCACGAGATTGTCTACGACCGCCGCTATGTGGCTGTGTGTTCCGGTGAGGTGGAGCCTGATGACGGCACAATGGCCAGTTGGCTCAAGGATAACAAGGCCTACGTCACCTATTCGTCGCCCGTCGACAATGGCGGTAAGTATGCGGTGACTCACTTTCATGTGTTGGATCGTACTACGGAACACTCATTGGTTGAGTTCAAGTTGGAAACAGGTCGCAAAAATCAGATTCGCGTACATTCTGCCGACATGGGCCATCCCGTTTGCGGCGATATGAAGTATGGTAATGGTGACGACCCACTGCACCGGCTGTGTCTTCACGCTTGGTTGCTGTGTTTCTATCATCCCGTGACGCACCAGCCCATGGAGTTCGAAACGCCTGTGCCTGCCACGTTCCGACATCTGTTTAAACGATAACACCCAAATAACGTCAAACAATCGACATGATAAAATGTCGACATATCGAATAAAAATAGAAAAATGCTTAAGAAAATAGGACTACTAACGGCCATGATGGCCCTCACGGTATACGCTGATGCCTGCACTAACTTCATTGTTGCCAAAGGCGCTTCGAAAGACGGCAGCGTCATCTGTTCGTATAATGCCGACTCATACGGTGCATTCATGAATCTGGCCCACTATCCGGCTGCTAAACACCAGCAAGGGGATATGCGCAAGATATATGAGTGGGACACCAACAAATATCTTGGCGAGATACCCGAAGCGTTGGAGACTTACAACGTCATTGGAAACATCAATGAATGGCAGGTGACAATAGGCGAAACGACGTATGGAGGCCGTGAGGAAATGGTTGATTCAACAGGCGTAATTGATTATGGGTCATTAATATACATTGCATTACAACGCTCGAAGACTGCACGCGAAGCCATCAAGAACATGACCACGTTGGCAGAGGCCTACGGTTATTATAGCGAGGGTGAGACTTTCACCATCTGCGACCCCAATGAGGCTTGGATTATGGAGATGCAGGGCTGCGGTCCTGACCGTCAGAAGTCGAAAGAACGTGTCGTTTGGGTCGCTCTGCGCGTACCCGACAATGCCATCTGTGGACATGCCAACCAGAGTCGTATAGGCCGTTTCAATCCGAAGGACAAGGATAATGTGATGTGTTCGAAGAATGTCGTCAAGTATGCTAAGAAGATGGGCTGGTATGACGGTAAGGATGAGGACTTCTCATGGAAGATGGTTTATGCCTTCCCTGACTTCTCAGGCCGTCGTATCTGCGATGCCCGTGTGTGGAGTTTCTTTAATCATCACGTCAAGGGGATGGACCGCTATCTGCCTTGGGCTCTGGGTATTGATCCTAATGCCGAGGACATGCCGCTGTGGGTTGTTCCTGAACAAAAGTTAGGCGTTGCTGATATTATGAATGACATGCGTGACCATTTCGAGGGTACACCGCTTTCGCTTGCCGATACAACAGACATCGGTGGTGGCGTATGGCAGATGCCCTATCGTCCCACACCGCTTTATTTCACGGTGGACGGCAAGAAGTGCTTTAACGAGCGTCCTACGTCTACCCAGCAGACCGCCTGGAGCTTTGTCAGCCAGATGCGTTCATGGTTGCCTCGCGAAATGGGTGGCTGTTTCTGGTTTGGTAACGACGACGGCAATATGGTAGCCTACACGCCCGTCTATTGTTCGATGACGCGTCGTCCTGAGTGTTACAACACTCCTGGTGCTGACGATGTGACGTTCTCGCTGAAGAATGCCTACTGGGTCGAGAACTGGGTGTCGAATATGGTTTATCCCCGTTATTCCATGCTGTTCCCCTCATTGAAGTCAGTCCGCGACTCCTTGCAGCAGTCCTATTTCGAGCAACAACCCAAGATTGAGGCACAGGTCAGGAATCTTGAGCCCTCTGAGATGCAGCGCTACCTGAACGACTATAGCATCGATCAGGCACAGCGCATGCTGGAACGTTGGAAGCAACTGGCTTTCTATCTCGTGGTGAAGTATAATGATATGGCCGTAAAACCCGACAAGAACGGGCGCTTCGAGCGTACCCAGTATGGATTGGGGGCAAAAGTTGCACGTCCAGGTTTCTCGTCGTCGTACGGCCGTAAAGTGCTGGAAAATTCAAACAATAAATACCTCGTGCCATGACCGCTATCATCGTCACCATGCTGATTCTGGCCTACCTGTTGATAGCTACAGGCCATCTGACGGGGGTCAACAAGGCCGCTATTGCCATGTTCCTGGGTACCGTAGGGTGGGTGGTCTACGTCTGTTTTGGCGAAGACTTCGTGATGTCGCAGCATCCTGCCGACTACATCAAATGGCTTGGTGGCATCGAACCTACCAGCGATACGGTGAAGCATTATATATATAATAATGTATTCTTATATTATGTAGGACGGGCTGCCGCCATCGTGCTGTTCCTGCTGGCCACGATGTCAATTGTCGAACTGCTGTCGAATAATGGTTGTTTCGACTTTATCATTGAGTGGATTCGTACGCGCAACTCCAAGCGTCTGCTGTGGACCATTACCTTTGCTACCTTCGTGCTTTCGGCCAATCTCGACAACTTGACGACAACGACGATGATGCTGGTCATCATGCATAACATCCTGCAGAACTCGCGTCAGCGCATGTATGTTGGTTCGGCTATCGTGATTGCTGCCAACTGTGGCGGCTGCTTCACGGTGATAGGCGACCCTACGGGACTGATTCTCTGGGGTGATGGTGCCGTCACCGCCAGCCATTTCTCAGGTTATCTGGCCGTTCCCGCTTTGCTGGCATGGATAGTGCCGACAATACTTATCAATCGTGAATTGCCCGACCGTCTTGACACGGCGTGGAGTCCTTCTCCCTATCGCGGCGACGACACCCGTCTGAACCGTTGGCAGCGTATAGTCATGCTCATTGTGGGTATTGGTGGATTGTGGTTTATCCCCACCTTCCATAACATCACTAAACTGGCACCATTCCTTGGTGCACTCTGCGTGCTTGCAGTGTTATGGATTGTCAACGAGGCCTTTAATCGCAAACTCATCAGTGCCGACCAGATGACGCAGCATCGTATTCCCGCATCGTTACAGTACGGTGTGCTGCAACAGCTGTTGTTCGTAACGGGCATCATGCTTGGCATGGGTGTGGTTACTGAGACCGGCGTCTGGGACGATGTGGCCAAGTGGTTCGACATGTATGTACACGATGTGTGGCTTATGGGTATCGGTGCAGGTCTCTTGTCTGCTGTCATCGACACGTTTACCATTGCCATCTCTAACATCTCGCTCTATCAGGTGGGTGTGGGTGATGTGGCTACGAATGGTACCTTCTGGAAGATTATAGCTTATACTACAGCTGTTGGTGGCTGTATGCTTACCGTGGGCAGTGTTAGCGGATTGGCCCTGATGCGTGCAGAACACGTCAAAATGGGGTGGTATATCAAGCACTTAACACCAAAGGTTTTGTTAGGCTTTATCATCGGTTTTATTGTACTATGGCTCGAAATTAACATCGTACAGATGTAAAAGCGCCATTTTTCTGTTTAAATTGCTTAAAATCTTTCGTAATATCGCAGAAAGTTTGTACCTTTGTACGGTTTTAAAGAATAGTGAAAACGCGTCAGCGGGCTTAAAAATGCCCTTAAACGCAAAATCATGAAAAAAGTAAAAGGATAGAAAAGCAAAAAAGGTAAATCAATTAAATAATAATGGATCAGACTTTCGACAACGACAGAATTGTAAAAATCAACATTGAGGAGGAGATGAAATCCTCCTACATCGACTACTCTATGTCGGTGATTGTTGCCCGTGCGCTGCCAGATGTACGCGATGGCTTCAAACCCGTCCATCGTCGTATCCTCTACGGTATGATGGGCATTAACAACGTCAGTACCCAACCTTATAAGAAATGTGCCCGCGTCGTCGGTGAGGTGCTTGGTAAGTATCACCCTCATGGCGATAGCTCAGTATATGGTGCCTTGGTGCGTATGGCCCAGGAGTGGAACATGCGCTATACTTTGGTAGACGGACAGGGTAACTTCGGTTCTGTGGACGGTGACTCGCCTGCAGCCATGCGTTATACGGAGTGCCGTCTCTCTAAGATGGGTGAACATATCATGGATGACCTTGAGAAGGAAACCGTGGATATGGTCAACAACTTCGACGACTCGCTGGTAGAACCCAGCGTCATGCCGACAAAGATCCCCAACCTGTTGGTCAACGGTGGTAACGGTATTGCTGTCGGTATGGCTACCAACATGCCTACTCACAACCTGAGTGAAGTCATCGATGGTTGCTGTGCATACATTGACAATCCCGACATCGACACTGACGGACTGATGCAGTATATCCCAGGTCCCGACTTCCCCACAGGTGCTTACATCTATGGTTTGGCAGGTGTTCGCGACGCCTATGAGACAGGTCGTGGTCGTATCGTGATGCGTGCCAAGGCTGAGATTGAGACCACAGAGACTCATGACAAGATTGTGGTCACTGAGATTCCTTACGGTGTCAACAAAGCCGATCTCGTGAAGTATATCGCTGATTTGGCCAACGAGCATAAGATTGAGGGTGTGGCTAATGTCAACGATGAGTCCGGTCGTCAGGGCATGCGTATCGTTGTCGATTGCAAGCGTGATGCCAATGCCAATGTGTTGTTGAACAAGCTGTTCAAGATGACAGCCTTGCAGAGTTCGTTCTCTGTCAACAATATTGCGTTGGTTAAGGGTCGTCCCCGTCTGCTGTCACTCAAAGAGTGCGTCAAATACTTCGTTGAGCATCGTCACGATGTTACCATCCGCCGTACGCAGTATGACTTGCGCAAGGCTCAGGAGCGTGCCCATATCCTCGAAGGCTTGATCATTGCTGTGAACAACATCGATGAGGTGGTTCACATCATCCGTAACAGTAAGACTCCCAGTGATGCCCAGCGCAACTTGGAAGCTCGCTTCAATCTGGACGAGCTGCAGTCGAAGGCTATTGTCGACATGCGTCTCTCGCAGTTGACAGGTCTGCGTGTTGACCAGCTGCATCAGGAGTATGACGACTTGATGAAGCTGATTGCTGACTTGCAGGAGATTCTCGATAACCCCGAGCGTTGCAAGGAGGTGATGAAGAACGACTTGCTGGAGGTGAAGGAGAAGTATGGTGACGAGCGTCGTACCGAGATTATCCCCTTCGACCACGAGTTCAATGCTGAGGACTTCTATCCTGATGATCCTGTGGTCATTACCATCTCGCACATGGGTTACATTAAGCGTACCCATCTCGACGAGTTCCATGAACAGGGCAGGGGAGGCGTTGGTGCCAAGGCCGCCCGTCATCGCGACAACGACTTTGCTGAGTATATCTATCCTGCCACCATGCACAACACGTTGCTCTTCTTCACTCAGAAGGGTCGCTGCTATTGGCAGAAGTGCTACGAGATTCCTGAGGGCGATAAGGCTTCTAAGGGACGTGCCATTCAGAATATGCTGAACATCGAGCCCGACGATGCTATCAATGCCGTGCTGCGTGTCAAGAACTTCAATGACGAAGAGTTCTTGAAGTCACATTATGTCATGTTTGCCACCAAGCAGGGTATCATCAAAAAGACCCGTCTCGACCAGTATAAGAATGTACGTGCCGCCGGTGTCCGCGCTATCAATATCAATGAGGGTGACGAGGTGGTTGGTGTTCGTCTGACCAATGGCCATAACGAGATACTGCTGGCAAACCGCAACGGTCGTGCCGTGCGTTTCGATGAGAACGACGTGCGCACCATGGGCCGTGTGTCTACTGGTGTTATCGGTATGCGTCTCGATGGTGGTGATGACGAGGTTGTTGGCATGGTATGCGTCAATGATCCCAATACGGAGACCATCATGGTTGTCTCTGAGAACGGTTACGGCAAGCGCTCGGAAGTCGAGGATTACCGTAAGACTGCCCGTGGTGCCAAGGGTGTCAAGACGTTGTCTGTCACTGAGAAGACTGGTCGTCTGGTAGCCATCAAGGTGGTCACCGATGAGAATGACCTCATGATTATTAACAAGTCTGGTATCTTGATTCGCCTGAAAGTGGCTGATGTCCGTGTTATGGGTCGTGCCACACAGGGTGTCCGCCTCATCAACCTCACTAAGAAGAACGACACTATTGCCAGTGTCTGCAAGGTTACTTCATCACAGGAAGAGGATATTGAAGAGGCCGAGGTACTGAACGAAGAACTTCCGGAGAATCCTGAAAACTCAGAGAATTCTGAGACTAACAATGAATAAAATGTTAAACCAATAATGAAAATTATTATGAAAAAAGTAATGATTTTGGCAATGATGATGGTAGCCAGTGCTACCGCATTTGCCGGTGACAGCGATGGTCTGAAGGCCATCATGAAAGCAAAGACCTACGACGAGGCTAATCAGTTGTTGAAGCAGAACCTCGCTTCTCTGGCTGACAATGCTGAGAAGGCTAAGGCCTATAACAAACTGGTTGACCTGGCTATGGCTAAGTACACAGCTGAAAGCGCTACTGTGACCGAGAACCAGGTAAACAAGCAGATGGGTAAGGAAGAGAAGCCTGTCGACGTCAAGGGTATGTATACCGCATTAATCAATGCACTCGATGCTTCGAATGAATGCGATAAGTACGACCAACTGCCTAATGCCAAGGGTAAGGTTGCCCCTAAGTTTGCTGAAAAAAACAAGGAGCGTCTTTGGAATCCACGTCTTAATCTGGTTAACGCCGGACAGGAAGCTGGTCAGGCTGAAGACCATGCTACTATGCTGAAGTATTGGGAGGCATTCTTGAGAAGTGACAATAACACCATTTTCAAGGATTGCGATCGCAGTCAGCAAAATAACTTTATTGGTCAGATTGCTTATCTCACCGGTTTCTATAACTGGCAGGCTAAGGAGTTCAAGAAGGCTATGGATTATGCTGAGTTGGCAATGACCTTTCCCGGTGAGTTTAAGGATCAGGCTTTCAAGCTGAAGTTAGAGCTGCTGAAGGCTGACCTCAAGACCCGTCAGGACTCGCTGAACTATGTGAAGAACCTGCGCAAGGTCTATGATGAGAATCCTGGCAACGATATGCTGCTGGAGAATATGTACAACATCCTTGCAGCCATCGGCGAGAAGGCTGAGGCCAACAAGGTGCTGGACGACGTGCTGGCTAAGGATCCCAACAACTTCATAGCACTGGCAGACAAGGGTATTGCTGCTATGGGTGAGGAAAAGGTAGACGAGGCCATCACGTGGCTTAGCAAGGCTATCGAAGTGAAGCCCGACAATGCTGCTGTCTTCACATACCTCGGTATCTGCACCTGCGTGAAAGCTCAGAACCTGGAGAAAAAAGCCGAGCAGAAAGAACTCTATGCCAAGGCTATTAAGGCATTCGATAAGGCTAAGGAACTGGATCCGAAGAAGGAGTTGGCTAACTGGGGTTACAACCGTTACAATGCCTACTACAACTACTATGGTCCTGATGCTCCTGAGACCAAGAAAGCTGAAGAAGACTACAAAAACTAATCTAACCTTTTTCGCTTTACAACCAAAGATGATGGACCCCTCCGTGAGGAGACGTCCATCATTTTTTTCTGGAAACCTTGTAACTTATTACAATATGCTCATGCTCATAATGTCCCGTAGGTGATCTACAACAAACGTGGGAGCTTGCGGACTTTCCCTGACGTCAACCTCCCAACGGTTAAAGAGCATGGCGTCAAGACCCGCACTGAGAGCACCAAGAATATCGGTCTGCAGGTTGTCGCCAATCATTAATGTTGTCTGACGCTCCGCACCCGACACCTTCAGGGCATAGTCAAAATATAGAGGCGAAGGCTTGTTGACACCGGCATCCTCGCTAAGGATGATGGTGTCGAAATAGTCGCGCAAACCACTTGCTGCCAGCTTCTTGTATTGTACTTCATGGAAGCCGTTACTCGTCATATGCATCCGATAGCCTCGTTCCTTCAGGTAGTCCATCAGTTCGTGAGCACCATCGACGACACCAGGCTTCGAGGCACAGAAATCCAAGAATGTGTCGTTCATCTGAAGTGTGAAATCCTTGAATGCAGATGCAGATTCTTCACTCTGAACTCTTAACGCTTCACTCTTGCATAGTGGTCGTCGAAAACGTTCCATAATCAGATAGTCGCGTGTTATCTCGCCCTTCGAATACCGTCCCCAAAGGTCGATATTCGCCATCCAGTAGCTATCATAGAACACCTGCGGGTCATCAAAGAAACGTTCCAAGTGGAACACGTCGAACGTCTCCCTCAAGGCAATGACGGCATTGCCGTGGGTATCATAGAGTGTATCGTCAAAGTCGACAAACAAGTCTTTGTATTTCATGTTATTATCTACAAATTAAAAATACGCTCCATCAATTGCCATTTCTGGTCAGAGGTACTACCAGGCTTGCAGTCTTGGAAGATGGCAACATAGTCCTCCCATTCTTCTTGTCGTGGCAACGTGGCTAAGCGAGCCATAGCCACATCCCATTCGAAGTCAAGTGGCGTCTCCACAATCATGAACAGGTGATTCCCCAGAATGTATATCTCCATTTCGAGGATACCCACCTGCTGAATACCTTCACGAATCTCTGGCCAGAACTTATATCGGCTGTGAGCCTCCCTGTATTTGGCTATTAGTTCCGGATCATCTTTCAAGTCCAATGTCTGGCAGTAGCGTTTCACCGCCTGCCCATACTCTTTTTGTTTATATCCTTCCACCATATTCTAATTTGTATTACCTTTCTATCACTACACAAAGGTATGGAAAAAATCTGAATTAGAATGGTTTCTTATTTGAAAATGAGCTGGGCGAAGTTGTAGAGGCCGTACTTCCAGACTACGAAGTTGTGATCCTGATCAGGATAGTTGATGAGGGTGCAGGGGATGCCTTTCTCATCGCAGAAGGCCTTGAGCTGTGCACTGTTGTTCATCAGACCGTCTTTGCCGCCGCATACCATCCACAGCAACTTGTTCTCCTTCTTCACCTTCTCCACGTCAGGAATGAGCTGTGCGGCACGCATGGTGTTAGGAGCGGAAGAGAAGCCGCCCACGTAGGCAAACACATCCATGTGGCCAAGTCCGAAGTTGAGTGACTGCCCGCCTCCCATCGACAGACCCGCAATGGCGCGGTGTTCCCTGTCGGTATAGACGCTGAAGTTCTTCTCGATGTAAGGAATGAGGCTGCCGATGAGGTCCTTGTCAAACTCGCCGAATGCTGCGAACGAGCGCATACCAGTTGCACGCGAGTCATCTTTTTGTGCTCGTCCGTTAGGCATGACGACAATCATGTCGGCCACCTTTCCGTCGGCATAGAGGTTGTCCATAATGATGTCGGGCTTGCCACCGTTCTTGTACCATTCGTTCTCGTCGCCACCGATACCATGCAATAGGTAGAGGACGCTGTATTTCTTCTTCGCGTTATACTTGGGTGGCAGATAGACGTTGGCCTTACGGGTCGTGCCTACTGATTCCGACTGGTACTCAATAAGTTTCACAGTACCCTTTGCGATGCCTGTGCGCTCTTGGTCGAAGTCCTGAGGTGCTGCCTTGTACTCATCGAACTTCACGTCGATGTTCTGCGGACGACCAAACATTCCCATCGGGATATTTGGCTCCTGTGCATTGGCTGTCATCATAGTGACAGAAAGCAATGCTGCTAAATAAACGTTCTTCATTTGAATAATTGATTAATATGTTGAAAAAGTAAATGCTATTGATATAGACTGTGTATTGTTCCTTTGGTTTAATCTGATATCAGCAAATCTTACATGTTGAGAAGGAAAAGAAAAACCCCGGAGTCTGTTGGATGAAAAGACTTCCGGGGGCGTATTGAGGAGGTGCCTGGCGGATTCGAACCGCCGTAGACGGTTTTGCAGACCGTTGACTAAGCCACTCATCCAAGGCACCAATCTTGTTAAGCGAGTGCAAAGGTAATACTTTTATTTGGACTGGCCAAATTTTTTGCAGTTTTTTTTCAGTTCACAGTCTTTACATGGGTCTCCATCGCTTCGAAAGGCGTCATATACGCGCCAAGAAGCATAGCCCAATGCAAAAAAAAGGATGATTACTGTCAGAAATAACTGCATGTTTCACATCTCAATTGCGAAGCTTGCGAAGCAAAACCTTATTGATGGCCTGAATCTTCCGACCGCCTTTCTCAATGTCGCGTCCGATGTCTTCGCGTACATTATTAATATTATTAAAGAAGTCGCTGAAGGCATTCAGCACCTGGTTGGGTTGTGCCAAGTCTTCTGGAGCGTCAGGATTGGCCAGAATGCGGACTGCCAGATGTTCGATGTGCACGTCGATGTCGCAGCCCGTCATGATGGGGTCGCCGTCGTAGTGGATGGCACCAGGCTGGGTGCGGTGGATGTGGATGCTGGGCGTGCGGAAGGTATGAATCTTCGAATTGTTGCGCAATGTCTTCATGATGAGGTCGGCAGCAATCTGAGGTGCGTCGAGTGCCGTAAAGGGTTCCATTACGATGACATCCATCAACCCGTCTTTCATGGTTGCACCTGGTGCAATATAGGCGTTGTTGCCATACTGCGACGCATTGGCACAGGCTATGAGGAAGGCTTTGTACTTTCTGGCGCCTGTCTCGTCCTCAACCTCGTAGGTTTCGGGCTTGTATTTCAGTCCCTCCTTCAGCACATTCTCGACATAGGTGATAGGGCCGCGCTTGCCTGCCTCGGCAAACTTTAGGGAGATGAAGGCATCGAAGCCCATGCCGCATGTGCAGAAGAATGGCAGGTCGTTGATAACGCCATAATCGAAGTCCTCAATCTGACAGAGGTTAATCAGCTTGATGGCACGAACAGGATCGAGGGGAATACACAGGTGACGTGCCAAGCCATTGCCCGACCCACAGGGAATAATGCCTAACGCCGTCTTTGTATGAACCAGCGAACGCGCTACCTCGTTGATAGTGCCGTCACCACCTACGGCCACGACGACATCAGTGCCCAGGCTGGCATAGTGGCGGGCTAATTCAGCCGCATGTCCTGCATATTCGGTGAATATGACTTCGGAACTGAAGAGCGTCTTGTCAAGGTGCTCTTCAATCAATTTCGGCATTTCGTCCTTTTCATGTGTGCCCGAAATAGGATTGACGATGAATATGATACTCTTTTTCGTGTCCATTCGTTTGCAAATGTACAAAAAAAGAAGTAAACTGAGGTTGGAAATAAAAGAAATTTGATGAAAATGATTAAATATCTTGATTTTTGTTCTCTATTTCACAAAAAATGTGTAACTTTGCAGTCTGAAAATAATAAATGTGGCTTAGGCTGCACCTGTTTTTATGGGACAACTACAAGAAAAATACAAACTTTATCGTGAGCCTCAGAAGTTTATGGAGGCTGATGTGTACCCCTATTTCCGTGCCATTGAGGGCAAGCAGGGTACTGAAGTTGAAATGGGCGGACACAAGGTTTTGATGTTCGGCTCGAATGCATATACAGGCCTGACGGGCGACCAGCGCATTATCGATGCTGCCAAGGCAGCGCTTGACAAGTATGGCTCTGGATGTGCCGGAAGCCGATTCTTGAACGGGACGCTCGACCTGCACGTACAGTTGGAAAAGGAGATATCGGAGTTCATTGGTAAGGATGATTGCCTGTGCTTCTCGACGGGATTTTCTGTCAATCAGGGCGTTCTGGCGATGGTAGTCGGCAAGGACGACTATATCATCTGTGATGACCGTGACCACGCCAGTATCGTGGACGGTCGCCGTCTTTCTTTTGCCCGCCAGCTGCACTACAAGCACAACGATATGGCCGATCTGGAGCGCGTGCTGCAGAAGTTGCCTTACGAGGCTATCAAGCTCATCGTTGTCGACGGCGTGTTCTCCATGGAGGGCGACCTGTGTAAGCTGCCTGAAATCGTAGAGCTGAAGCATAAGTACAACTGTTCTATTATGGTTGACGAGGCTCATGGCATTGGCGTGTTCGGCAAGGAGGGTAGAGGCGTTTGCGACCATTTTGGACTGACTGACGAGGTAGACCTCATTATGGGTACCTTCTCGAAGTCGTTGGCTTCTATTGGTGGCTTTATCGCTTCTGACTGGGACACCATCAATTTCCTGCGCCACACCTGCCGCACTTACATCTTCTCAGCATCGAACACTCCTGCTGCAACGGCTGCCGCTATGGAAGCCCTGCACATCCTGCAGAAGGAACCTGAGCGTATTCAGGCACTTTGGGACGTTACCCACTATGCTTTGAAGCGTTTCCGCGAAGAAGGCTTTGAGATTGGCGATACCGAGAGCCCCATCATTCCACTCTATGTGCGCGATGTCGACAAGACATTCCTTGTCACTTCACTCGCCTTCAAGGCTGGCGTGTTCATCAACCCCGTCATTCCACCCGCATGTGCTCCTCAGGACACGTTGGTTCGTTATGCCCTCATGGCTACGCATACCAAGGAACAGGTTGACCGTTCTGTCGTTGCATTGAAGAAAATCTTTGTTGAACAGGGTATTATCAAGTAAAATCCCTGATTATTTAGAAATAATTGCGGAAATATTTGCGGGTGTCAAAGAAAATGTGTAACTTTGCAGCCGCAAAAACGAGGTGTAGCGCAGTTGGTAGCGTTCCTGGTTTGGGACCAGGCTGTCGCAGGTTCGAGTCCTGTCACCTCGACTCATTAAAAAGACCGCTTACTTAGCAATAAGTAAGCGGCCCTTTTTCTTTTTCAGTTGATTATTTTATCAAGTCTACTGAGCGCTTCAGGAACTTATCTTATTAGCCCTTGATAAGTTCAACACTTCGTGTTAGGAACTTATCGAGCGCTTCGCCCTTCAGCATGCCGTTCTGTAGCAGGGCCAGGTCGATAAGCTGGTGGACGATGGCATTCTCAGCAGCAAAACTGCTGAGCACGTTTTGCTTCTTGTCCTTCTGCTCCTGGATGGCCTTCTCGGTCTCAGCCTTCATGTCCTTGTCGTCCTGTGTCAGTTCCTCAGGCTTCTTCTTGTCTTGGGCCTGACGGATGGCAGCGAGACGGGCTTCCTGACCTTTCAACTCACTCTCGATAGGCTTCAGGGCTTCGTCGGTGTTGGTCTTGCAGTCGTCGAGTACACGCTTGACCAACGGATGGTCGGCGTTCAGCACCAGGTTCAGCGAATCAGGCATCTGAGCATAGAAGTTCATGCCCTGCTGGAAGCGGCTCATCTCCTTCATGCGGCGCATCCACTCGTTCTGCGTGATGACTACAGGACGCTGGTTCTCACCCAGGCTTTGCACCTCAACCATGAATTCCGTCTTCTCCATCTTTGGCATTTGCGAACGGAATACCTGTGACAAATTGGCAGACTCGTCCTCCGAGAGGTTCGACTTGGGTGCGTCGTCCTTCACGATGAGGCGGTCGATGATGTCAGAATCGACACGTGTGAAGCGGCTCTTCTCGAACTTCTGCTCCAACATCTGGATGGCAGGCACGTCAAGCTGGCCGTCAAGCAGCAATACCGAGTAGCCCTTATCCTTGGCACCCTGAATATAGCTGTACTGCTCCTCCTTGTCCGTAGCATAGAGGTAGATGAGGTTGTCGTCCTTGTCCTTCTGGGCCCCTTCAATCAAGGCCTTGTATTCGTCGAAGGTGAAGTACTTGCCCTCGGTGTCCTTCATCAGGGCAAAGTCCTTGGCACGGTCGTAGAAACTCTCTTCGCTCAGCATGCCGTAGTTGATGAAGAGCTTCAGGTCGTCCCACTTCTCTTCGTACTGCTTGCGGTCCTCCTTGAAGATAGCCTGCAGGCGGTCGGCCACTTTCTTCGTGATGTAGGTCGAAATCTTCTTCACCTCGCGGTCGCTCTGCAAGTAGCTGCGGCTGACGTTCAGAGGAATATCGGGTGAGTCGATGACACCATGCAACAGTGTCAGGAACTCAGGCACAATGCCCTCCACCTGATCGGTGACGAACACCTGGTTGCAGTAGAGTTGAATCTTGTTGCGCTG
>Ga0265298_10002155_pt1 | contig 27937 bp, 20 predicted proteins | sample AusTroGonzalo_MG_3_FD_193486 | JGI IMG/M metagenome (GOLD analysis project Ga0265298, IMG submission 193486) | Bovine rumen microbial communities from tropical cattle in Woodstock, Queensland, Australia - Gonzalo_01 | ecosystem: Host-associated > Mammals > Digestive system > Stomach > Rumen ...
GAAGAAGATTCTCGTCGACGGTAAGGAGTTCATGACTGGCGACACGAAGACCGCCATGAAGAACCTGCCCACGAACATCATCGACCGCATCAAGGCCTACGACCAGCAGAGCGACCTCGCCCGTGTGTCGGGTATCGAGGACGGTGAAGAGCAGACGGTGCTCGACTTCGGCATCAAGGCTGGCATGAACAGGGGCTTCATGATGAATGCCGACCTTGCCGCCGGTACGAAACACCGTTATGCAGGCCGTGTCTTCGGCGGTTGGATGAAGGACGATATGAAGGTGTTCGTCATGGCCAATGCCAACAACACCAACGACATGGGCTTCCCCGGTGGTGGAGGTGGCGGACGGTTCGGAGGAGCACGCCAGGGACTGAACGCCACAAAGATGGTCGGTGCGAACCTGAACTATGAGAAGACCGACAAGTTCAAGCTCGACGGCAGCGTGCGCTGGAATCACAGCGACGGTGACGTCTTCTCTAAGAGCAACGTGGAGAATTTCTTCAGTCAGTCCACCTCGTCGTGGGAAAACAGCGTCAGCCAGCGATTCTCCCGTTCCAACCAGTGGAATGCCCAGATGCGCCTGGAGTGGCAGCCCGACTCGATGACCAATATCATGTTCCGTCCCAACGCCCGCTATAACTCCAACGACGGCGAGAACACCAGCCAGAGCGCCACTTTTTCGGAGAATCCGTACAACTATGTCGATGACCCCCTGACGGAGATCCAGGCCCTGATCGGCAAGGACATCACCAAGAACTACAATATCAGCGACGGTATCAGCTACAGCGATACGAAGAGCGTGGGAGGAAGGTTGCAGTTCAACCGCCGCCTGAACAACTCGGGCCGCAACATTACCGTGCAGTTGAACGGTAACTGGAGCGAGGGCGTCAGCAAGTCGATGACGAACAATTACATCTACCTGTTCACCACCAGCGATACGACGATCACCAACCGCTACAGTGTCACGCCCGAGGACAAGTGGAGCTACAGCATCCGCACCTCCTACAGCGAGCCTCTCTGGCGTCAGGTCTATCTGCAGTTCAGCTATACCTATAATTATAGCTACACCAAGAGCGACCGTCTCATGTACAGCCTCATAGGTGTGGACTACAGCAGTATCGTGCCGCAGTACCGCAACTGGGACGCCTATCTCTTAAAGCTTCCCAATCCCTTGGATACCTACGAGGACAAGGACCTGAGCCGGTACTCGGAATACAAGAACTACAACCATACGCTCGAACTGATGCTGCGCGTCGTCCGTAAGTCCTATAACCTCAACGTCGGTTTCCAGGTGCTTCCCCAGAAGACGCACTTCATCCAGAATTATCAGGGCATCTATGCCGATACCGTGCGTACCGTGACCAATATCACACCGACCCTCGACTTCCGCTGGAAGAAGTCGCAGACAGGCCAGTTGCGCTTCACCTATCGCGGCCGTACCCAGCAGCCCTCGATGAGCGACCTGCTCGATATCGTCGACGACAGCAATCCCTTGCGCATCACACGTGGTAACCCCGGTCTGAAGCCTTCGTTTACGCAGAACTTCAACCTCTTCTACAATGATTACTTCCAGAAGCACCAGCGGGCTGTGATGACCTTCGTGAACTTCTCGACGACCAGTAACTCCGTATCGAACAAGACCACCCTCAACACCGAGACCGGTGGTACGGTTACACGTCCTGAGAACATCAACGGCAACTGGAACGGCAACCTCGGCTTCATGTTCAACACCGCCATCGACTCGGCAGCCTACTTCAACGTCAACACGTTCACCAACCTGAGTTATGCCCACAACGTCGGTTACGTGAGCGTCAACAGCCTCCAGGATTCGGAGGAGAGTGTCACCAACACTTTAGGCGTCGGTGAGCGTCTGGCAGCCAGCTACCGTAACGACTGGCTCGAGGTCGAGCTCAACGGCTCCCTGAACTACAACCGTTCGCGCAGTGAACTGCAGCCGAACAACAACCTCGACACCTGGCAGTTCACCTACGGCGGTATGGTCGGCATCACCGCACCCTGGGGCACGTCGTTCACCACGAACCTGAATATGCAGAGCCGTCGTGGTTATACCGACAACTCGATGAACACCAACGAACTCATCTGGAACGCCCAGGTGTCGCAGAGCTTCCTCAAGGGTAAGGCCCTCACCATCTCGCTCCAGCTCTACGACATCTTGCACGAGCAGTCCACCGTCAGCCAAATCATCAATGCCTCCCAGCGCAGTGATACCGAGTATAACGCCATCACCAGCTACGGTATGGTTCACGTCATCTATCGTCTGAACCTCTTCGGCGGCCGTGGTGCCTTCGGTGGTCCTGGTGGTCCTGGCGGTCCTGGTTCCCGTGGCGGCCGTGGCGGTCGTGGCGGATTTGGCGGTGGCGGTCCCCGTGGCGGAGGCTTCGGCGGTGGCTTCGGAGGTGGTCCCCGTGGCGGTAGGTACTAAGACAAACCGTAATACATATTGCGTAATAAAAATACCGATATTCATGCATAATGTGCGAAAAATGGCACATTCTGCATGATTTTTATTAGCAAAAGTCAAAATTTTGCGTCATTTTGCAAATTATTTCTTATTATTTGTTGTTCATTATTCATTATTTATTATCTTTGCGGCCAAAATTAGAATCAACTGTAAAATGGGACAAGTAATCAAACCCCTGCACTATGAGGCCTTGCTCGATACGAAGCAGACCGAGCAGGGCATCAAGCTTATTAAGGATTTCTTTCAGCAGAACCTCTCCACAGAGCTCCGTCTGCGTCGTGTCACAGCCCCCCTGTTCGTCCTTAAAGGACTGGGTATCAACGATGACCTGAACGGCGTGGAACGTGCCGTCACCTTCCCCATCAAGGATCTGGGCGACGCACAGGCTGAGGTCGTACACTCACTGGCCAAGTGGAAGCGCCTGTCGCTGGCCGAGTACCAGATCGAGCCGGGCTACGGCATCTATACCGACATGAACGCCATCCGAGCCGATGAGGAACTCGACAACCTCCACTCGCTCTATGTCGACCAGTGGGACTGGGAGGCCGTCATCCGTCGTGAAGACCGTACGCTGTCGTTCCTCAAGAACGTTGTCGAGCGCATCTATGCCGCTATCCGTCGCACGGAGTACCTCACCTGTGAGACCTATCCCCAGCTCAAGGCCTTCCTGCCTGAGAAGATCCACTTCATCCATGCCGAGGAGCTGTTGAAGATGTATCCCGACAAGACGCCCAAGGAGCGCGAGGATGCCATCTGCGAGGCCTACGGTGCTGTCTTCATCATCGGCATCGGCGGTAAGCTCTCCAATGGCGAGAAGCACGATGGCCGTGCCCCCGACTACGACGACTGGTCCACCATCGCCGAGAACGGCAAGATGGGACTCAACGGCGATATCCTCATCTGGTATCCCATCCTGGGCCGCAGCTTCGAGCTCTCGTCCATGGGTATCCGTGTGGACAAGGAGAGTCTGCTGCGCCAGCTGAAGCTCGAGCACCAGGAGGAACGCGAACAGCTCTACTTCCATCAGCAGCTGCTCAACGACCGTCTGCCCCTCTCCATCGGTGGCGGTATCGGTCAGAGCCGTCTTTGCATGGTGCTTCTCCACAAAGGCCATATCGGCGAGATCCAGGCATCCATCTGGCCCGACGACATGCGTCGCGAGTGCAAGGCCCTCGGCATGAACCTTATCTGAAGTCACTCAGCAAGATGATGCTTTAAATTCCCCTTTACAAGCCTTGAGAATCACTTTTTCAAGGCTTGTCTTTTAACTTTACAACGCCTGTCACAAGGGTGCCAGTGCGCAAGTTTTTATGTGTTTTTCCCATAAAAGCATTGTTATATGGGAAAAAAGGATTAAATTTGCAGTCGATAAGAACGATAATCGTTTCTTGCAATTCGAGAAAATCGCAAATATGAGTCGGAAAATCGTTATAGTTGGTGGCGACAGCCTTCCTGCTTTGGTCATGCAACAACAAGGAGACGCAGACGCGTGAGGAGGCTGTCAGTGTAAGAACCTGAAACCATAGGCAAATCCCGCGGAAGGCGGAACATGTTTAATAGGAAGCTGTGCAGGGGATGCCGGCGGCGATGACACGGTCGCGGATGGCATCAAGTTGTTCGCGGGTGGCCTTGAGGAGTCCCTCGGTAGGCGTCTCACGGTCGATGGTGTAGATCATCACCTGCTGGGGCTTGATGGCTTTGACAGCCTCGAGCCATGGACCGACATACTCCTCCCCCGTATTATCTACCGACTCCTGACTACCGACTCCTGACTCCTGTCTCGTGACCTCACCCCTCATGAACATCGTCTGGATGATGATGTGCCCATTGAAGGCCTTCATGCGCTCGATGATCTTTTCTACGTCGTAGGTGCCGTTCGGATGGTCCACCTTATTAATATATTCCGGGTCGACGGTGTCGAGCTTCAGGATGTTGTTGTCCACCCGCATCAGCGCATCGTGTACAGCCAAGCGGTGGATCATGGTGGAGTTGCTCAGTACAGAGACCTTCGCCTTCGGACAATACTGGTTACGCAGGCGGATGACGTCGTCGATGATCTCGGCGAAGTGGGGATGGCAGGTGGGCTCACCATTGCCGGCAAAGGTGAGCACGTCGGGCAGCTGACCCTCAGCGGTCATCTGCAGCAGTTTCTCCTCCAGTCTGGCTGCCACTTCTTCCCGTGTTGGCAGGGGAAGGGTAGGGCGGTGATCCTCGTTGAAGCCACACTCGCAGTAGATGCAGTCGAAGGAGCACACCTTCCCGTCGGCAGGCAGGAGGTTGATGCCCAATGAGATGCCCAGCCGGCGACTATGAACGGGGCCGAATATGGGCGAAGGATAGATAATTGTACTCATAACGGCTGCAAAGATAGCACTTTTTTAGACAAAAGAAAAAGCGATTCTGTCTAAAAAAACTTAAAAAGTAAATCTGTCTAAGAAAAAAGTAGTACCTTTGCAGCCGAATTCAAAAGATTACGTACGTAAACCTACATGAAAAGACGACGTGAGAAGACTGGCCGCCGGCAGGGTGTGCAGTTGGTGACCTTATGTATCAGTACAGCGATGGTGCTTGTGCTGTTGGGGTTGGTGGTGTTCTCTGTGCAGACCTCGCGCAACCTGTCGCAGTGGGTGAAGGAGAACCTGACAGTGACGGTCGTGCTCAACGACGAGGTGAGCGTAGGCGATGCCAAGCAATTCCAGCAAGACCTCATCCACAGGCCGTTCTCGAAGGAGGTCCATTATGTCAGCCGTGAACAGGCTCTGAAGGAACAGACGGAAGCGATGGGCTCTGATCCATCGGAGTTCCTGGGCATGAACCCGTTCCCGGCAACACTCGAGTTGCAGCTGCACTCCGACTATGCCAACGCCGACTCGCTGGTGTGGATCAGTGAAGAGCTCAGGAAGAACTCGAAAGTGACGGATGTGGCCTATCAGGTGGATCTGATGGACAGTGTGAACCGTAACCTTGCAAAGGTGAATATCCTTTTGCTGGTGCTGGCCGTGCTGTTGACGTTCATCTCGTTCTCGCTCATTAATAACACGGTGCGTCTGAGTGTCTATTCGCGCCGCTTCCTGATTCACACGATGAAGCTGGTAGGGGCCTCGTGGGGCTTCATCCGTCGGCCGTTTATGAAACAGGGAATGCTTGTGGGCATCCTTGCCGCCCTGATTGCCATCGCAGTGTTGGGTGGTGGCATCTATGCGCTTTACTATTACGAGCCTAATATCCTGATGATCATCACCTGGCGTGAACTGGTCATCACGGCTCTGGCTGTGCTGGTGTTCGGACTGGTCATCACGCTGACGTGTTCCTACATCTCCGTGAACCGTTTCCTCCGCATGCCTCCTGGCGAACTGTATAAGATTTAAAGTGAAAAGGTGAAAAAGTGAAATAATATGGATAAAAGAAATTTTGCATTTGACAAGACAAACTTCATCCTGCTGGCCATCGGCATGGCAGTGGTGGTCATCGGTCTTCTGCTGATGACGGGTCCGGCATCTTCGGATACTGCCTATGAACCCGATATCTTCAGCGCTCGTCGTATCAAGGTAGCCCCGGTGGTATGTCTGCTGGGCTTCGTGTCGATGATCTATGCGGTCATCCGCAAACCAAAGGGGAAGTAAAGAAAAGAATTTTTATAGTATTATTTTGATGGATTGGATAGAAGCCTTGATCCTGGGCATTATACAGGGTCTTACAGAGTACCTGCCTGTCAGCAGTAGCGGTCACCTGGCTATCGGCCAGGCGCTCTTCGGCATGCAGGATGGTGAGGAGAATCTCATGTTTACCGTGGCAGTACACGTGGCCACGATCTTGTCGACGCTGGTCGTCCTTTGGAAGGAGATTAGCTGGATCGTGAAGGGTGTGTTCAAATTTGAAATGAATGCAGAGACGAAATACTTCCTGAACATCCTGGTGTCGATGATTCCCGTCGGCATCGTGGGTGTGTTCTTCAAGGATCAGGTGGAGGAAATCTTCGGTTCTGGCCTGCTGATTGTGGGCTGTTGCCTGCTACTGACGGCAGCACTGCTGATCTTCTCCTATTTTGCCCGTCCGCGTCAGAAAGAGCATATCTCTTGGAAAGACGCCTTTGTGATAGGTATCGCACAGGCCTGTGCCGTGCTGCCTGGCCTCTCACGTTCAGGCTCTACCATCGCGACAGGATTGATGCTGGGCAACAAGAAAGAGAAACTGGCACAGTTCTCGTTCCTCATGGTAATACCGCCCATTCTGGGAGAGGCCCTGCTCGATGTGATGAAGGCCATGAAAGGTGAGGCTGTGATGGGCAGTATCGGAACCGTACCTCTTTTGGTAGGTTTTGTGGCCGCTTTCCTCTCAGGCTGTCTGGCCTGTAAGTGGATGATTGACATCGTGAAGCGTGGCAAACTGATTTATTTCGGTATCTATTGTGCCATCATCGGTGTCGTGACTATTCTGCTGAGTTTATAGAAGGCATGAACTTTAACGAGGGCGCCTACATCTATATCAACAAACCCTATCGCATGACGAGCTTTGGGGCACTGGCACACATCCGTTATCTGGTGTCGAAACGGCTTCATGTGAAACGGGTGAAGATGGGACATGCCGGCACCCTCGACCCGCTGGCTACCGGTGTGCTGATCCTCTGCACGGGGAAGGCCACCAAACAGATTGAGACGCTGCAACTCCACACGAAGGAGTATACGGCTACCCTGCAGTTAGGGGCTACCACGCCAAGCTACGATATGGAGCACGCCGTGGATCAGACCTATCCGACGGCGCATATCACCCGGGAACTGATTCTCGGGACACTGCCACGCTTCGTGGGCGATATCATGCAGGTGCCTCCTGCTTTCTCCGCCTGTATGGTGGCTGGTGACAGGGCCTACGACCTCGCCCGTAAAGGGCAGGAGGTGGCACTTGCCGCGAAGCCTGTACGTATCGATGAACTCGAACTGACGCACTTCGACCCTACGACGATGCAGATGTCCATTCGTGTGGTCTGTGGCAAAGGCACCTATATCCGTTCGTTGGCCCGTGACATCGGTGAGGCTTTGGGCAGCGGTGCCTATCTGACGGCCCTCTGTCGTACCCGTGTGGGTGATGTCCGTATAGAGGACTGCCTCACGTTCGATGATTTTCCACAATGGTTAGAAAAAAATATTGATTAATATATGAAGTTATCACAGTTTAAGTTTAGGCTCCCTGAGGAGCTGGTCGCCCTAGAGCCCACCGCTCATCGCGACGAGTGCCGGCTGATGGTCCTCCATCGCAAGAGTGGCAAGATCGAGATGACCAAGCAGGATGAGGAAGGCAACGACCTGAAAGACGAAGAAGGTAATCCTGTCTATCTCGACTTCCGCAACATTCTCGACTACTTCGACGAGGACGACACGTTCATCTTCAACGATACGAAGGTGTTCCCTGCTCGTCTCTATGGTACGAAGGAGAAGACCGACGCCAAGATCGAGGTGTTCCTGTTGCGTGAGCTGAACCGTGACCTCCGCCTCTGGGACGTGCTCGTGGAACCAGCCCGTAAGATCCGTATAGGCAATAAGCTCTTCTTCGAGGACGATGGCCCGATGGTAGCAGAGGTCATCGACAATACCACGAGCCGCGGACGTACGCTGCGATTCCTCTATGACTGTCCCCACGACGAGTTCAAGCACGAACTCTTCGCCCTGGGTGAAGCCCCGTTGCCACGCTATATCATCGACCGTCGTCCCGCCGTACCGGAGGATATGGAACTGTTCCAGACCATCTACGCCCAGAAAGAGGGCGCCGTCACAGCTCCTGCCACAGGTCTGCATTTTAGCCGTGAGCTGATGAAGCGAATGGAGATCCGTGGCATCAACTTCGCCTATATCACCCTGCACTGCGGACTCGGCAACTTCGACTCTATTGAAGTGGAGGATCTGACGAAGCACAAGATGTCATCTGAACAGATGTTCGTTGAAAAGGAGGCCTGTGAGATCGTGAACCGCACGAAGGAGGCTGGTCACCGTGTGTGTTGTGTCGGCGTGAGCACAGCCCGTGCCACAGAGAGTGCCGTGGGTACCGACGGACTGTTGAAGGAGTTCGAGGGCTGGACCAATAAGTTCATCTTCCCACCCTATGAGTTCGGCATGTCCAACGCCCTCGTCGCCAATTTCTACCATCCGGAGTCTCCGATGATGATGATCCAGGCATCGTTTGGTGGCTACGACAATGTGTACAAGTGCTACAACCAGGCCGTGAAGAACGGGTATAAGTTCGGATGTTTCGGCGATGCGCTGTTGATTGTGGATGATTAAGGAGAGAAGGAGATATGATTCACAAGGTCTATCTGGGTCTGGGGAGTAACCAGGGCGACAGGGCCGCAAAGCTGGCGAAGGCCATAGAGCTGATAAACGAGCGGGTAGGGCCAGTTATCCGCCAGTCGTCTGTCATCGAGACAGAGCCCTGGGGATTCCTGTCGGGCAACAAGTTCCTCAATTGTGCCGTCTACTGCGAGACGGTGCTCCTGCCCCGTCAGGTGCTCCAGATCACCCAGCAGATAGAGCGTGAACTCGGACGTCATCATAAGGGCAAGGGCTATCGCGACCGTCCCATCGACATCGACATCCTTCTCTACGACGATCTGAACATCGACACGCCGGACCTCCAGATTCCCCATCCGCTGATGTATGAGCGCGACTTTGTGATGATACCCCTCAACGAGATCAAACAATAAAAACAAATTAGAATAACTAAAAACAAATCAAAATGAAAAGATTATGTACTTATGTGCTTCTGTCTAAAAAGACGATCATCCTGTCCATTTGTCTGTGTGTGTGCTTATGTATGACCGCCCAGAACCCCTATAAGAAGTATACGGAGAACCTGCCCTTTGAGATGCCCGAAGTGAAGGCGCCTGTCATCCCCGACACCAAGGTATGCCTGAAAGACTTCGGTGCCGATCCTACAGGCATCAGCCTCTGTACCGATGCCTTTGTCAAGGCTGTCGATGGCCTGACAGCGAAGGGTGGGGGACATCTGATCGTTCCTGCTGGAGTGTGGCTTACGGGCCCCATCGTGCTCAAGAGCAACATCGACCTCCATCTCGAGATGGGCGCTGTCATCCGGTTTGCTGCTGACGAGCGTCTTTATCCCATCATCAAGACCTCGTTCGAGGGACTCGATACCCGTCGTTGTCAGTCGCCCCTCTCTGCCGTGGGGGCCACAAACATCTCCATTACGGGTGAGGGCGTCATCGATGGTAATGGTCAGTACTGGCGTCCCGTCAAGCGTCCGAAGGTGTCGGAAGGCATGTGGAAGGATGTCATCAGACGTCCGGGTGGCATCCAGTTGCGTGATGACTATTGGGTGCCCTCTGAGAGCTACGCCCGTGGTGAGAAGGGTGCCGAACTCAACGTACCCGCAGCCAAGACCGATGAGGAGTGGAATGCCATCCACCGTTTTCTCCGTCCCGTGATGATCAGTTTGGTCAGTTGTAAGAACGTCCTGCTGCAGGGTGTCATCTTCCAGAACTCCCCCGCCTGGAACATCCATCCGCTGATGTGTGAGAATATTATTATAGATAATGTACTCGCGCGCAACCCCTCCTTCGCCCAGAATGGCGATGCCCTCGACCTCGAGTCGTGCAAGAACGCCCTTATCGTCAATTCCCGTTTCGATGCGGGTGACGATGGCATCTGCATCAAGAGCGGTAAGGATGCCGATGGCCGCAGGCGTGGTAAGCCTTGTGAGAATGTGGTTGTTGACGGTTGTACCGTCTTTGCCGGTCATGGCGGCTTCGTCGTGGGTTCCGAGATGAGTGGTGGCGTGCGTAACTTCATGGTTTCCAACTGCCAGTTCCTCGGTACTGACGTGGGCTTGCGCTTCAAGTCGAAGCGTGGTCGTGGCGGCATCGTCGAGAACATTTACATCCGAAACATCTCGATGATGGATATCATCACCGATGCCATCACGTTTAATATGTACTATGGAGGCAAGTCAGTCTCAGAGGTGAAGGCTGCAGGTATCGTACCCGATAATACCACTCCGGCACCTGTCGACGAGACCACTCCCGTCTTCCGTAATATCTTTATTGAGAATGTTGTCTGCAATGGCGCTGGCCGTGCGATGGAGTTCAATGGCCTCCCAGAGATGCCCATCGACAATATCCGTCTGAAGAACATCACCATCCGTGCCCATGAGGATGCCGTGTTCCATAACGTTACTGATAACGTTGTTCAGGAGGAAGTAAAAATAATAAAGGTCTGCGATTAGCAGACCTTTATTATTTTTTTACTTGCGGAGGCCGAGGGCCTTGATGATCGCACGATAACGATTGATATCGTTATTGTAGAGATACTTCAGCAACTTGCGGCGCTTACCGACGAGCATCGTCAGCGAACGGGCGGTGTTGTGGTCCTTGTGGTTCTTCTTCAGGTGCTCTGTCAGGTGAGAGATGCGATAACTGAAGAGGGCAATCTGTGCCTCTGCAGAACCAGTGTCGGTAGTGCTCTTGCCATACTGACCGAAGATCTCCTGCTTCTTGGCTTTGTCTAAATACATAATTTTTAATGTGATTAAATGTTGTTTGCAAATACATCCTTCAGACGCGATTCTGGCCTAATCACCAGCCGGTTTTACGTCGTCGGATGCCCCGGATTTTCCGAAATGCGGCTGCAAAGGTACTACATTTTCCCTGTTCAACCAAATATTTATGGCACGAATTACACGAATTGCACGAAAAAATGACCACTTTTTGCAAAATATTCGTTTAATTCGTGTAATTCGTGCCTAAAAATGTGTAATTTTGCACCCGCAAATAAAGGAAATGACTATGCAGGATATCAGGAATATCGCAATTATTGCGCATGTAGACCACGGTAAGACGACACTCGTGGACAAGATGATGCTCGCAGGCAATCTCTTCCGTGAGGGACAGAACCTCAGCAATCAGGTGTTGGATGCTAACGACCTGGAGCGTGAGCGGGGCATCACCATTCTTTCAAAGAATGTCAGTATCAACTGGAAGGGCGTCAAGATCAATATCATCGACACCCCGGGACACTCCGACTTCGGTGGTGAGGTGGAGCGCGTGCTCAACATGGCCGACGGCTGTCTGTTGCTCGTCGATGCCTTCGAGGGGCCTATGCCCCAGACGCGCTTCGTACTCCAGAAGGCCCTTCAGATAGGTCTCAAGCCCATTGTCGTGGTGAACAAGGTTGACAAGCCCAACTGTCGTCCTGAGGAGGTCTATGAGATGGTGTTCGACCTCATGTTCTCCCTCAACGCCACCGAGGACCAGCTTGACTTCCCCGTTGTCTATGGCTCTGCCAAGAACGGTTGGATGGGTGAGGACTTCCGCAAGCCCACCGACAACATCACCTATCTGTTGGATAAGATCATCGAGGTGATTCCTGCCCCCAAGCAGATTGAGGGTACCCCGCAGATGCTCATCACCTCGCTCGACTATTCGAGCTATCAGGGCCGTATTGCCGTGGGACGTGTTCATCGTGGCACCCTGAAGGACGGCATGCAGGTGACCATTGCCCATCGTGACGGTCGTCTTGAGAAGACGAAAATCAAGGAACTTCACACCTTCGAGGGCATGGGACACGTGCGCACTGACTCTGTGGACTGTGGCGATATCTGTGCTGTCATCGGACTGGAGAAATTTGAGATTGGCGATACCATCTGTGACCTGGAGAACCCTGAACCCCTGGCTCCCATTGCCATCGATGAGCCCACCATGTCGATGCTCTTCACCATCAACGACTCGCCCTTCTTCGGCAAGGAAGGCAAGTTCGTCACCTCGCGCCATATCAACGACCGCTTGGAGAAGGAACTCGAGAAGAACCTCGCCTTGCGTGTTGAGCCTTTCGAGGACTCCACTGATAAGTGGATTGTCTCAGGCCGTGGTGTGCTTCACCTCTCTGTGCTTGTCGAGACCATGCGTCGTGAGGGCTATGAACTGCAGGTGGGACAGCCTCAGGTCATCTATAAGGAGATCGACGGTAAGAAGTGTGAACCCATAGAGGAACTGACCATTAACGTGCCCGAGGAGTTCTCTTCGAAGATGATCGACATGGTCACCCGTCGCAAGGGTGAGATGACGTCGATGGAGTCTCAGGGCGAACGCGTCAACATCGAGTTCGACATCCCTTCGCGTGGTATCATCGGGTTACGTACTAACGTGCTAACGGCCAGTCAGGGCGAGGCCATCATGGCCCACCGTTTCAAGGAGTATCAGCCTTACAAGGGTGAGATAGAGCGTCGTGTTAACGGTTCGATGATCTCCATGGATACAGGCAACGCCTTTGCCTATGCCATCGACAAACTGCAGGATCGTGGTAAGTTCTTCATTGATCCGGGCGAGGATGTCTATGCTGGTCAGGTGGTGGGCGAACATGTCCACGACAATGACCTCGTGGTCAATGTCTGCAAGGCCAAGCAGCTCACGAATGTCCGTGCCTCAGGTACCGACGAGAAGGCCCGTATCATCCCCAAGACGGTCATGTCGCTCGAGGAGTGTCTCGAATACATCAAACAGGACGAACTCGTCGAGGTCACCCCGAAGTCGATGCGTATGCGCAAAACCATCCTCGACCACGACCAGCGCAAGAAATATAATATCCAGCGAGGATAGAGTGATGTTCGCATCGGCAGCCGATGCGTAATTATCCAAAATGAACTATGGCGTGTTAGTCACTAACACGCCATTGCTCGTTCATAAAACAATCTTTTTTACGATTGAAACTAATACACTGTTTTAATGGCTCGGTTAAATTTTTTTTAATATCTCGGTTATGATGTGGTTATGATTTCTGGTTGCAAAGATACTAATATTAACTGAATGAAAGTGTGAAATATTCAATAATGGTGTGAAATGTACACTAATAGGGTGTGAAAATTATGGTAAATTTCACACATTTTCGCTTGTTATTTCAGATTATTCTTGTATCTTTGCACCGGTTATGTCACAAATGCAGTTTACAGGGTTCCTGCTCATGGTGCTTCTCACCGTGAAATTGATGTCGCTGTCCGTCAGGTCGGTGGGTAGGGAGACGTTGAACCATGTACGGTGGCTGATGGTAGGTTGTACGGCTCTGCTCGGCCTGCAGTTTCTGGCGCAGATAGTGCTGGGACTGCGCACGACAGGGCATGTCGCCCAGGCTGTAGCGCTGAACGTGGCATGTTTCATTCCCTGTTCGGCGATGATGTCGTTGGCGATCTTGTATCTGTTGCGGGAATGGCGTGTGACATGGCTCGACCGATGGATTGGCCTCTTCGCGTGGATTCCCGCATTGGCATTATTGTATATCGGTTTGTCGACAGACGGTCATCCGCTGATGGCGAAAGAGATGCAGGTATCGTGGCCACAGATTGGGTCAACCTTGTTCTTTGCGGGTCTGCAACTGTATTATTTCATACGTCACATGTATGAGATGCAGCAACTGCACCGTGCCCTGGACGGCTATTTCGACCGTGATGCCTACGGTATGCTGAGATGGATGAGGACGAGCATCATCCTTCTGGCATTGATGGCACTCTTCGCCCCTATTGTGATCTTCTCCAATAGCTTACCTCTGGCGCTCTACGGCTTGTTTACCCTCTGTGGCTTCTTCTATTTCGTCGACAGCTTCGGTCTCTACGTGGTCAGTTCGTCTGCCAAGCATGTGATGGAGGCCGATCAGAATGCGAGGAAAGAGGAAGAGGTGGCAGCGGAGATGACAGACAAGCAGCCCGACGACTCAGAGATCGACCAGCGGATCGTACATGCCGTGGAAAGGTGGATTGAATGTGGCGGCTATCTGAAGAGCGGCATGAATATGCCCAGTGTGGCCTCGGAGATCGGTATTCCACAATATCAGTTGTCGGGTTGGCTCAGACGGCAGAACTGTAAGTACAGTGAGTGGATGACGTCTCTGCGTATCGAGGAGGCGAAGCGGGTCATTAAGTCCCATCCGGACTGGAGCAACGAAAGCGTTGCGGAACACTGTGGTTTCAGCGACCGTACATATTTCCAGAAGAAATTCAAAGAAAAGACGGGTATGACGCCTGCCGACTATTTGAACTCCCATTAGTCAGCAATAAAAACAGATAAGAAGATATGGAAGTTATTCAGAGTTTTACCATTGACCATACCCATCTGAAGCCGGGTATCTATGTGTCGCGTGAGGATAAGGGCTTCACTACATTCGACCTGCGTATCACAGAACCCAACAAGGAGCCTGCCGTGGCACCGGCAGCCATCCACAGTATAGAACACCTGATGGCCACGTGGTTCCGTAACTCGCGGGTTAAGGACGATGTGGTGTATGTGGGTCCGATGGGGTGTCTGACGGGCATGTACATCGTCATGACGGGCACGTATTCGGTGGAGGACATGCGCCAGCTGACCATCGAGTGCTTAGAATGGATCCTCACCCAGAACGAGGTGCCTGCTACGACGCCTGAGACGTGTGGCAACTACCTCTTGCACGACCTGCCGATGTGCCATTGGGAGTGCCGTCGTTATCTGGACCGTCTGAGGAATGACTTCCATTCCGAGTACTCGAAACTACAGGTGACACTCAGCGATGGAAGTCAGTTCTTCGACGCGTAGGGCTTAGAGGCTCTCGATGAAAGTCTTGGTGACCTGGAAGGATTTCTCGGCGACCGTGTCCCAGAAATTATGGTATTGTGAGGCGTCTGTGTCTCGCAGTGGGATGTCGCTGATAAGTCGGAAGGAGATGAACGGCACCTTATATATATAACATACCTGCGCGATAGCACACGACTCCATATCCACAGCCTTCGCATCCGGGAAGTGTCTTACAATCTCGCACATCTTCTCCTTCGAATCCACAAACCAGTCGCCGGTGACGATCAGTCCGGGCTTCGCACCTGTCAACTTGGCTTTCTCCAACAGATACGGGTCGGCCTGATAGCGGACGGGCAGTCCCTGCACTTGTCCAAACACCGTTGTGTCGTCGATGGCTTTGCCACAATACACGTCATGGTAGGTGAGTTCAGAACTTACCACCACATCCTGCAGGTTGATGTCATCACCATTGCCACCGGCACATCCGCTGGAGATGATGCAGTCTGGCTTGTACTGGCGGATCATCTCCACGGTCTGTATGGCAGCGTTGACGGTGGCAATGCCGCTCTTTTGCAGAATCACTTTGTCTTCAGAAAATAATGGACGGAGCTGCTTCAGTTCCTTGTCCATTGCTACAATCATTCCTATCTTCATATTTTCCTTAATTTACCTTTTCACTTTTTCACCTTTCTTTGTCGGACGGCCTCGAACATGAGGATGGCTGCACTGACACTGACGTTGAGGGAGTCGAGGCGCCCAAGCATCGGGATGCGGATATGGGCATCGGCAGCCTCGCGCCACTGTCGGGTGAGTCCTGTGGATTCCGTGCCCATCACGATGGCCGTGGCTGGGCGCATGTCGTAGTCGTAATATTCATACGAGTCCTGCAACTGGGCCGTCAGAATGCGGATACCCCTTTCCTTGAGGAAGGCGATGCACTCCTGCGAGGTACAGACAGCTGTCGGCACCGTGAAAACAGCCCCGATACTGGCTCTGATCAAGTTGGGGTTATAGAGGTCTGTCAGTGGGTCGCAGACGATCACGGCATCCACATTGGCGGCATCGGCACTGCGCAGGATGGCTCCCAGGTTGCCGGGCTTCTCCACACTCTCGAGGACGACGATTAAAGGATTGTTTATAGTTGATAGTATACAGTTTACAGATGATATGTTATGGCCTTTCATTTTGACCACAGCAATCATTCCTTCTGTTGAACCACGATATGCCATCTTCTCATACACTTGCGGTGAAACTATAACGGGTTTCTTCCCTCCTGTGTAATTATCTGTAAGCTGTAAACTATCAACAGTAAACAATTCCATCACCTCATACCCGCCTTCAATACAATGCTCAATCTCCCTTTGTCCCTCCACGACGAAGAGACCTTCCTGTCGGCGGAGCGATGACTTCTGCTGCAGGGCCACAACATGTTTGATGCGGGCGTTCTGGACGCTGGTAATGATGCTTTCTTCCATATTTCGACTGCAAAGATACGTTTTTTTCTGAGACAAAAGAACAAAAGGAACAAAAATTGTATATTCTTATGTCCTTATGTCTGAAAAAATATGTAATTTTGCACGCAGAAATTAAAATTAATGTTCAATGTTCAATCTTCAATCTTCAATAAAGAAGTGTCTGCCCGATGTGTTGGCAGTGCTATTGTTTGCCGTGCTGGCATTCGCCTATTTCTTCCCTGCCGACATCGAGGGGCGTATTCTCTACCGGCATGATGCCTCCGCAGGACGTGGGGCAGGACAGGAGGGAATTGAGTATCTGGAGCGTACGGGAGAACGTACCCGCTGGACCAATGCCCTGTTCTGTGGCATGCCCACCTATCAGATGGCACCGTCGTATGGCTCCACCAATCTGTTGTCAAAGGCTGCCGACGCTTATCACCTCTGGATGCCGGAGAACGTGTGGTACGTGTTCGCCTATCTTCTGGGCTTCTATATCCTGCTCCGTGCCTTTGACTTCCGTCAGCACCTGGCAGCCCTGGGTTCGATCCTATGGGCCTTCTCCACCTATTTCCTCATCATCATCGCCGCAGGACACATCTGGAAAGTCTGGGCATTGGCCTACCTGCCACCGCTGATTGCTGGTCTGGTACTGGCCTATCGTGGGAAATACCTCTGGGGACTGTTGCTGACAGCTGTCTTCACGGCACTCGAGATCAACGCGAACCACGTACAGATGACCTATTATTATCTGTTCATCATCTTCTTCCTCGTTATCGCCTGGCTGGTGGATGCCATCCGCAAACACGAACTGGAACGCTTTGCGAAGGCGACGGCCGTCTGTGTGCTGGGTGGTGTTATCGGTGTGTGCATCAACCTCTCCAACCTCTATCACACCTGGCAGTACAGTCAGGAGTCGATGCGTGGCAAGAGTGAACTGGTGAAGAAGAACAGCGGGAATCAGACGAACAGTGGTCTGGAACGCGACTATATCACCCAGTGGAGCTATGGCATCGGTGAGACGTGGACGTTGCTGATCCCGAATACCAAGGGTGGTGCGTCTGTGCCACTGAGCGCGAATGAGACAGCGATGGCAAAGGCCGATCCGAACTATATGAGTATCTATCAGCAGATAGGTCAGTATTGGGGTGAACAGCCCGGCACGTCCGGTCCTGTCTATGTTGGTGCCTTTGTGATGATGCTCTTCATCCTCGGTCTCCTCATTGTGAAGGGACCAGTGAAGTGGGCTTTGCTGGCTGCTACCATCCTCTCCGTCATGCTCTCGTGGGGTAAGAACTTCATGGGGCTGACAGACTTCTTCATCGACTATATGCCGATGTATGCGAAGTTCCGTACCGTCGCTTCGATTCTGGTTATCGCCGAGTTCACCATACCTTTATTAGCCATGCTGGCATTAAGAGAGGTATTCAAACAGGGTGTGAAAAGCCCGAAGATTATGAAGCCGCTGTTGGCGAGTTTCGTTCTCACCGGCGGCATTTGCCTGCTCATGGCCCTCTCCCCCACGATGTTCTTCGATAGTTTCATCTCCACCAGTGAGATGTCTGCCCTGAAGACGTTGCCTGCAGAACATGTGGGGCCGCTGATGGCGAACCTGACTGAGATGCGTCAGGCAATGTTCACCAGCGACTGTCTGCGCTCGTTCTGGGTCATCCTGCTGGGTACGGGCATCCTGCTGTTCTTCTATTATGGTAAACTGAGGCAGACCTATGCCGTCGCAGGCATCCTGATCCTCTGTCTCTTCGACCTGTGGATCGTGAACAAGCGTTATCTGAACGACGAGATGTTCGTACCGAAGTCAGAGCGTGAGGCACCACAACAGAAGACACAGACCGACGAGCTGATCCTGCGTGACCAGAATCTCGACTACCGGGTACTGAACCTCGCCTCGAACACGTTCAACGAGAACGAGACCAGCTACTATCATAAGAGCATTGGTGGTTACCATGCTGCCAAACTGCGTCGTTACCAGGAACTCGTGGAGCGTCATATCAATCCTGAGATGCAACGCTTGTATCGTTCTGTCTCTGAGGCAGGCGGTGACATGACCCGGGTGAATGGCGACAGTATCTTCCCCGTGTTGAACATGCTCAATGCGAAATACTTCATCTTCCCCTTGGAGGGTGGACAGACCGTACCCATCCAGAACCCCTATGTCTATGGCAATGCCTGGTTCGTCGACCAAATCAGCTATGTGGACAATGCCAATCAGGAGATGGACGATTTAGGACATATAAACCTGCGCCATCAGGCTGTGGCCGACAAGAAGTTCCAGGCCCAGTTGGGTGAGGCCGTCGTACAGGATACTGCCAGCGTGGCGGTGATCACTGCCTATGAGCCCAACCGTCTGACCTACGACGTGAACTCTGGGAAGGGTGGTGTACTCGTCTTCTCCGAAATCTACTATCCCGGATGGAATGCCACTGTCGATGGCGAACCCGTAGAGCTTGGCCGTGTAGACTATGTACTCCGTGCAATGAATGTGAAGCCTGGCCGTCATGAGGTGGTTCTCTCCTTCTTCCCGAAGTCCGTGAACACCACCGAGACAGTGGCTTATGTGGCATACGTTGCTTTGCTCCTGATTCTGCTCGGTGCTGGCTATATGGAATACCGAAGGAGGAAAGGTTAAAGGTGAAAGGGTGAAAAGGTGAAAAAGCTCTTGTCTTTGCCCCCGAATCTGGTGGAGGTGTTTCATGAGGTGACGGGCCTCTCACGAGATGAGTACTTCTGTACTTGTGACCCCATCGGTCATCGTCTCGGCAGTGGCGGTGGCACAGCCTGGCTCCTCCATGAGGCCTGTCGCGCTGAGAGCGCGACGGATATGGACTCTTGGCTTTGCCAAGAAAAGCGCATCCTGATTCATGCCGGTGGACAGAGCAAACGCCTTCCCAGCTACGCAGTCTCTGGTAAGGTGCTGATGCCCCTGCCTGTGTTCCGGTGGGAGAGGGGACAACGGCTCTCACAGAATCTGCTGAGCGTGCAGTTGCCCTTATATGAGAAGATGATGGCGATGGCACCCGACAACATCCATACGATGGTGGTCAGCGGGGATGTGCTCATCCGTGCCACGCAACCCCTGCAGCCCATCCCTGAGGCCGATGTCGTCTGTTATGGTCTCTGGCTCGACGCCTCTGTGGCGAAGAACCATGGCGTGTTTGTCAGTAGCCGTCAGACACCCTCCGTCCTGAAGCAGATGCTCCAGAAACCATCTGTCCAGACCCTCACCGACCTCCAGCGCGACCATTTCTACCTCACCGACATCGGCATCTGGCTCCTCTCCGATAAAGCAGTTCGTCTCCTGATGCAACGCAGCGCGGTAGCAAAATCCTACGACCTTTATAGTGAGTTCGGCTGTTGTCTGGGCACAGACCCCACTATCCTCGATGACGAGCTCCGTGAACTGAAGGTGGCCATCCTTCCCTTGGCAGGTGGTGAGTTCTACCACTTCGGTACCTCGCGGGAGATGATATCTTCGACGCTGAGGCTTCAGAATCTTGTCAACGACCAGCGTGAGATTATGCATATCGACCGCAAACCCCATCCCTCTGTCTTCGTACAGAATGCTGTGATGGAAATCCCGTTCACGGAGGAAAACAGCAACATCTGGATTGAGAACAGTCACATTGGCAAGCGCTGGCATCTCACCCATGACCATGTCATCACGGGTGTTCCTGACAACGACTGGGACATCACCTTGGCGCCAGGTGAGTGTATCGATGTGGTACCTGTCATTAAGGACTCTGGCTACGAGATCCGTCGCTATCGCATCGACGAACCCCTGAACAGCAACGAACTGGCTGAGCGTGCAGACCTGCGTCGTCTCTTTGCTCAGCGCAAGGCTTTCCGCAAACAAAACTGGAGTTCTATGGCTCGCAACTGGCGCCACAGCGTCTTCTATCAGCTCGACCTCGCCGATGCCGCATCGGAGTTCCAAAAACAAAACATTCCCCTTCCTCCCCCTCTCCCCGAGGACGCCCCCCTCATGACCCGCATCCACGATGCCATGTTCCGTAGCGACAGTAACAAGGCTTTCTCCTTGCTCCGCGAAGGTTTGATACAGAGGGACGGTTCTTTTGTTACATCAGCAGTTGGTGTAACAAAAGAACCGTCCCTCTGTATCGCTGACGACCAGATCGTCTGGGGGCGCTCTCCGGTGCGTATCGACATCGCCGGAGGCTGGACCGATACACCCCCTTACTGCCTCATGGAAGGCGGTAGCGTCATCAATCTGGCTATCGAACTGAATGGCCAGCCCCCCTTACAAGCCTACGTCAAACCCTCCAAGGACTACCGCATCGTCCTCCGCAGCATCGACCTCGGTGCCATGGAGGTGGTGGAAACCACCGAACAGCTGATGGACTTCATGCACGTCGGTTCGCCCTTCTCCATTCCCAAAGCCGCCCTTGTCCTCGCCGGCTTCGGACAACCAAATCTTAAATCTCAGCTCGAGTCCTTTGGCAGTGGCATAGAATTGACGCTGCTCTCGGCTGTCCCTGCAGGCTCCGGTCTCGGCACTAGCAGCATCCTTGCTGCCACCGTCTTGGGAGCCCTCAACGACTTCTGTGGCTTGGGCTGGGACAAGAACGAGATAGGCCATCGCACGCTGATGCTCGAACAGATGCTCACCACGGGTGGCGGTTGGCAGGATCAGTTTGGTGGGGTGCTGGGTGGCGTGAAACTCTTGCAGACAGGCCGGGGCTTCTCACAGAACCCCCAGATTCGCTGGTTGCCCAACGACCTGTGGACACAGCCGGAGTATCGTCCCTGCCACCTATTATATTATACAGGCATCACCCGCACGGCGAAACAGATCCTTGCAGAGATTGTCCGTAGGATGTTCCTCAACGACAACGCTGAGCTCCGTCTGTTGCGTGAGATGAAAGAGCACACGATGGAGATGTACGAAGCCATCCTGCAGAACGACTTCCAGCGGATGGGCCTCCTGATGCGCAAGACCTGGCTGCAGAACCAGGCCCTCGACAGTGGTACGAATCCTCCTGCCGTGGCTGCTCTGACGGAACTCATCGACGACCTCTGCTTAGGCTATAAGCTCCCAGGTGCCGGTGGTGGTGGCTACCTCTATATGATCGCTAAGGATCCAGAGGCGGCAGCCCGCATCAAACAGATTCTTTCCGACCATCGTCAGAACAAAAACGCCCGTTTCGTCGACCTCTCTCTCTCCACCACAGGTCTTCAAATCAGTAGGAGCTAATGGAATTCCGTACTATCGTCGATATCCCGGATCCGGGTTTCCGGATTGCTCCATGTGAAGAGATTCTCTTCGTAGGTTCCTGTTTCGCCACGGAGATAGGCCATCGCTTCCAGGAAGAGGGCTTCCCTGTCGTAGTCAATCCCTATGGCACCATGTACAACCCCGCCTCGATCCTCCACACCATCCAAAGGGTGGGGGGGGCAAGGACTGTCTTTCTCACCCTCGGCACGAACCACGTTTATCGTCTGAAAGAGACAGGTGAAATTGTCGACAACTGTGAGAAGCGTCCGCAGTCTCTCTTTACGGAAGAGGAACTCTCCGTCGAAGCCTGTGCCGACTACTTGCAGCAGGCTATTACGCTTCTGCGTGAGAAGAATCCCGATGTCCGCATCGTCCTCACCGTCAGTCCTATCCGTTATCGCAAATATGGCTATCATGCCTCCCAACTCTCCAAAGCCACTCTCCTCCTCGCTGTTCAGAAAGTCAGTGTGAATCTGTGTGAATCTGTGGCTTATTTCCCCGCCTACGAGATTGTGAACGACGAGCTCCGTGACTACCGTTTCTACAAACCCGATATGCTCCATCCTTCGGATCAGGCAGTGGAATACATCTGGCAGAGGCTTTCTGAAACCTACTTCAGCGATGAGACGAAAGCCTTCCTCCAGGAGTGGGCACCCCTGAAAGCCGCACTTAATCACAAGCCTTTTGATGCTGAATCGCAAGAATATAAGGCTTTTATGCATAAAACTATGTTAAAAGTAGAAGCGTTACGGAAAAAATATCCTACCTTTGCAATGTAAAGGTAAAAAAGAAAAAGGTAAAATAGTAAAATGCAATATTCGATAGAAAAGATCACGACGCTCATTGGAGCGCGACGCATCGGTACTGCCGATGCCCAGATAGGCTGGCTGCTGACTGACAGCCGTTCGCTTTGTTTTCCTGAGGAGACATTGTTCTTCGCCCTGTCATCCCCCCGCAACGACGGTCATAAATATATCCCCGACCTCTATCGCCGTGGCGTCCGCAACTTCGTGGTTTCCAAGCCCCCTAAACCAGGTGACTTTGATACCGACGCCAATTTTCTGATTGTCCCATCGCCCTTGGCTGCCCTCCAGCGCCTGGCAGAGCGTCATCGTGATGAGTTCGATATCCCCATCATCGGCATCACAGGTTCCAATGGCAAGACGATGGTCAAGGAGTGGCTCTACCAGTTGCTGTTGCCTTCGCAGAAGATCGTGCGTTCCCCCCGCAGCTACAACTCCCAGATAGGCGTGCCCCTCTCCGTATGGCTGTTGAACGAACAGACCGAGGTGGGCATCTTCGAGGCTGGTATCAGTCAGCCTGGTGAGATGTCTGCCCTGCGCGACATCATCCAGCCCACCATCGGTGTACTCACCAGTTTGGGTGCTGCCCATCAGGAGAACTTCCGCTCGATGGAAGAGAAGTGCATGGAGAAACTTGAACTGATGCACGACACCGAGGCGATGGTCTACTGTTCCGACAACGACATCGTGAGCCGTTGCATCCGTCGCATGCAATATAAGGGCGAGAAGATTGCCTGGTCCCGTTCAGACTTCAACGCTCCCTTCTTCGTCAAATCTGTGAAAACAGATAATCGCAAAGACTATTCTCCTTCCTCCTTCCACCTTCCTCCTTCCTCGACAATAACCTACATCTATCAGGGTGAGGAGAACACCTACACCATCCCCTTCATCGACGAGGCCTCAATCGAGAACGCCATCACCTGTGCCGCTGTAGCTCTCCACATAGGACTCACCCCGGCCCAGCTCGCAGAGCGCATGCCCCGTCTCGAACCTGTCGCCATGCGCTTGGAGGTGAAGCAGGGCCAGCACGGCTGTATCCTCATCAACGATTCCTATAATAGCGATATCAACTCCCTCGACATCGCCCTCGACTTCATGAATCGCCGTGAGTCTTCCCCTCCTGAGTCAGGAGGGGCTAGGGGTGGTCTGAACAAGGTCTTGGTTCTCAGTGATATTTTCCAATCTGGAATATCCCCCGACCTTCTCTATGCCCAAGTCTCCGACCTTTGTGTCAAGCGTGGCATCGACAAGTTCATCGGCATTGGCCCCGAACTCTCTGCCCAGGCAGACCGGATCCAAATCACCAACAAACAATTCTTTGCTGATGTGAACCATTTCCTCGCCTCCAAGGCCTTCAGCGACCTGCGCGATGAACTGATTCTCTTGAAGGGCGCCCGTCCTTTCGGTTTCGACAAGATCACGGAGCAGCTCGAGCAGAAGGTGCACGAGACTATCCTTGAGGTCAACCTCAACGCCGTGGTGGAGAATCTGAACTACTACCGTTCTTTCCTGAAGCCCGAGACGAAGATGGTGTGCATGATCAAGGCTGATGCCTATGGCGCTGGTGCCGTGGAGATTGCCAAGACGTTGCAGGACCATCGTGTCGACTATCTCGCTGTGGCAGTGGCCGACGAGGGTGTCACCCTCCGCAAGGCCGGTATCACCGCCAACATCATGATCATGAATCCTGAGATGACGGCCTTCAAGACCATGTTCGACTACGATCTTGAGCCCGAGGTCTACTCCTTCCGCCTGTTGGATGCCCTCATCAAGGCAGCCCGCAAGGAAGGTATCACGGGCTGGCCTGTACATATCAAACTCGATACGGGTATGCACCGTCTGGGTTTCGACCCCGTCGATGATATGTTCAAATTGATTGACCGTCTGAAGCACCAGAACGCCATCATTCCCCGTTCGGTGTTCAGTCACTTCGTGGGTTCTGACAGCGACGACTTCGATGCCTTCTCTGCCCGTCAGTTCGAACTTTTCGAGTTGGGCAGCCAGAAGCTCCAGTCTGCCTTTACCCACAAGATCCTCCGCCACATGGACAACTCGGCCGGCATCGAGCACTTCCCCGATCGTCAGATGGACATGTGCCGCCTCGGCCTTGGTCTCTATGGCGTCGATCCGCGTGACAACAGGATGTTGTCGACGGTATCGACTTTGAAGACGACGATCTTGCAGCTCCGCCACGTGCCGGCAGGTGATACGGTGGGCTACAGTCGTAAGGGTAAGATTGAGCGTGACTCGGTCATTGCCGCCATACCTATCGGCTATGCCGACGGACTGAACCGTCACCTTGGCAATCGTCATGGCTACTGTCTGGTGCATGGCCAGAAGGCAGAATACGTAGGCAACATCTGTATGGACGTGGCGATGATTGACGTCACCGACATCCCTTGTCAGGAGGGCGACCAGGTGGAAATCTTCGGTGAGCACCTGCCCGTCACTGTCCTCAGCGACATCATAGACACCATCCCCTACGAAGTCCTCACGGCAGTCAGTAACCGCGTCAAGCGTGTTTACTTCCAGGACTAAAAAAGGCTCGCACCCGCGAGCCTTTTTTTAGTCCGTGATAATGCGGTAGTTGCCGCTGAGATGCATGAAGGCGAAGAGCCTTAACAGACCGTCGTAGTAGGCATCGAAATAGCCATCCTCGAAGGGCTCGTGCTTGGCGTTCCAAAGGGCATCGACGAACTCCTTGCTCTTGTCGTGGCTGCAGAGCATGGAGGCGGCAGCGACAGTACCCACGAGGCCGATGCTGTGACGCAGCTTGCGGAAACCGCCTGCCTGCAGGATCTCATCGCCCTCAGGCAAGGTGCCGTCGGTACGGTACTGGTCGACGAAGGTGTCGACACCTTGCGAATAGAAGAAGTTCTGGATCGTCTCTCCATACTGGCGCTGCCACTCGCCGTCGGCACAGCTCCATTCGTAGTCAAGGGTGATGTTCATCGGCACGCGCCAGGAGTCGTAGCGGAAGTTGTTGCTGCCATTGCGACGCGGAGCACCCTGCGGGCGCTGCTGCATGCCCGGGAAACGGGGCATCTGCATCTCGCTACCGTCATACTGGCTCATGTCTGGGTTCAGTCCCGTCTGCGGGTTGATGGCCTTATGCAGATACTCACGGCTCTTCTTAGCGCATTCGAGCCAATACTCACTTCGTCCATCGTCAGCCCATTTCGCCCATACCTCATAAAAGGCAGGAATATGATAGCTGGGATCGGTAAAGCGTTGTCCGAAACCGTCGGGTGTAAAGGTGATCAACTGTGTTTCGGGGTCAATGAGATAAGACCTACCCCCAGCCCCTCCCCAAGGGAGGGGAGCTTGATTGCCTTGTTGGGTGTTATTGCCTGTAGAGGTATCTGGACGCCCCTCCCTTGGGGAGGGGTTGGGGGTGGGTATCTCCTTCGGCTGGATGCAGTTGAGGATGTGCTGCGCCTCGGCCTTGTAGTTGATGCCCGTGTCGTTGCCCCAACGGTTGGAGGCGAAGAGGAGGGCGGTGATGAAATAGAGTTCGCCGTCGCTGGCAGCGCCCTGTGCATTGCGGGTGCCGTCGGTCTTACAGCTCCAGGCGAAGTAGCCCTCGCGGCTGCCGTCCTGGTGCTGCATGTACTTCTTCGCCCATCGCCACAGACGGTCGAAGATGTCCTTTTCGTCGAACTGTACGGCAATCATCATACCGTATGACATACCCTCGGTGCGGGCGTCGTGGTTCTTCACGTCAGACACATAGCCCATGGAGTCGCCCACCTCGAAGTAGACCTTGTTGGGACCACGGAACACATCGTTGAATACTTCCTTCAGCTTGGCGTCGACATCGGACTGACTATAGCCCATCTCAACCAAGAGGTTACGGTACTGGCCCGTCTCAAAGGCACCCTTCTTCCAGGGGGTGAGGGCCATCGCACTGGCTGACATCATGATCAGGAATGCTAAAATAGTTGATTTCTTCATATCATAAGTTTAGTACGTCGGCAAAGGTAGTCATTTCCCCCGTAACAGCCAAACTTTTTGCGGATATTTATCATTCGTTCTTTCTATTTTGCAAACGATAACGTAAAAAAAGATAGCAAAATGCAAGGCGGTTTGCTAAATTATTCGTAACTTTGCAGCCACAGATTACACAGATTATCACAAATAGACAGATTAAATAGATTCATCAGTAAATGGAACAAGTATTCAGTTACATTATCAGTTTGGGGGCATCGGTGATGATGCCCATCCTCTTTACCATCATCGGTCTGTGCATTGGCATGAAGTTCGGCAAGGCCCTGAAGAGCGGTCTCTATGTGGGTGTCGGTTTCGTGGGCTTAGGCATTGTGACAGCCCTGCTGACCAACAACTTCGGCAGTCCGCTGAGTGAGATCTCACGGCTGTATGACCTGCAGCTGGGCGTGTTCGACATGGGCTGGCCTGCCGCTGCTGCCGTGGCTTATAATACGGCCGTGGGTGCGCTGATCATTCCCATCTGTCTGGGCGTGAACTTCCTGTTGCTAATCACCAAATGTACGCGGACGGTGAATATCGACCTGTGGAACTACTGGCATTTTGCCTTTATCGGGGCAGTGGCTTACTTCGTGATGGACGAGAGTCTCGCATGGGGCTACTTCGCCGCCATCGTCTGCTATATCATCACATTGGTGATGGCCGACCTGACGGCCTCGAAGTTCCAGGGCTATTACGAAGATATGGAGGGTATCTCCATCCCGCAGCCGTTCTGTCAGAGTTTCACGGCCTTTGCCATCGGCATTAACTGGTTGCTCGACAAGATTCCCGGTTTCTCGAAACTCGATATCGATGCAGAGGGACTGAAGCGGAAATTCGGTGTGCTGGGTGAACCGATTGTCCTGGGTGTCATCGTGGGTGCCCTGATCGGTGCCGTGGCGCAGTTGGACATCAAGAAAGTGATGTTCCTCGGTGTGACGATGGGTGCCGTGATGGAACTGATACCGCGTATCACGAAACTCTTCATTGACGGTCTGAAGCCGATTGCCGAGAAGACGCAGGAGGTGGTGCAGAAGAAATGGGCCGGAAAGAAAGTGTATATCGGCATGTCGCCCGCCTTGGTGATTGGTCATCCTACGACGTTAGTGGCCTCGCTGATATTGATTCCGTTGGCACTGCTGCTGGCTGTGGCCCTGCCGGGGAATGAGTTCCTGCCGTTGGCATCGCTGGCCGGTATGTTCTATGTTTTCGTGATGGTGCTGCCCTATACGAAAGGTAATGTGGTGAAGACGCTGATCGTCGGTATCGTTGCCGTCGGCATCGGCCTATGGTTCGTCACGGACATGGCACCTGCCTTCACGCAGGCCGCCCAGACGGTGTATGCCCAGACGCAGGATCCTGCCGCGAAGATCCCTGAGGGATTCCAGGCCGGTGCGCTCGACTTCGCCTCGTCGCTCTTCGGCT